>Ga0233410_10000104_pt1 | contig 28419 bp, 40 predicted proteins | sample Na_anoxic_1_MG_FD_179869 | JGI IMG/M metagenome (GOLD analysis project Ga0233410, IMG submission 179869) | Seawater microbial communities from Saanich Inlet, British Columbia, Canada - Na_anoxic_1_MG | ecosystem: Environmental > Aquatic > Marine > Inlet | place: Canada: British Columbia...
AACTCGTATTTTATCACCTGCTGAGATCCCTGCCGCAATGACTCCTGCGTCTGCATAAATATCAACAACAGTCTCCGCCGGCACAATGATATTTGGTATTGTATCTGCCATAAAAAAAATCCTTATATAAAAAAATAGCCCCGTTATGGAGCTATTTTATAACGTTATTTACTGTGCGTAAAATCTACGCTGATTTACAGTAAAGCGCACATTTCTGGCCTGCATAAGTACTCTTGGCAATGAAACCCTGAGCCATCCACTTAACCATGATAAACGGGTCGTTGTGCTTAGTACGTTGATCCATGTAGCTAGAAACCGCTTGACCAGTAACAGCGTGTAAACCGTCCATGTTGATGTAAGCCATCAAGAACTGTTTGCCGCCGTTAAGCTGTGGATCTTCATAGACAGAAGCGATGCCGTTCATTCCTTTGACGTAATCTAGCACACTACCAAACGCCTTATCACCTACTGCGTAAGGGGTTACTTCCCAGTGGCTCATAATTTCACGAGATACGGCTAGGTCAATTGCTTGTGAACAGTTGTTGTCAATGCGCAGAACATCACGTTTAGTTTTGATTTCGTTAACGATGTTTGCAGCAGAAGTTGCAACGTCAGCAAGATCAATAGTCGTGGTTTCTTGCACGATAGATGGGTCGGCTTTTAAACCTAACCATACGCGGCCTTCTGGCGATTTGATTTTAGCATCACCGCTCCAAAGGTACTTATTAGCAGTACGCAACACAACAAGACCTGCTTCGCGGTTATCGTCTACCATAGTGTCGAAACCATCAGCACCGAATGTGAGCATTTCACGCCAATCGCGTTTCACGCCGTGATCAATGATTGGGATAACTGTGCCCGCGTTTTTGTACTCGACTGCATCAGTGATAACACCTGTTTGACCAGACATTGAGATAGTGCCGCCAGTTTGCGCACTTGCTTGGCGGTAAGTGTAATCAAGCTTGCCAAGGTTAACCGATTTGGAAACGGCATTGACACGCTGATACGTTGCAAACTCGCCCAATGGATTAAGAATAACCTGAGTGCGGTCGTCCATTTCGCGGTATGCTTCATCAGGAGAGATGCCAGCATTTGCAGCTAGTTTTGATTCGATACCCCAGCGGTTAAGCAGGATTTTAAAATCACCTTCAGAAGCAAGTTGAAATTCAGCGTTCGCCTGGTACTGAGCACGTTGCGCACGGTTCCATGCTTTCGCTTTGTTACGTTGTAAATATAGGTTTTCCATATTATAGGATCTCCACTAAAACTAATTCATCATCTGCGGCAGTTGTCACAGTTGTTTTTGCTACAGCTACGGCAACGCCAGAAGCTAATACTACTAATCGACCCGCTGCGCCACGTTCAAGCAATGTTTCACCAGCAGTTAACGCTTGGCCTGTTTCAAGTCGAGCGCGGAAGAATAAACCCTGTCGCGCCACATATGCGTCAACAGTATCACCGACAGCAAAAGCATCATCAATATGACCGCCTACGCCTGGGCCGTTTTCTTTTGCGATAAGCAATTGACCAACTGTCGCCGCAATACCTACGTCTAAATCATCGCCGTTGCGTGTAACGATGTTACCAGGTAGATAAATATCACCGGCAACACCTTCTGCCATTAGTGGATTTGTAAGCTCAAACGGGCCTGCATGTACTTTATAAGCCATTATTTAGCCTCCTTATCATTCCAAGGTGTTAGGTTAATACCAGATTCTTTTTTCTCTTCTGGCGATTCGTGATTTGTAGCAATTGGAGCGCCAACAGTCACGCCGTTTTTAGCAAGCACCTTGTGAAGTGCGTTAACACCTAGCGCCTTAGCTTCTGCTTCTTCGAGGCCCATTAACGGAGCTGCTTGAGCAGCAATTGCGTCTAGCTCTTTGTCTTTGTTGCCTGCCAGTTCTAGCTCGACTGCCGCTAGCTTTTCAGTTAGTGGAGCCATTGCTGCGTTAACCGCTGCTGCTACGTCAGGCGTATTTTGTTTATTGTATTCAGCAAGCAAATCGCCGTCGGTAATTTCTGCGTTAACAGTAATTCCTTTTGCTTTAAGTGCTGCGATTAGTGTTTCGCGCATTGCGTCACCCTCTTTAATGTTATTTAAAATGTCCTCGCCATTATCGCAATCATTTTTATTGTGTGCAAATGCCTGTTTACACGCAGCAAAAAACCGAGCCAATAACCCCTTTTCTTCTTCGTTTGTGGCGATTTCATCAATGATATTATCAACTGATAAAAACTCGTCCATATTAATAGCAATTGTCTGATCGTCATTTTCACCATTGAAGCGGATAAACGTAGCCGCACCGCCAGCAGGTGGCTCTTCGTCCGGCAGCATTGCAACGTGATCGCCCACTTGGTTTTTAGCTTTGGCATGGTATTCTTTGCCACAACCGTTTATACCTGATTCGTTGTTTCCATCAAACCATAGTCCAGTTGAGATCCCGATAGACTCGCCATTTTTTAACCGGTTGACGTAATACTCCCCATTATCCTGCGCGAGCATCATCTTCTCTTTAAACTCTGCATCAGCATAGTTAACGCCGTTGTGATTATATGTGTTGATAATCACGCCGCCGGAAAAGTGGTTCATTAGCCCCTCCGCCGATAAAGCGCTTGTGCCGTTACCGTTTTCATCTTCAGGGTGTCGCAGTGTTACCGGCTGCCCGCGATAAGACGCAAGCCCCTTAGCGTTATCTGCTTTTTCGTAAAGAATCCCATTCATCACCGCGTCATCTACAGTGATCGGAATGCCGAGGATTTGCCAGATTCCGTCTTTAACCTGTCGAAATTGGCTTTTGTTCGTATTTGTATAAATGTTTATGCGCATTTTAAACTCCTGTTTTTGTTATTATACACAGATAGCATGAGGCGATAAAATACGGCGGATTAGATAAAACAATCCGCTTATTTATGATGGAGTTACTAAGCTTGATTAAAAAATAAAAGCGCGGAATAGTAAACTAATCCGCGCTTTTTACTAAAGCTTATTCTCAGCTAACCATTGCTGCTTACGTTGTCGCTCCCAATAATACGAGTGTTTGCAGTGGTGTTTCTCAAGCATAATCTTATCAACTGCTTTCCGTATAAATACCCAGCGCTTTTTACCAGTAGTCTGCTCACGTAAATATGCGCGAGTAGAAAAGCAGGTTTGATAGCCTCCGCCAGTTGTTACATTAAAAGCATAGTCAAATACAATTAATATTTTAAACAATAATGTTTTTTCATTCATTTTAATACTCCTGTTTTGTTATTACACATAGAGATTATTTTTATATAATCCGCCGTATTTAGTTGCATGATAATTCCAAACTCCGTCCTTAACTTGGCGGAACTGGCTATTTTGTTAATTATGATAAATGTTTATGTGCATTGTTTGCTCCTTTTGGTTAATTATACCGCCGTGATGCTTTTGTACAAAATACCCAAGTTGAAAATAGGTTGATCGATGTGGATTTTATATTTAAATCAAGCGAATAATACATCGAAGTAGATAACCCAAGAGTTGATACGCGTACTGGGCAGTTAAATTAAAAGAAAGAATGCGGCCATTTTTATATGGCCGCATTTATTATCTATTTATTGTTATATACTTGATGATATAAAGTTGCTCATTTAAGGAGCTATGCTACCGAAACCTTTCCACCCACCGGGGTTACAGAATACCCATCCAATATACCCAGAGGGGGCTGGTGTAGAGTTCCACGTAATATCCCCCGCGCTCCATGATCCGTATATTGGTGGGCCGCCAGCCAACTGCTCCCGTTTATTTGGGATAAACGTATGTGTGTTGTATGCGCTATGTGTCACTGTTCCATCAACAACAGGCCTTATAGTCCTACCATGTGGAGAGTTGAAAATAGCATCTCCATTTATATGGCAATATAGGCAATCCACTTTAATAGCCGAAGTATTTGCTGTAAAATCACCATCGATCTCACAATCACTAAATATAGTTCTAGACTGAGGCGCACCTACGTTTGATACAGTAACATTTCCAGCAATATGTGTATTGGAAAATGTCGAGTCTTCCCCGCCTGGATACGATATTGTTACGTCACCATTGATTTCACTGTTTGAAAACTTCTTCTCCCCAGCTACTGCATTCCACACCACACTCCCAATACTAGAATTAGTAACAAACATATCATATATAACTCCTGACCCAGCATGTACTAGCGCGCCGCCTCGTTGCACATCTGAGATGTGAAACGAGCCGTACCCGTTCCCGGCAACGCGAACGAGGTTTGTGATCTGGGACTGTCCACAACCTTGGATTATGAAGTCAGATCCGAAGTCGTAGAACATAGTTGTTTCAACAGATTCCCCAACAAACACATTGCTCCTATGCTCAGCATGCCCGTTTATAAAATAATTCTGGATGCTACCAGAACCTATGGCGCAAGTCACACCAACCCTGTTTGCTTCCCACTGATAATCATAAAATCTAAGATAGTTACAGTGATCTCCTGTGACTGTTGAGTGTATGTTAATCGGGAATGCGGTTATTTTAGCTATATCAGCGCAATCGGTCGCGCTGCTATAGTCTCCCGATGTTCTGCCGCAATTCTGCACGTCCACTTTTCTAAAAGTTGAGTCTTGTACTTTATCAAAATCCAAGCCAGATCCTTTGAATCCCTCAATCAATATGTTATGCCATTCCATCCCACCGTGAAATTTAAAATGTACGCCATGACATACATTACCATTACCCATAACTTGGAAGTCTCTAAGAACTAACCCGCCATAAGACTCGGAATCACCAATATTACCCAACACAAAATCATCTATTCCACCCTGCCAGTTTGAGCAGAGAAGCACAGACGACGCTTTGTACGTTCCTGACCCGATTATTTTTATTTTCTTGTTGTTTGGTATGATTATAGGTGTCTGAATATTATACCAGCCTATAAATGTTAGTGATGCGCCTGACGGTATATTTTCAATTGCGGTAGTAAAGTTGGGGGCGTTATCTGCAAGTGAGGTTTTTGCTCCAAACATGTTAACGTTATACACATTATCATGAGGTGTTACTCTCTTCCATCTAGCACCATCAGAAGTAACGATTGTCAAGCCGCCATCGTCCACTGTTGATGTATCTCCGCTGTCGTATAGAAATTGACCGCCACCTGATTTTGAAGTTTCGTAGTATCCAGCTACCTCGATAAACTGCTTATCAAAAGAAGGCTCTTTTGTTCTTAACTCAGCAATAGACTCAACCGAGTTTATGTAAAAATTTGCATTAATAATAGTGTACTTTGATGGGCTTGAGATATCAGTCTCAAGCTGATCCCCAACAACACTTACAATCACTTCCCCCGCACCAACGCCAGCAGGTAAGCCGTAGGTAGTTTGCTCATCAGGATTATACAAATACTTCGCCTCTTCTGTAACAACCTGACCTGAAAGCCCGTAAATCACAGCGTCATCTGGCACGTTAAGGCTGCGAGCAACGGCTTTTATCTCGCCAACAGCAACAGCTAACCATTTATCTTTTTCCGGCGCTTGAGTTGGATCGCTTCCTGTAGGTGTGTATGGTAGAGCTTGGTTTGTACGCCACAAAGCGCTTTCATATCCGACAATTGATTTTGATGTATAAACTTGGTTATCTGATGTAATTTCGACTTTCACAACATCTGCAAAATCACCGACGATCTGATAACCGGCTGATGCAATGGCTGTTGCAATAGCAAGCTCACCAGCTTCAATCAAATCGTCAACAGCCTGTTCAGATTCCGCTTGCACTAGCGCAGGTGTTTTTAACTCCTCGCCTTTTCGATTTGTCACCGTACCATTTTCATTGGTTAATTTATCAAACGTAATTAAATTATCTTTAGCAACTGCTAAACTGGTTGTGCCCACTGGTGGTGAAGACGGGCGTGGATCATCGTATGCCATATTAAATCCTTATTAGTTATTTAAAATGGATTATACAACACAAATCGCAGATACAAAAAAACCGCTAAAAAGCGGCTTGATTGCATGACTCTTTCGCCTACGGCGTCATTACCGGCATGATGGGGAACTCCTGAAATAACTCACACAGATTCAGGCCCAAGGCTTTTGCATACGAAGATAGTAAGAATATTGGCTGCAACCAAAAGAGCAATAAGGAGCCGCTATCTGTTTCACGGAGTGCCGAGGCACATGCTCGTTTTCTATCTATAATCGCTTGACTCCGTAGAGCTGCGGGTTTTAAATTGGCATAGCCCGTAGGATTTGAACCTACATTACAAGGATTTGGAATCCTGCGTGTTACCATTCCACTAGAGCCATATTTTTATTAAATGCACTTGGCGGGTATCGAAGCCGCACCATGAAAACTTCACCAAGATTAATACTCGCGGAATCGAACCGCCTGTTAACGTATCTACCAATTAAATTACAAATGCACTTAACAAAACCCGCGTCTGCGGTCACTTGTCCTTCGCACCCTAACCAAGAATGCCGGAGATATTTATCACCTTCCTTTTCGTAGTTAAACGTGGTTGCCGTTTTTACATCTCTGCTCGATGCTTGTACACAACGTACTAAACTAGACAATCAAAAGATATACCCACAACATCTTTACGTCAAGCTTTATTTGTTATCTTTTTTCTTTCCTAACTTGTACGCCTTCTTAATCTCGTCCAAAAACTCGTTGTCGTGCGGCGTTTTGGTTGATTCAACAATCTTTTCTGCTAAATAAAATAACATCCATTCAATAACCTTTTCGCTAGCCATTGACATAAATAATCGAGTCAACACGGACATTAAGCCCTTTAAAATCACTGCAAACATAATTTAATCCTCTTCATTAATGTTTTTGTATAAATCCACGATTTCATAATCACCTGTTCGCATCACAACACTGTGACGCTTGGCTCGCTCTGGTGTTTGTTTGTGCCAACGACTATCGAGCATTTCTACACTTGCATCACGGTAATCGCCTGCTGCGATATATGCAATCGTCTTTTTGAACTTGCAAAAGCCAACTAAGCCAAGTTGATAGCACATGCTAATAATAATATCTTTGCGCGTTTGGCTCAAATTGACAAACCATGTGAATTTTTTTGTTAACTGCCGGTTAAGCATTCTCAGTTCATCATTTAAAAACATACCTGCAATCTCACGCGATACAGAGAATTGATACAGCTCTAGGTCGGCGTTTTTAGGCCCAATCTTTTTACCTATACCGATAGTAGGGAAACCCTGCGTGCAGTGGTACGGGTGAGAGCGGTAGCCCTCTTCTATTTCTATTAGTTTTGTTTGCATTTTGTTTGCTCCCAGTCAGTCGCATCAATAATGACCCACGCGCAGTTAATGTGAGTCTTAACTTTTGTTATTACATCAACATTATACAGTTCCTTTACTTCGGCAATTGCGGCTGATACGGACGTGGCCCTTACATTTGTGTAAATGCCTAATCCGGTTTCTTTTTCTTTAAAATGCACTCTGAATAATTCTTTCATCCTTACCTCTCATTTATTTACTCGGGAACCATTGTTTCTTTTGTTTAGCCATTGTATCAATCATTTTTTGCTGTAGCACTTCTCCCGTTTTCTTATTTTGCAACACATCAAGAGTAGAGCACAAGCACGAAATAGCATTCGCATCCTTAGCCCACCAATCGGTTTGCTGCTGCATTGTATGGATAGTGCCATGCCTTGCCGCGTGGTGAGGTCTTGTGGTAGGGCTTAGGGCGCTGCGGTGGGCCTGCTTAATCTCCCACTCATCATCTTTTAGGGCGGTTTCGTTCAAGTCTTTAGCCTCGGCCATATACGCACCACGGTAAGCGTGATTGATCTCAGTGCGGGCAATCCTTTCTGCTCTTACCATACCAACAGATAAGCGCTTGTTGATAATCCCCTTGATGTCCCTTATGCCTAATCCTCTGGCAACTGATTCGGTTAGGCTTAGTCTTAGTTGGCTTTTCATATCACCAGTCAAGCCCTTCATGCTCTCAAAAACACGCCCGTTAACCAATCGCAACCTATCCATATAGGCCGGTGACATAAGTTGTTGCTGTGCTGACAGTAGTGATAAATTACCCTCTACCGGGCTACCTGTAGTAATACGAACAGCAGATTCAAAGCTATCTGTCGTGCCGTCCTCGGTGGCTGATTCGATAAATGGATTAAGAAAGAAGCGAGTCGTCCAGAAGTCAGAGCCGTCTAAAATGTCTTGCGTTAATATGCGATTGATAGCGCTCATTGTCCGATCCATCATATCAGCATCAAGTAGGTAGTCATATCTAACAGCGTTATTCATTACTTTTAGTTCACTTTGAAGTAAACCATCACACAGACCAAACTCACTATTCGCCCAAATGTACCGACTGTCTTTTAACATGTTTGTGAGTCGCGCTGTGCGCTTCTCCTTCTTCGTTACTTTCGGCGCTTCATCTTTTGGCACTTCGCGCTTTGTACGTGGTATCTGTTCAATGACCTCGTTTATGCGGAAAGCGGCCCTTTGCCAGCGGTGCTTATTGATGGCGAATGATTGGCTTATGTTTAAACGCTGCCCTGTTGGAGCCTTGTGTGTTCCTGGTTTTAGTGGGTTCATTTACCATCTCCTCTGTATTCACGTTCTATAGCAGCAAAGATTAATATCGCCGCAATTCCTACCGGGATAAAAATGATAGCGGTTAGCTTTAATGTAAATAAAAATTCATGTGGGTTCATTTAAACAACTCCGCTCCTTTATTTACAAATCCAATTAAAAAACCTATCGAGCAGCGTAATTAATAACGGATCTTTGCGCTTTTCGCCTTGCTTCATAGCTGCCGCACCTGCTTTTAATTGCTCTAGCTCTGATTGATTTAGTGGGTTAGACATGTGCAAACCCCATTATGGTTTTGTTATTTAGCAAAACTTCGTGCGTGTAATCGCTATCCTGATAATCCAGCGGCACAAGCTTTATGAAGCTATCCGCATTTAACGCAGGTGCAAAATAACTTCTGATGTATCTGAGGATTGACTCGGCACTTTCATGCTCAGTAACCGTTGCCAATGCGTCTACGCGCAAGCCTCTGTGCTTGTAGAATTTAATCACAACTCCACCCCCTGACTTTTGATGATGCACTCAAGGATTGCTTGCTCAAGATTCTTAGGCAGGCAATCAATGCTAAATGCCATTCCTTCTGGTACAACTTTATAATACCAATCTTCTTTTAGTAGACTAACCCCATACTTAACCATTAACGGCCCCAAAATAGACCAGCTAAATGGGTTGTATTCATTTTGCCCGCACGTATAGCTATTGCTTACCCATATAGCCCCGTATTTAGCTGAAACCGAATACCCATCATCAGCAGAAAAATCAATCTCCGCTATTTTCTTCGCTATTTCTAACTCTTGCTCTGTCATAATCATCCCCATTAACGTAAAGATATAATTGTCAGCCTATTTTACAAGGCTGTCAAGTTTTATTACTCCTCACCCTCACCCGCATCATCTAAAATGATCACATCTTGCACTTTAACGCCTGCATCTTCTTGTAATGTTCCCGTGTCATATACTGGCTGCATACGCGAGCGGATACATATCTCGTTTGTTTCTGCTTTCGTTTTGGTTAGGTTTGCCCGCTGCTCCGCCGTGCTCTCGTTCAGATCACGCCACACGATGTTAATTTTATTGGTAGGCTTGGGGAAAGTGAACTTCTCAGTCACTTCATTGATAAACCCGGTTATCATATCGTTACCTGCACCGGTTTGTCGATCCATCACAATACGATTCCATGACTTAAGGTTCTCGGTACTTGCGCGCTCTCCGGTAATCTCGCCCATTACAACTGCTTGCGGCTTGCTATGACTTGCACACGCCTCAGAAAATGCCATTTCCCAGGATAGCTTAGGGTTTCCGGTCATTTGTGTCTGTAGTGTTTTAACATCACCAACAGCTACCATGCTTTTGCCGATATCGTTATCAAAGTCCTCTTGAGACTGCAACACCGCATCAGCATCAGCCACCGTTGCATTCTCAGGCAAGATATTAACGTATTTATTGGACGCGTTTTGGTAGCTACCCTCAGCACCGGAGCCACGCACTTTAGCCAAATCCATAAGCGCTTCAAAGGCCGATTCATTGCATGGAATACCGTAGATTGAACCATCAAGCGCACCTTCACCATACGCAAAAATTCGACTTGCATGAACTTGTGGACCTTTATTCTCCCATTCGTTAGTGCTGCCGGCTGCATCTGTTTTGATTTGATACGTTAGCGGGCGCCCGTAGTTAATGCTCATTGCATCTTCAACGGCCACTTGCACTGGGAGCTGTGCCTCATGGTATGTGCGCATTCCTACTAGGTAGTCAATAGACGGCAATCTTAACAAGGCGTGTGTGGTATCGGTACCCTGCACTTCCCCTGACGTTACGAACATCAACCCACCATATCGCATAGGTCGCTGCTTTAAGTCTAGGCTTTTTAGGCGCTTCCATACCTCCAAGCGTTCAAAGTGCTCATCAATTGCCTGCTCGAATTCTGTAGGGTTGTTTTTGCGGCGCTCTACATCTTCATCACCATCATAGATAGTCGGTGGAACTCTCCAGGTGTCGTTGACAATACCAAAGGCTAAATTAGCACCGATGCCGCCACGATAGGCCATATCGTAGTGTTGTCTTAGTGATATTGTGACCGGGTAGCCGAATTGCTCTGCAAGGCTTCGTTTATGGTCTGCTCGCAGTGACCGACCTCGGCGCAGTTCTCCCGCTGTACGTGCGCCCACGCTTGCATATTCTTGGCGGTCGATGTGATTCTTTGCCTGCTTGCGGTTTTGTTTGTTCTTTCTTTTGCTCATATGAAAATGCCCCTATAGGTTTATAGAGGCATTGTAGCGTAATTGGTGGCGTGGGTTAAATCGTGGTTATTTAAAACCCACGCGCTTAGACACCCTTTCAAAATACCAATCGTCATTACCCCACACATTGAACACTAGCCACTTAAATCTTTTGCTGCAGTAAAACCACGCGAACAAAATAGATAGACTTGGGTAGCCGTATTTATAGTTGCAGTAAGCATCTATAAATAACGAAGTAATCATTCCAATAAATAGCATTATTAATTCCATAACCTACTCCGGTTTATCTGTCATTGATGCCAGTAGTTTAGAAACAATACTTTCCACCTCTTCACAGTCATAACCACAAACAAAACCCTTGCCATCATTATGTTTGTATTGTCTCGATGCAGGCGTTAGCAGTAATTTGGCCTCTTCCTGCCAAGTCACCTCGCGCTCTACTTTGCGGTAAAGGTATCCAGACTTGTAGTGAGTTAGCAGAAAATCATTAGATTTAACACCGCAACACCCTAAAGCATCGCTATAAAATTCGCACTCACCTTCCGCAAATTGTCTTGCGCACTCCCAGTATTTGCCGTTATCTGCATTCTTATCAACCTTCACAAACTCAACCTTAGTGCGCTTTGGTTTTGCCTGCTTATCATGCGCATCCTGCAATTTGATTAACTCGTTGATATCTGGCTTCCATGATTTATTGGTTGTAACACAAGCCCAATCAACCTGCCCAGCGTACCTTTTCTCATTACCGAAGTCTTTATGGTTGCGATAATACTCTAGGACAACAGGCACATCATCGTCACAAGGCTGTTCACCGGTGTTTTTGCGTGGGGCGAATGATTCCACAAACCAGTCATCAGATATTTTCTTTGTACTATTTGCCATCTCAACCCAATCAGTACCAAGCACAGCGCTGCTTCCTTCGTTTTTTATGCAATCGCCTATACCAAACTTAACTCCCATACTTTTAACAAAGCCGACTCTCAATTTATCATTTTGCATCTTACATCTCCCTTAAAAAACCATCTACGCCATTAATTAGTCTTGCGTGTTTTTTAACTACCACCCGCCCGCACTTCATGCAGCGAAAGTGGTAGCAGACCTCCTCAAAATCATTGTCAATTTTATTAATTGTTTGCTCTTTTTGCACACATAGGTCAGCGATACGGTGCTTACATTTAATAAATAGGCCTAGCATTCCCCTTTCTCCTTCAATTAAAAACTTTACACTAGCTTAATTGTCATTTTTCAAACTGTCAAGCTATAGATGCAAAAAAGCCCCCAATGAAGGAGGCTTTTACATGTGCTATAAAATCACGCTTTCTTTTTTCTGTCCTTGGCATCCCAGTACAACCTTATTGACCTATCAATAATTAATGCCATAACCCCGATTGCAGAGATTAGCTGAAAAGTATCAACGTCAATGAACATACCTAACTTCTCAGCTGCCTCACTTACCGGAATCGCCACTATCGATCCTTTTCCTGTTGCGTCTATGACCTTCTCTAACATCTGATATCAACCTTACTGTGTGAATTAAAACTCTCACCCCCACGATTGCAATAAGCGCTATAAGTCCAGTTTCTATCATTCCATGCAGCCCAAATTGTTGCGGCATTTATAGCCCATATCGCGAAAGGGAATGCTGTTGATATAATTGTTTTATAACCCTCAGCAAAGTAGCAATCAACAACAGATATCGACATCAGTACGCAAGCAATACCGGTTACTATCTGACTTGATACCATTTTGAGCCGACACATTGCGATCCACCAGCCGAAAACAATCAGGAATAATGCCACGTAATAAACATAGAGCGGGTTCTGATATTGCAATAGTGCAAATGCACCATCAGTCAGTAGGTCGGCTAACGCAGCTACGAGTAACGCAACAGCAGCCCCCTGCTTATGAACAATTAACGCTGCAATTATAAATATAATCGACACCATGGCGGCTACTTCTTAACAGGGTTGTTTGTAAATACGATATCTTCCGGTTTCTCTTTACGCTCTGGCTGACTGTCTGTAATAAACATAATGCACCTCATTTATTGGTTGTTTAATCGATAAATACGATTGTAATATCAAACCGTTATAAGGGCAAAAGTAAAAACCCGCTGTTATGCGGGTTTGTTTGGTTGATTTCTACCGCCTACGCTTCAGGCGCTTAGATAGGACAGAGGTTAGGGAGGATTCTTTAACCTGGTAATCTGCCATTATGAGCGCATCAGCCAAGTTGTGAGAAGGTATGCCCCTTGCTTTCAGCTTATCTTTCGGCTCTACTCTTAGTTTGCTTCCTAAGTATTCACGCTGTGGGCAACTCATTTCAAAGATTAGCTTTTCAATTAAGTCTTTATCAATCAACTCAGAGTCAATAGACAAAATAGCATCTAAGTTATAATCCATACCCTGGGTGGCCAACCATGATTGTTGGCACCGATAACGCAACCACCACCATTTTTGCGCTTTTAGGTTACTGTAAACCTGTTTGTTTTTCTTCTTATGCAGTTCGTCAATCTGTTCCGGGTTTTCTATTGCGCCACCAGCATCGAAAGCAGTTATCTTTATCTCACCTGTGCCTAATATCTTGTGCTCAAATTGCGGCTTAGATAGCGTTTGCTCAGTACCGGATCCTACCCCTATGCAGTCATATACCAAATGCATCGCGCCCTGCTCTAATACATTAGCCCACGTATCATGCGCGGCACTTACCGGGTCGCCTTGCCTAAACTCTTTGATAAATGTAACAACCTGTCCATGCAGCATAACGTTAGCATTTGGATCGGTTCCGCCGCCGCTGACATCATCGCCCATGCGTTTAACCCCATCAGCTTCAATGCCGATTAGCTTATGAACGTCAATACAAGCGCGCGCCCATTTATTAGGGATAATTGATAGTGCGCTGTTTGCTAATGGCATACCCTCCCATACGTGAAGGTAATTATCTGGATCTTTAAGTTTCATATCTTCCATTTCGATCCTTAACGCAGAAGGGAAGAAAGGATTGTGCATATAATTAACTTTTGTAACTATTGAGTCAGAAGGTGGATTAATGACAAATTTCTGGTAAGTGCTATCCATTAATGATCTTGGATTAAAGCAAATTATAAAGCGGGCCAAGTGTGTCCGTATTGATGGCGTTAATACGTCCCAATTTTCTTCCTGTATCGCCTCTGCTTCATCACAAAAAACGCGATCAATACGGGCGATAGACTTAATTGAAGTGATATTTGTTTTAAGCCCTCGGAAAAAGAACCTAGTTCCGTTATTACCGATGATCTCAGTCTTTGTTTTTGTGTAGAAATGTTCTAGCTGTAGCGATTCTATTTGTTCCCAAATCAAAGCCATTGAGCTATCAGCTATTGAGTTTTGAAACTCTCGACAACACATTATCTGCAAGGGAGCTAAAAAGCCCTCGATAGAGAGCGTTTTAGCTCCAAAGACACTTTTACCGGATCCCCTTCCACCATAAAGAACATGATAGCGGTTTTCTTTTAGAATATGACCGCCAGCATGAATACTCTCAAAATCAACATGGTCCTTTAATACATCAAATACCTGATAATCCATTCTGGAACTCTCTCACTAATTTTAATAATTCGGGATCTTTTGTGTTTGGCATATCTTGCCAATATCTATTGCCCTTTTTTATGTTTTCTATAGGATCTAAAAGCTGCATATTATCACGACAATGCAACCCACATACAAAAGCACTAGTTAATGGGATTATATGGTCAACTTGCATATTAGCAGCTCTTGCTTCTTGGTATATAGACTCTACACTTTCGCCAGTGAACCAGCTAGGGATCGCTTTGATCTTTGTTGCTCGCCTTTTATTCTCGCTCGCAACTCTCATCGACTTTACGTTATCATTAGCTAAATAAGAATCTCGGTATTCCTTTCTACGCTTTGTATTTTTTATATCCCACTTTAATTTCGATTCTTTCAACGACGCTTTGTTTTTTGCTTTCCACTTATTTGTTCCGTTGTTTTTGCATGTATTACAATCGGATCTGTATCCTGACTTGTTTTTTTTGTCTTTTGCAAATTCGCCTATTAGCTTTAATTCACCGCATGAAGAGCATGACTTTTCAGAAAGATTGTCATAGTTCAACTCAATACCACACCACCCTCTTTTATTCCACTTATGGGTTCTCCAGTCAAATTTTGGCTTTGTTCTTATTGCAACTGGTTTTAACTGACTTATTCGCTGGCATTCTAGGCAAGTTCCGTTGGCTGTGGATCGCTCTCTAATGTGGTTTCGCTTGCAAGGCGATCCTGTAAAGTATCTTTTTAAGCCAAGCTCTTTGGTAATTTTGCGCGGTACGATATGAAGAAATAGATCTCTTTGTGGCATTGTGCAACCCTTTATCAATAGGTTATTTATCAGGAAGGATAAAACCGCCAATGAGCTGATAAAGTCTCACTTTCCCCCGCTAAAGGTAGGCGTATAGTTATTATACTACTCCTTGTCAGGTCGCACAATGGTTACTTTTAAATCAGTTGAATGACTACCATCAGAGCTCGTATTATCAACCTCAGCCTTGTCACTGTAATTATGCTTGTGCAGTATCAGCTTTGTGATTGTCGCGTTCATAGAGCCACTTAGGCCGCCTGAAAGCAGTTTTAGCTCTTGGGTTGCTGTTAGGCTGTCTATTATGTCGGAAAAGCTTGACGATATTTCCCCGCTTACTGATAGTGGAATGTTGTTTGTCCACTCATGGATCGAGTCTCTTGATACTCTTGTATAAACCGCCAATCCGGCTATTGATGGAATTGCTTCACCCAGCTCCTCCCAACAATCCATATACTCATCAGCTTTATTGATAAACTCTTGCGTTAGCTTTGTCGGCCTCCCGTTTATTCCAGCCATAAAAAAATCCCCTTAAATATTAATATCTAAGAGGATTATACGTTTACGGTTGTGTTAAGTAAATTACAGGTCAATATCATCTGCATCGACATAAAACGAAGCTGTGCCTACCATAACATGGCAGCGGTCACCTTGTTTTAACACAGTTACCTCTGTTCCCTTTTCAAATGTGCCGAGCGTGTGAATTACAACATCTCTTGCTAATTTTGCTGTTTTCATTTTATTTCCTTGTTTTAAGTTGCTAAATACCAATTTCATCATCAATTCTCTTTTGCTCTGCAATTTTATAAAGCCTGTCGCTTACATCGCGCTTGCGTTCGCTCTCAATTGTATCAGCAAGCTTTTGCAGTATTTGCGGAACTGCTTTTTTCTTTGATTTGCGCTCTTTTTCGTGCGCTTGGATGCGTTTTTTAATTGTATCGCCATTACTGCAATCGTCACAGCGCCGTGATTTTGTTTTGTCGTTTAGCCAAATTGTAAAGTGCTTTTCTGATCTGTGTTGTAAACACCCGGTGCAGTACTGGTCTTGCATAATAATTTCTTCTGTTTGAGTTATGGCGCATTGTTAGTACGCCAGGTAGGTTGTTTTTATTCCATTTCAGCAATCAAAAGCTTAACTTCAGCTTCAAGCGGGCTTTTGATGTATCCAGTGCAAAGTTCAAGAGCAGCGTCCAGTTCTTTAACCGTTGCAACAAGGCGCTCACGCTGAGCAACATCCTATGCAAAATCGCGCTTTGCGTTAACCTCAGCTAACCATTCTAAATGCGCTTTTTTATCGCCTGTCATTTCTGAGATGCGGTTATAAAACTCATCACGAGTACATATAATCGCCTGTGTTGCGATATGTAAAACGTCAGTGGAAAAATACTCCTGTAATTTATCGCTCCAAACTATTGTGCCGCCGTTGGTGTTAATTGCTGTTTGAGTTGCGGATATTGCATCTACTATTTTAGACATTGTAATTTCCTTTTTTGTGGTTGGGTTTATTTAATTTCTTTCCTAGCTATCATCAACATCCCGTCGTAAATGTAGTAAATTCCTTTTTTAACGCATTGGCCAACTTGCTGGGCTGTCATATTGTTAGCTTCTGCAAAATCAACATTCCGCCCGTTATAATTTTGTAAAATGTAATCACGTAGTTTCATTTGTTATTCCTCTTTGCCACTCTCGATTTGGTCAAATGTAGCAAGCTCACCGCAGTGCTTACATCTGTGCTCTACTTCGTAAGATCTTACCGCTTCCATTTTAAAGCACCCCATGCACTCGTATTGCATTAAATAGCGTTCTCTAGTGCTCATATGTCTTAGCCTCATTTAGCGTTTTGTGTTCTGTAAATTTACTTCCAGACTCATAATCAGCATAGCTTTCATGCCTGTAAAATGATGCGACTCTCTTTCCATACATCGAGTAAGACTGGTTTGATATAACTTCGCCAGTCTCATTTATCCACGTCTTGTTTGTTACCTTAGTCCACATAAATGTGATTAACCTCTGAATTGCACACAGAAGAAGACGCGCTTGATCCGTACCAGTTAGAAAGAACATCCTTACTTGATTTACTTTTTTTGGCTTTTTTTGCGTCGTCAAATTCAGCAAAAGCCGCATCGAAAAGTGATATTAAAGACTGCTTTTGGCCTGATGTTAAGATGTTTACTGAGTTAGTCATAATGTTTTTCCTTTTAAAGTGTATTTCGTTTCGATGTGTTAATAATACTCTTTTTAATTATAAAGTAAACACTTATTTTATTTAACTTAAAATTAATTTTACTGCTTCATTGCTACTGTAGCGCTCTCTAACGCGTTTAAAAGCGAAAGGCTACAAAGTGCTAGGCTTTTCTTAGAAATCACCTCTCTGTGCGTCCCTGCTTGCCCTATCCACGCTAACGACACAAGTTTGCCAATCGGTAACACATTTACCCGGCAATTATCGGCGCATTTTAGCATTTCGCTTCTGATCCCTTGGTTTCGCATTTGTAGCTCCTTAATTTGTTTACACCAATACAATAGGGTTTGTTTTGTATAGTGTCAAGTATTTTTATACACGAACTGCAAATTCCACTCCGCAGAATATGGCGAACACACCACCAGCCCAGTGTTTACGCGGCCTGTAGCTCCATTGGCCACCTGTCATTTTCCACTTTCTTTTTTGTCAGAATATGCGGCAAATGCTATTTATCTTTTAAATCAATCACTTACAGAGCATTTTCATTTTCTCAGTAAGAGATCAAGATATATACTCTCTTTTTTTATATATACTATATAGGGTGCTATACACAAAACTACTGTATAGGCTTCATTTTTTTTCAGTGTCCTACCTGTCAAGTTATAGATATCTACTAGGGCAGAAAATGGAAAATGCAGAAAATGCTCACATTGCTTTTAAAATCAATAACTTAAAAAAAGAATATGCTCAGAATATGCTCTAAAAAAAATAGGAATATGCCACATATTCCTAGAAAAGAGGCTGCTATAGCAGTGCGGAAAACTACTGTATAAAAGATTACAATTCTTTATAGTTTACACTCGCAATAAAAAGCGTTATAATTTTAAGCATAAACAATAAACAAAGGAGTAAATAATGCAAAAAGAAAGAAACCCGTTTTTCAACGATGAAGTTGACTTAACCGCAGAGCTTAAAAAGAAGATAGAAGACATTAGCACAGGCAAGCCTGTCGAGATTAACGATTACAGCAAAGGTAAGCGAGCTGTAAAAAACGCGCTTAACAATATACTCACACAACCTTTTGAGCTTAGGGAGTCTAAAATTGACGGTTCTCTGTGGGTAAAGCTAAAGCCTGTATCAGAGCAAAAGCTTTTGATTGGGCAGTCTCTTAAAAAGCACATATTCAAGCAATTGCTAACAGCAAAGCCTTATGAGTTTTTCACCTTCCAAATAGATCCTGTGCGAGTGCCTTATGCAAGAGTGCAAATTAGCGCAATCGCAAAAGATTTAGGATTAAAAATAAGGACAAGATTCTCTCAGAAAAGTGAGAAATTCCTAGTTAAGATCTCAAACGGTAAAAACAACGCTCATGCTGTTCTGCAAGAATTAAATAAGGGGCAATAAATGGACATATTTAAAACATACGCTGAACTATTGGCGGAACAACTAGATAACATTGACCTTTACGAATTAAAGCAACTGGATCTAAACGGAAAAAATATATTCTACCTCCGCCCATACTTAACGCGATACCAGAAAGCAACTGGCAAGCGCTTTAAAACTAAAAAATACCATGATGAATACTACATAAAAAGGATTTTATAATGTATTACGATTACGCTAAAAAATACAATGATGCCGGGTTGTCACTTGTAAACATCTACCCTGTAGAAAAAGACAACACCTGCGCCTGTGGCAAGCCTGACTGTAAAATGGTTGGTAAACACCCGCAGAATAGCAACTGGCAAACCTTGATCGGCTGTAGTAGTCAATTCGACCTGCTACAGAATTACCATGATTTTGATATTCACTGCACCGGGTTTGGGTGGCTGCTTGATGATCATCATTTGGTTGTTGATGTAGACCCAAAAAACGGCGGTGTGGCATCATTTGATAAGCTATGTGAAGCAGTGCCAGAGCTGAAAGAGTGCGGAGTTGGGGCTAACACTGGCGGCGGCGGTTTTCATTTGTACTATAACAAGCCCGCAGATTTCAGTGTAAGAGGTACGCACCCGGAATATCCAGGCATTGACTTTAAACATAAAGGCGGGTTTGTTGTAGCGGGTGGCTCATTGCATAAAAGCGGTAAATATTACGACCTCGACCACTGCTATGATGATGATTTAACTAACTTGGACAATGCACCTTCTGCACTGCTTGAAATAATAAAAAAGGTGCATGTTGAATATGAGTTTGATGGAGAGTTTGAAGGGGATCTGGCTGATGTAGTGGCACATATCCCAAACCCTGACGCTGACTATGATGAATTTATAGAAGTAGGCATGGGGATCAACGATACCGACCCAAGCGCTTTTTCATTGTGGGACAACTGGGCGCAAAAATCATCCAAGTATGACGGCGATGATATGCTGATGAAATGGGACTCATTCGGCAAAAACCCAAGCAAAATAACTATTGGCACGTTGATCAAGAAAGCAATGGAAAACGGTTATAAACTGCCTGCCCGTGGTGGTTGTGAAGTTATACTTCCAGAAGACCATGATGCAGCAGATGAACTAAACACCGATGATATAGACATACTACAGCCACATGGCCTAGTTGGTGACATTGTTAGACACATAAACGACACGGCATACCGTGAACGGCCATCTGTAGCCGTTGGCGCTGCATTGTGGGCCGTGAGCTGCGCAATGAACAGAATGTATGTCACCCCTGATAATGGCAAAATTAGCCTGATAACTATGTGCATAGCTGCATCTGGTACAGGTAAAGACAATCCATACCAGATAGCCAAGCAGCTAATTATTGACGGTGGATATGGCCAAGCGTTATACCCTGAGATGATTTCAAGCCAGGATATGTATAACAATTCTTTTGAGCACCAGGTTGCTTTTTATGCGATGGATGAAGCCCATAAAATATTTGGCTCAATGAACGATAAAAACGCGCCTACATACTTAAAACAGGTTGAGGGCGCGATCCTAAATTTATCCACTGAATCACTGTTAACAATGAGATCAAAGGATGCAACAACATTTGCAACCAAGATTGCGCTTGATATAGCCAAAGCTGAAAAGAAAAAAGAAGATGTCGAAACGAGCAAAGAGTTTATTTTTGAGAACAAGATAGAGTACTTGAAGAAAAAACAAAAATACACGACAGAGGGATTAAGAAACCCGGTAACAAGTATTTACGCCACCAGCACCCCCGCAAAGCTTGACGGAATGATTAGCGAAGACACGCTGGCCAGTGGTTTAATGGGACGTACTTTTGTCTTCCGGGAATACGAAGATTTCCCACTGGCTAAAGGTTATGGTTTCAAATCAATAAAAAAACAAGACATACCGGAAAACATAAAAAACAGGTATAAAAACATTATTGAAAAAGGCCGGGCGCAGGATAAGACATTCACATGGCGGGAGGATTACGGGCTTGAGTTTTGGGGTGAACCGATACAGATTGACGTAAACCCGGAGGCTATGGCACTCAGTGCAAAAATAGGCGCATGGTTTGATAGTAAGGCGCAGCAGGCAAGTACAGCAATGCAGCCTGTATGGGCTAGGGGTTTTCAGCTTACAGCTATGATCGCATCTATCATGGCCTGTGAGTCGGCTATGATCACCGCTAAGGACTTAATGTATGCTTTCTCATTGGTGAAGCAGGATATAAACACCAAAACCGGTATGTGCTTACAGTCAATTGGTGATAATAAAGAGGCTACAGATACAGAACGAGGTGGGGCGCTTGCTGCCAGGTTGATCAACATTTGCGATATAAAAAACGGCCTGCCGCCAAGTAAAATAAAAGAGAAAACAAAAAAATACAGTGAAGCTGATGTAAAAACAATGCTCGATGATCTTGTTTCTAAAGGGAATATTGAACGCACAGAAAGTGAATGGAGTGGGCGCAAGAGTATAAAGTTTAAAACTGTTAAAAATAATTTTATTTAGTTGTTGACTAACTGAAGCAACGAGTATAATCTTACTACCAAGTTACACAAACCGAGGAAAATAAAATGAGTTTATTTGACCAACTAAAAAAACCGGAACAAGAGCCAGTAATCGCTCTTATCGCCGGGGAACAAGGGCTAGGCAAAACAACACTGGCTGCAATGTTACCTAAGCCAGTTATGATCCGAGCTGAGGACGGAACAAGCTCAATTGAAGGAATGGACGTTGCATTGTTCCCAGTAGCCAACAAGCTACAGGACGTTAAAGATCAGATTAAAATGCTAGGCACTGAGGAGCACGATTTTAAAACGCTTGTGATTGACTCAACAACCGCTTATGACTCTTTAATTGTTAGCGACATACAGAAGCGCAACAAAACAGCTAACTTATCGGCGTGTGACGGTGGCTTTGGCGGAGGCTTTCACACAGTAAGAGCAGAGCATGAGAATTTATTTAATCTTTGCAAAAAATTACGCGCAGTAAAAAAAATGAACATTGTGTTTATTGCTCATACCGAAACTGAGACACTAAACCCACCAGATAGCGAAGAATACAGCCGCTATACGATACAGTTAACCAAAAGTAAGCAGGTTGATTGTTCAAAGGTTTACACAAACAACTGTGATTTAGTCGCATTTATAAAGCTAAACCGCATCGTTATGGACGGACGAGCACAAACAACCGGGGATCGTGTTATCACATGCCACCCGACAGCGTCACACGTATCTAAAAACCGATACGGAATAGAGACAGATTTACCATTTGAACTGGGCGTAAACCCTTTCAATGGCGTTATTAAACAGTTAACTACAACAACAACCACATCAACAACAACTAAAGAAGGTAAATAATATGGGATTTTTTGATCAATTTTCACAAGACGGTAAAACAGTAGACGGTTCTGAAGAAAACACAACGGTAGTAACAAGTAACATTCTACCAGGTGGCACACGCGCAGTTTCTATCATCGAAGAAGTAAAATGGGACGAATACGAAGGCGCTAAAAAAGTAAAAGTGCGCTGGAAACTTGCTGATACTGACTTAAAAGGTCGTGTAGTGTTCCAAAATATCGACATTTACGCGAAAAACTTTAACACTGGCGAGCCTGATCCGAAAAAAGCTTTCCGTGCAGCTAACGTGCTAAAACGCTTATTTATGCTAACAGGTGCACCGGTTCCAGATGCAGAGCCAACTAATGCAGATTTTGCACAAATGGTTGGTAAAATGGCAGGTATTGCAATCGAGTTGTGGGAAATGAACGACAGATCAGGTAACTGGGTTTCTGAGATTCAACCGGCGAAAGGCTTTGAAAGCAAAGTGGGCACTGAAATGCCTAGCGAGCAAACAACCGCACCGGCAGCAACTAAACAGCCAGACTTAAATACTAATGATGACTGGTAAGCACTAAGTAATAAATAAAACAAACCCCACTACCAGGTGGGGTTTAATTCAAGGATTCCTACCATGCAAAAAATAGAAATAGCCTCCGCTATAGACGAACAATACGCGCAATCGACCCCAAATTCAACACGTAGTCATATTGGCATAAGTCAGATCGGCAAGAAATGCCAGCGTGCGCTATGGTATTCATTCAATAAATGCACCACACAATCATTTGAAGGGCGTATGCTTCGCCTGTTTCAATTCGGTCACGACATAGAGCCGCAATTAGCTAAGCTGTTAGAAAGCGTGGGTTTCCGTGTATATCTTAACAATCCAATTAACGGCGAACAATACCACGTTCAAGATCCAGATAATTACTTTTTCAGCGGATCACTTGATGCTGTAGCCGTATCTCCTGCCGATGTTGAATTTGAAGGAGTAAAGCCAAGCACTCCATATATCGTTGACTTTAAAACATCTAACCAAAACTCATTTAATCGAATGGTTAAATATGGCCTTGAGTTTACGCGCGTTGAGTATTACAACCAGTTGCAATGCTACATGGGATTTAGTGAGCAGCTAGGCAAGAAAAAAGTCACTGATGCAATGATATTTGTGATCAACAAAAACAACCATGAAATCTATACAGAAACTATTGTTTTTGATGATGCTGTTTTCCAATCAATGCGCGAAAAAGCAAAGTTCATTGTTGAAAGCGAAAAGCCGCCATATCGTATAAATGAAGATAAAGATAGTTTTGATTGCCGTTTATGCGAGCATAAAGACATTTGTCATAATAAATTTTTAGCTGAAATATCTTGCCGCAATTGTGGGTTTCATAAAAAAAGCCTTGCGCATGGTGAAAAGTGTGAAAAAGGCTTTGGCGATAAGCCTTGTTCTAACCACGTTTACAACCCGTTTATTTTTGATGGTGATTTTATCCCGGTTAAATTCCATGAGCAGCATGACGCGATGGAGTTTGATTGCTTTATTAATGGGCCGCATAAAGCAAAGGGAGCCATTAAAATAAAAGATAAGCCAGTGCTTACAAGCAAGGAGCTTTATGATTTGCATTTAGACGGCGGGGATGAGGAAACTATAAAAGAGATCCTAAGCCTAACCGAAACTTATGACGCATCTTTTAAGGTTGAATATAAATGATTAATTTAAAACAAAAACAAAGTGATGCGCTTGAGCTAATGAAAAGCGGTAAAAATGTATTCCTAACTGGTAAGGCTGGGACGGGTAAATCCTACATTACAAACATGTTCACAGAATGGGCCTAGGCTAACGACAAAAAGATCCTGATCTGCGCGCCTACTGGGATCGCCGCTTTGAACATTGGCGGATCTACTGTGCATCGTGTTTTTAAGCTGCCTATTGATTATGTGAGCAGCAGCACGCACTTAGGAACCGGCGAAGAGACAACAAACATTTTAAAAGCTGCGGATATTGTTTTAATAGATGAGGTGTCAATGTTACGAGCTGATACATTTTCCCACGTTGAGTATAAGATGCGTGAATCAATGCTAAGTGGATCATCATTTGGCGGAAAGCAGGTTATTGTGATCGGTGACTTTTTTCAGTTAAGCCCTGTAGTGAAACGTGATGAGCAAAGCGCTATCCGCAGAGACTATGGCGGACAATATGCTTTTGAATCTCACGCATGGAAAGAGGCTCGGTTTTCATTGGTTGAGCTTGACGAAGTGGTGCGACAAGACGATCTCAAGTTTGTTGACGCGCTGAACTCAATAAGAGAGCGTAACGCATATAGCACAAGCGCACTGGCATATATCAATCAAAACACAATTAAAAACGGTGGTGAACCTGTTACTTTATGTTTTACTAATAAGGTGGCCGAGCAAGTTAATAATGCAAAATTAAAAGAGCTTGACGAAACGCCACAAGATTTTTACGCAGTTACTACAGGCAAAGTGGCCAACGGTGATAAAAGTGTGCCTGATCTTTTAACTCTTAAAGTCGGCGCTAAGATTATATTTTGCGTTAATGATAAAGACGGTGATTATGTAAACGGCACGACAGGCTATATAACAAGTTTAAACCCTGTTGTTGTAGATAATAAAATAGAAGTAGAGCGCTTTAAGTGGGAAATAAAAGAGCCAGTTAAAAACGAGCAGACCGGGCGCATTGAGCATGATGTGATCGGAACTTATGAGCAGCTACCTATAAAATTAGCTTGGGCAATTACCGTGCACAAGTCGCAGGGTAGCACCATAAAGGATCGCGTACATCTAAAATTAGACGGTTCATTTAGACCACACGGCGCGTTATATGTTGCGCTGTCCCGTTGCACTGATATTGCCAATCTATCCTTAGAGCGTGATTTAGGCACTTATGATCTCCAGGTAGATGAAAAGGTGCGCACTGCTTTACTGTCAATGAGTAGCGGAAAAACAAGCATAGAAATCCAAGCTTATTCAATAAAATTATTTAACCTACTAAATGATGTTGTAGATAAAAACCCAAGCGAGGAGCAACTTCAGCAGATGATAAACAGGCTAGAAATATGGAATAAAAAGCTTAGTTGATACAACTTGTTATTGTAACGAATAACCGTTACAATACTCTAAACAAAGGAGCCAATTATGGCTATTGAAAAAAAGAAATGTGAATTTTGCGGAGAGTTATTTTATGGAACAGCCAAAGCGAAAGTGTGTAGTGGAAAGTGCCGAGTTGCAAAGCATAGAGCTAATAACAAGAGAAGAAGCGAAATCTTATAAACGTACTATCTGCAAGCAAAGATAATAAACAGGAGAAATAAAATGATTAAAGCGACACAGCTAAAAGAGTGGGATCAAGCAGGCATGCCAAGCTTTAAGCAGGAAAAGCAATTACCATTTAAAATGAAAAAAGTTACATTTATAGATGGTACATACATTTTCGCTAGATTTGAAAGCAAGGAAGATTATGACCTTTATTTATTTAGATGCCATAAGTTTAATTTCTCAGAAATAACATCTACAAGGGAACTTTTTGTAGAAGTTACACAACAAAAAATAACGACAAAAACAAAATCTATCTGGTTTCCTTTTAAATCGCATTGGGGAGGCGTTAAATATAAATACATAGGAGACAAGCAGCAAACGAGATACCCGATATATATAGTGTCGAAAGGAAGAGCAAAAAACGGGCTTACTACAAAATCACTTGATAAAATGGGAGCTGATCACTATATAGTTTGCGAAAAGCAAGAAGAAAACGAATACAAGGAAAGAACAAGCGCGAAAATACTAGTCCTTCCAGCTTCGTACTTGAATGGTTATGACACATGCGATGATTTAGGCGACTCAAAAAGCAAAGGCCCAGGAGCGGCGCGTAACTTTTGCATTGATCACTCTTTAAAAAATGGGTTTAAACGACATTGGGTGATGGATGATAACCTAGACGCTTTTCATTATCTGACAAACAATGAAAAGTACGAGGTTGAAACAACAGCAACACTAAGAGCTGCTGAAGACTTTACAGACCGATATTCAAACGTGCCAGTTTCAGGGCTTAATTATTACTCATTCTGCAAAAAAACAGATAAAGTTCCGCCATTTATCACAAATACAAGAATATATTCATGCTTGCTAATTGAAAATAACAGCGGCTATAGATGGCGAGGTAGATACAACGAAGACACAGACTTGTCTTTGCGAGTTTTAAAAGATGGGCTTTGTACAATACAATTTAACGCGTTTTTGTGCGGAAAGGTTACAACGCAAAGGATGCGCGGCGGCAATTCAAAAGAATTTTATGATGCAGATGGGACGCTTCCAAAATCGAAAATGATAGAAGATTTACATCCAGACGTTGCAAAAGTAGTGTGGAAATTTAACCGATGGCATCATCAAGTTAATTATAAGAAGTTTAAAAATGAACTTAAAAAATCAACAAATCAAGCAGCAAGTAAAGCATATAACCTTACATTGACTGGTAAAACAAAAGGGTGAAATTATGCTAAAACTCCGCGAGTACCAACAAGAAGCAGTTAATAACACAATTGCGCAGCTCAAAAAATCAGCAGAGCCGTGTTTGATTAATGCCAGTGTCAGCAGTGGGAAGACGTTTATAAATGCAGGCATTATGCAGTGGATAGAGCAAAGCGGTAGAAATTCGCTTTGTTTGTCAATGAACTCTGAACTTATAGAGCAAAATAGTGATTGTTATCATGAATTCTGCAATAAAAATAGTGTGTTCTGTTCAAAGCTAGGTCATAAAAATTACAGGTTGCGTAGCGTATTTGCTACGCCTCAAACATTATGGGCCGCAATAAAAAAAGGCCATCCGATCAGTGAGAAAAACTTTTCTCTTATTTGCATTGATGAATGCCATAATGTATCAGCGAATAATGAAAAAACGACCTATATGCAGATCATAAACCATTACAAGCGCATAAACCCTAACATGCGCATTGTGGGCCTAACCGGTACGCCGTTCCGTGGTAAAGGTGTGCCGATACTTGGCCCTGATGCTTTCTTTAGGCATGAGACAGCAACAATAGATATGAAATGGCTAGTTGAGCATAAGTTCGTTGTCCCTATAATTTACGGAAAGCACAAATCAGATGATTATGATTATTCAGATCTAAAGCTGCAAAGTAACGGGAAATTCAAAGCCAGTGAGCTTGCTGAGGTGTCGGAGGGGAAAGGCAGGCTGACCAGTGAGATAATACAAGAGGTAATTAAAAACTCGCAGGATGAAGGTGGCGTTATTATATTCGCCTCAACAATTGCGCACTGCAAAGAGGTATTGGAATCATTACCCGATGGGATCAGCTGCATGATCACCGGAGAAACGCCAGACAAAGAGCGACAGAAGCTAGTTAAACAGATTAAAAGCGGTGAGATAAAATACACGGTTAACCTTAACGTTTTAACTGTAGGCTTTTCTGCTCCTTATGTCAGTCATGTTGTATTTTTACGCCCCACAGAGAGCGCAGTGCTTTGGATTCAGGCCGTAGGGCGAGCAGTGCGACAGCTAGAAGGAAAAGATCACGCTCTAGTCTCAGACTATGCGGGGAACCTTGATCGACTTGGTGATGTAGACGATCCAATTATTACCGACATGATAAAGAGCCGGGATAAAGATATTGATCTAGATGTGCCTTGTCCTGAGTGCGGAGAGTTAAATAGTGTTTTTGCTAGGCGTTGCACAGGTTCTATTGATGGCATACGCTGCGGTTTTTTCTTTGACTTCAAGCAATGCCCCACTTGTGAGTGCCAAAACGATACAACGGCGCGAAATTGCCGGGATTGCGGCACAGAGCTGATTGATCCAAACAAAAAATTAAACAAAAGCGCATCTCTTCGAATAGGTATCGAGCCGATCACAGTGCCAGTAATGAGCGCAGAATATACCAGGCACAAAAAACGCGGGAAAGTTGACTCCTTGCGGTGCGATTACATGATCGAACTGCCAAACGGCAAAGCAGAGATAATCAGCGAATGGTTTAGCCCTGATAGTGACGGTTATCCTAAGCACATTTTTAAACGCGACTTTGCAGCAAAACACGCGCCCCACATGGTAGATCACTCACTTGATGATGTGATCAGTAACAAACTAGAAATAAATAGCCCGCCAAGCCTTATGATTAATAAGATGGTCGGGAATCGTTATTTAAATATAGTTATGAAGGTTTTTTAATATGAAAATTAGCACAGAAGCAAAATATAAAGTTTATGGTGATCTTAAATTCCGTGGCAAGTGTCCAAGTGAAGATAGTGTTCACGTTGCGTTTATAGCGTGGGTTAGGCACAAATACCCTGATAAAGCGGCGCTTTTACTCCATCCGAAGAATGAAGGAAAACGCA
>Ga0233410_10000105_pt1 | contig 28335 bp, 30 predicted proteins | sample Na_anoxic_1_MG_FD_179869 | JGI IMG/M metagenome (GOLD analysis project Ga0233410, IMG submission 179869) | Seawater microbial communities from Saanich Inlet, British Columbia, Canada - Na_anoxic_1_MG | ecosystem: Environmental > Aquatic > Marine > Inlet | place: Canada: British Columbia...
TAAACGCTTAGGAGAGAGCTATATGGCAAATCGTGTTAAAACCGTTAAAGCTGCTGTTGTGCAGGCTGCACCTGTTCTGTTCGATAAGGCCTTGACAATAGAAAAGGCCTGTCATCTGATTAGGGAGGCTGGTGCCAAAGGGAGCAAAGTAGTTCTTTTACCTGAGGCATTTATACCTGCTTATCCGAGAGGATTTAGCTTCGGTATGGTTGTAGGCAGCAGAAGCGATGCGGGGCGTTCTTTATGGAAAAGATATTGGGATAACTCTATTGAAATTTCCAGCTCTGAAGTGAAAACTTTGGGAAAGGCTGTTAAAGAAGCCGGCGTATATTTAGGCATTGGTGTAATAGAACGAGATGGTGATTATAGCCAGGGGACCTTATACTGCTCATTACTTTATTTTGCCCCTGACGGTAATTTAATAGGCAAACATAGAAAACTAAAACCTACCGGTGCAGAACGATTAATTTGGGGGGAAGGTGACGGGAGTACAATGCCCGTTTTTTCAACCGAGCTTGGAAATATCGGCGGCCTTATTTGTTGGGAAAACTATATGCCTCTTGCTCGCATGGCTATGTATGGAAAAGGTGTTGAGATTTATTTCGCTCCAACCGCAGACTCACGCAAAACATGGCATGCGACAATGCAGCACATCGCTTGTGAGGGTCGTTGTTTCGTACTTGGCTGCAACCAGTTTGTGACCAAAGACATGTATCCATCTGATTTAGAAACATTTGAAGAACTGTCTATTCAACCTGATATCATGTGCCGGGGGGGAAGCGTTATCGTTTCACCGTTTGGTGAAGTCATTGCAGGCCCTCTTTATGATGAAGAGGGTATCTTATATGCGGATTTAGACTTGTCTGAAATAGTTAGAGCAAAAGTAGATTTTGATATAGTTGGTCATTACGCAAGACCAGACATTTTCCAGCTTCATGTAAATAGCACACCGCATTTACCTGTAACATATGAGTCCAAGAAAATTGCATAATCAACCCCTTGAGGCAGACACCCATACCTCGCAACTTAGTGTCTGAACGAAAACTGTCTTTTTCGCCCATATTTGGTCTGATTCGGATTTTAATCCTCGAAATACTTCGGTGTATTCCTGTGTGCCCCGCAGGTTCGGTAGATCGTTCCGGGGGGGGGTAATATCCTTATCTTCCCTGATCTTGCAAAAGCTGTCTCATATAAGGATGGATATTAACCTGGCAATTAGATAGTCTAACTCCATCATGCCGGACTTGATCCGGCATCCAGTACCCTCCTGGATTCCGGCTTTCGCCGGAATGACAATATTGAGGTATTTAATTGCCGAAGTAATACTAATTAAATTAAAGGAGTTATAATGGAAGAAATAAATCAAAACATCGCTATGTTTATTGATGCTGATAACGCTCCCGCTAAAAAAATTGAGAAAATATTATCTGAATTAGCAAAATATGGTGCTGTCAACATAAGGAAAGCATATGGCAACTGGAAAAGCTCAACCGTTAAAGGTTGGGAGGAAAACCTTCATGAATATGCAATTCAGCCTATTCAACAGTTTGATCTTACAAAGGGTAAAAATGCAACCGATATGGCTATGACCATCGATGCTATGGATGTCCTTTATACAAAAAATGTTGATGCCTTTTGTATAGTTTCCTCCGATAGTGATTTTACTCCTCTCGTAATGAGAATCCTGGCTGAAGGTAAACCTGTGTACGGGTTCGGGGAAAGAAAAGCTCCAGGCCCGTTTGTTAATGCATGTTCCAAATTTTTATATCTTGACGATGACAAAGATAATCAGGGAAAGGCTACAACAAATAAAAAGAAAACAGGACAAGAGCTTAAATCGGACACTAAATTAATGAACTTAATACGCAATGCAATAGATGCTGAGCAAGACGACGATGGATGGGCGTATCTCGGAAGAATTGGGGCAATCATTTCAAATCAAGCATCTACTGATTCACGAAATTATGGTTACAAAAAGTTAGGTGATTTAATCAAAGCAGTTGATATATTTGAAATAAAAATGGTTGATAATGCTCAAATGTATATAAGGGACAAACGGCGCGGAAAAAAGCAAGTCAAAAAAGTGCATTCGACCGATGAAACATTAGCTGATTTAAATGTTATTGATTAGTAAAAACATACAATGCCGAAAATTGAACCATGTTAATAGACGACTATTTAAGTGTATACCAATTTTCTGAATATCACAGTATTGTAGTCAGAAACAGGGCTGAACAAATTTTCCCGGTTATTAAGAATACCAACTTTAGAAAGTCGAAATTCCTTAACTTTCTTTTTATTGTTCGGGGTTTGCCTGCAAAAATGAACAGCATTGATGGCTTTGTTGATAGTGGATTTATTCTTCTCGAAGAACATGAAAACAAAGAAATTGTATTAGGGTTTTTATTTGGAGTAACCCTAAGAAAGATCAAGGTTGTACTGCCAAATGAATTTAAAAAATTTATAGATCCCCGTTATATAAAAGGTGTTTGGAACTTCCGATTATCAAGAAAAGACAATAAAACCATATTATCAACAGAGACAAGAGTGTTTTGTCCCACTAAAAAATCCAAAATATTATTTTCAATATATTGGTTTTTCATCTCATATTTTAGCGGACTCATAAGAATGATTATTTTAAAGCTAATCAAGCACGAATCAGAGTTGACGACCCACACCGCGCAGATTAGAACAGTTAGACTACGGAGGGAAAAATGAAAAAGAACATACTTGTCATTCTTGGTCATCCCGACACAGATAGTTTCTGTGGTTCATTAGCCAGGGCCTACATCGATACTGCAAGGATCGGGGCTGAAGTTCGTGAGCTTCAGCTCGGTGAATTAAAATTCGACCCAATACTTTGGAAGGGCTACAAAAAAATTCAAAAGTTAGAACCTGATTTGAAAAAAGCCCAGGAATTTATTCTATGGTCAAATCATATTGTTTTTATTTATCCCAACTGGTGGGGAACTATACCGGCATTAATGAAGGGATTTTTTGATCGGGTTTTCTTACCTGGTTTCGCCTTTAACTATCGTGAGAATTCCATACTCTGGGATAAATTGCTTTCAGGCCGAACTGCTCACCTATTAGTGACTATGGATACCCCTTCCTGGTATTACCGTTGGGTATATCACAGACCTGGACACAATGAAATGAAAAGGTCAATTCTTGGATTTTGTGGCATCAAGGTAGTGAAAATCACCGAGTTCGGCCCAATCAAGGGATCGAGCCGGCAACAAAGAAATAAGTGGATAACTGCATCAAAATATTTTGGTTCGGAAACCTAACGAATAGGGTCAGGGAAAAGGGATGGGAGCCCGTTATAAATTTGATCGCATGGAACTGGCAGGGGCATTTGGTGATTTGGGAGTACTCCTCCCCCTGTCCATAGGAATGATCACGATTAATGGCCTAAACCCATCCGGAATTTTTGTTTCCATTGGTCTGTTCTATATTCTTTCAGGGGTGTATTATGGAATAACGGTTCCAGTCCAACCCATGAAGGTCATTGGAGCCTATGCTATTGCCACAGCCTTAAGTGCATCTCAAATTGCGGCCTCAGGACTCTTGATCGGCCTGTTTCTTCTCGTTATTGGGGGGACGGGTACAATCACATTTGTGGGCAAATATATACCGGAGTCAGTAATAAGGGGGGTTCAGATGGCAACAGGAACCCTGTTGATGACCCAAGGTGTCAAATTTGTGATAGGCACTTCGAAATACCAACTCCTTCAAGGGGTGGCTGAACCTTACTTATGCATCCAGAGCGTGGGGTCAATCCCGATAGGTATTATCATTGGAATCATCGCCGGCATAATTACTCTCTTGTTTCTGAATAATAAAAAACTTCCTGCGGGACTCCTTGTTATCCTCTGCGGCTTCATACTGGGTTTGACCTTGGGTACTTATGACGGGTTTAATGAGCTTAGACCCGGTATTTACCTGCCTGAACTACTGCCATTTGGTTTTCCGACTAATGCTGATTTCTCTTTTGCCCTCATGGTTCTTGTCCTTCCTCAACTACCCATGACATTAGGAAACGCTGTCATAGCCAATGCTGATCTATCGCAGCGATATTTTAACAAAGACTCCCAAAAAGTAACTCATAAGGCATTGTGTCTCAGCATGAGCCTGGCTAATTTCTTATGTTTTCTCGTGGGAGGGATGCCTTTATGTCACGGAGCAGGAGGATTGGCAGCACATTACCGGTTTGGTGCTCGCACCGCCGGGTCTAACCTAATGATCGGAATGATCTTTATTGCACTGGCAATCTTCCTGGGAATCCATGCCCTTGCAATTATAAACCTTATCCCGTTTTCTGTACTGGGGGTCCTCTTGATTTTCGCCGGTAGTCAGCTCGCTCTCACTATTATTGACATTAAAGACCGAAAAGATCTGTTTGTGAGTCTTATAATGCTGGGGATTACTCTGGCATCAAACCTTGCCGTCGGCTTTGGAGTGGGTATCGTCATGGCATATGCCTTGAAATCTGAGAAACTGACCGTTTAGTTACCTGTAAGGCTAACCGGGAACAGACTCCTTTAATGTTACAAACCCCGTCACTCTACGTTCAATCTCGTCTCTGGTTTCCCGCATGAAGGAAATGGGTTTTCCTGCAGGATCTTCCATATTCCATTCCTCATTCTTAACACCGGGAAACAAGGGGCACGCATCCTTACAGCCCATAGATATGATCAAATCCGGTTTTCTAAACCGCGAAATATTCTCAATCGATTTTGGTTTGAGATACGCAATATCAATACCCTTCTCTCTCATAACCTCTTCCATGATCGGGTTGACCTTATCTGCAGGAATACTCCCTGCACTTTCTGCTTCGATTTTGTCGCCGGCATAATGCCTGGCAAAGGCACTTGCCATCTGGCTTCGGCAGGCATTTTCCGTGCAAACGAAAAGTATTTTCTTTCTGTCAAGAAAGGGCGTCACAAATTCCCTTGCCTTTTCTTTTACGTCCGGAAGAGCCGTAGGATGTTTTTTAATGTCTCCCGACTCTTCGATCCGCCTGTAAGCAATGCTCCCTTTAAAACTTGCACCAACCGCGTCAAAGAAATACTTGGCAGTAAGATTGACACCTTCAAAGAGGTTCTTCCCTTTTGTAGCTCCCAGGGCCAGTAAAAAACCATCCCGCCACTTCCTGCCGGGGTCAGTGAGCCTGTGCACATATTTTCTTGTCCAGAGCACCTGGGATCGGTCAATAAGCGCTTTCATCTGGGCCGTAGGACCATAAAAGAATATAGGTGTTGCCATAAGTATGATGTCTGCCCGGCGAAGCAGAGGATATATCTCCTGCATGTCATCATCAATGGGACAAAAACCTTTCTTCTCACAAGTGCCGCACTCCTGACAGGGTACGATGTTTTTTTCAGGAACATCTAAATATGTTGTTTGCGCTCCAAATCTTTCGGCCTCTCCGAGAAAAGCAGAAAGAAGAACACTCGTATTTCCTTTAATACGAGGGCTCCCTTGTAATCCGAGAATAAACATGAAATTGACTCCTTTTCTGAGAAGTGAGGAGGGGGCTCAAATAACTGAACCGTCCAGACGGTAACCTGCTCTTTCGTTATTTCCTCTTCTCTTTTTACTGCATAGCTCACCGCAGAAGTCTCATATTACTTCGGCAATTAAATACATCAATATTGTCATTCCGGCGAAAGCCGGAATCCAGGAGGGTACTGGATGCCGGATCAAGTCCGGCATGACGGAGTTAGACTATTTAGTTGCCAGGTTAATATCAAGTCTCTTTGACAAATCCGCTATTTGAACTCTGCTATCAGCGCTGCAATCCATTTGGGGCCGCTTCTAAACAGAAAATGGGCATAATCGAAGAGGTACCAACAGGAATACTCGATGTCAACTTATTTTACTAGTTCCAGTTGACAAATCAGTTCGCATCTATTACCTAAATTCCAATCACCGTCATCTGGATGAAAACCGTCGTTACTTACCGGAACACATATATTGTAATTCTTTCATACAGTTCAAACAAGTGGATATTCTCGCTCAATCCGTCTGCAAAAATGGAGATGGGATTCCACAATTTTAAAGGGAACTCTATTATCAGCTAAGTTTGGCAAAGCGTTTGGGGTTCTTACGCAACCAGGATTCATCTCGCTTGAACCAAAGATTATCGAAACAGAGAAAGTCTTGAATGGAGTAGACTTACCAATGGAAGAGATTATCTGCCTGACCAAAGACCTGATAGGTTTCAGATCAACACATGACAACCGAGAAGAAATCAACCGCTGTGCTGACTTCATTGAGACCTATCTAAAAAAACACCATATCGCATGCCGGAGGTTAAACCATGAGAATATTCCGTCTATTCTTGTTGCTCCCGAAAGGGGTACTGTGCCGGTCATGTTCATGACCCATATTGATGTTGTTGAAGGCCCGGCAGAACTGTATAAGCCATATGAAAAGAACGGTAATTTATACGGTCGGGGCAGCCTTGATGATAAGTATGCCGTGGCTCTTTCTTTAGTGCTGCTTAAAGAAAATTTTAAAAAAATTCAAAAGGCCGGCGGTAGCCTTGACAGTCTGCCATTTGGAATTTTGATCACCGGTGATGAGGAAGTGGGAGGAGCCCACGGTGCCGGAAAAGCGCTGGCACAGGTAAAAACAAATTTTTGTGTCGCCATAGATGGCGGTAGGGTTGACAAAATTATTGTCAAGGAAAAAGGTATTTTGCACTTAAAGCTTATATCCCGGGGAAAGTCCGTACATAGCGCGCGACCGTGGCTCGGCGTTAACGCCATAGATAACCTGATTGCAGATTACCAGGTAATAAAGACCAATTTTGAGCAGTCAGCCCCTGAACAGTGGCTGCGAACCCTGAATTTCAGCCTGATGCGGGCCGGAAAAACAATCAATCAGGTGCCGGACTATGCCGAAGCGGTGTTTGATGTCCGTTACACAGAAAACGACGACATTGAGGCACTGGTTGCAAACATCAAAAACAATATTCAAGGCCGTATCATCGTTGAAAAAAATGAGCCGCTTTTCATGAGCGGCAATTCACCGTATCTCGACCTGCTGCTCAGTATCGCCAGAGGAACCTCTGCAGGTTTCGAGCACGGATCCAGCGATGCCCGTCATCTTTCTCAATTCGGAATCAAAGGGATCGTCTGGGGTGCTGATGGGGAGATGAGCCATCATAGTACAGAAGAACATGTTAATATCGCAAGCATTCACAAACTGTACGAGCTACTGGATCGTTTTATCCAAAGGTTCTCTGAAATTTCATTGGAAGCAGTTTCAACCCCCACCTAAAACCCAATGGCTGAGTTGCGCCGCTCATCCCGGGGTTTTCACCTTGTGTGATTACAATAAAAAAAACCCAATCCGGCGACTTATCATTTGACATACCGCTATGATACTGACAAAATATATATTATTTTCGTATATAGGTCGGCAATAATTATTAACCTGTAAGGGAGGAAACAATGAAAAGATTTATGATTATTATGATCGTACTTGCATTTGCTATAACAGGTACGGCCCTGGCTGATACACCCAAAAAGGGAGGCACATTGGTATTCGGCAGGGGCGGTGACAGTGTAGGGCTCGATCCGGCTTATGAGACGGACGGAAACTCTTTTATGGTTTGCGACAACATATTCGAAACCCTGGTTTTTTATAAGGATGAGTCTACTGCTCTCGAACCCGGTCTGGCCACTTCATGGGATATCAGCAAGGATGGTAAGACATATACCTTTCACCTGCGTAAAGGAGTCAAGTTCCACGACGGCACACCTTTCAACGCCGACGCCGTGGTCTTCTCTATCGGGCGTATGATGAAAAAACCCAATGTCAAATTCAATGGCAAAGGCTGGAAACTCCCAAAGCAGGATCGGCCTCCCGAATACTGGCAAATGATGGGGATGGATGATACAGTCGATTCTATCGAAGCAACGGATGAGTACACTGTCGTATTCAAGCTTAAGAGAGTGGATGCGCCAACGCTGAACAACCTGGGCATGGATTTTGCCGACATCATCAGCCCTACGGCCTTCATGAAAAACCCCAAGGAATTTCTGCGCAATCCGGTGGGAACCGGGCCTTTCAAGTTCTCCAAGTGGATCAGGGATGACCGCATAGTCCTTGAGGCCAATAAAGATTATTGGGACAAAGATAAAGGCCCTTACCTGGACAAGGTTGTCTTTCGGGCTATCCCTGAGAACTCGGTTCGTTTTCTGGAGCTCAAGGGAGGCAACATCCACATTTGCCAATTTCCCAATCCTGCAGATCTTCCTCTTGCAAAGAAGGACCCAAAATTGAAAATTTTCAGCCAGCCGGGCATGAATATCGGCTACCTCGGATTCGGCCTCACCAAGGAACCCTGGAAGAGTAATGTCCACCTTCGCAGGGCTATAGCACATGCCATTAACCGCAAAGCCATTATAGATAACATCTATCAGGGTATGGGTGAAGTAGCAAAAAACTGTATTCCGCCAACCATGTGGGGATACAACACCGATGTACCTGGTTACAAATATGACCCGGAACTGGCCAAACAGGAACTGGCCAAGGCCGGCTTTCCCGAAGGAAAGGGGCTGGATGAACTTACCCTCTGGTCTATGCCTGTTCCCCGACCCTATAACCCCGAAGGGTTGAAGGTCGGCATTGCCATGATTGGTGATCTTGCCAAGATTGGCCTTACAGCCCGAATCGTCAGCTATGACTGGGGGACCTATCTGAAGAGACAAAGGCAGCAGCCGCCGGACATGGATTTTTTCCAGCTCGGGTGGACCGGGGATAACGGAGACCCGGATAATTTCCTGGCTGTACTATTCGATGGCCTGGAATCGCCCTCAATCCGAACCCAGTGGAAAAACGAGACCTATCACAAATTGATGCTGGATGGGAAAAGGACCGTTGATCAGGCCAAGAGAACCGCTATTTATAAAAAGGCACAACAGTTGATGTACGACGAAGTCCCTGTGGTTCCCATTGCCCATTCCACCGTCATGTGGCCGGCTCTAAAACAAGTCAATAACTTCAAACTCCATCCTACCGGCTCGGTCAGGCTAAAGAGTGTCTGGCTGAAGTAAAGTACCAAACAAACTGTCCGGGGAGGGGAAAACCTCTCCCCGGCTTCATCACATCACGGAGTGCCCATCCCGAAATGAGGAGATCTTTGCAAAACGCCCCTTTTGCTCTACGAGGCGTAGACTCTACCCTCCGGCCTGTAAGCCCTACGGGCTGGAAGCGGAACCGGAGGCCCATATAACCTGTACCCTAAAGGAATAGGTTATGGATGGGTACTTACCTAACAAACTGTAAGGTTGCCTTATACTCATGTTTGGTTTTATTATCAGGCGAACGTTGAGCATTATCCCCACCCTGTTGGGTGTGTCGATTATCATTTTTCTCATGCTGGCCATCACCCCTGGCGATCCGGCTGAACTGCTCTTAGGAGAACGGGCCACAGAGGAGACCCTGAACAACATGAGGGAACACCTCGGGCTAAATGAACCGCTTTACGTCCAGTATGGCATGTTTCTCAAAAGACTGATTAAATTTGATTTAGGTGAGACTATCTGGACCCGCCAAAAAGTCTGGGACGAAATCAAGCAACGCTATCCGGCAACTATAGAGCTCTCCATTGCAGCCATGTTTCTAAGCTGTTTCTTCGGTATAACATTAGGCATCATTTCAGCCACCAGGCAGTATTCATGGTTTGATTATACGAGTATGATTGTCTCACTCTTCGGTGTGAGTATACCTGTATTCTGGCTTGGTCTGGTGTTAATGCTCGTTTTTTCTTTGAACCTGGGTTGGTTCCCCATGTCCGGACGGATGGGTATAGGCATTGACCTTGAGATCATAACCAACTTCTACGTGCTGGACGCCATCCTGACCCGTAATTGGCCGGCCTTAAAGGACGTGCTCTGGCATCTCGCCCTGCCGGCCTTTGCTTTGAGCACTATTCCCTTAGCCATCATAGCGCGTATGACCCGTTCGTCCATGCTGGAAGTACTGCGACAGGATTATATCAAGACAGCCAAGGCCAAAGGACTGGGACAGACCAAGATTGTGCTGAAACACGCCCTTAGAAACGGACTCATCCCCGTCATCACTGTGATTGGCCTTCAGTTCGGCATCATGCTGGGAGCAGCTATTTTGACCGAAACCGTGTTTGCCTGGCCTGGAGTGGGCAAATGGATTTTTGACGGTGTGGTCAAACGAGATTACATGGTAATCCAGGGCGGAACCCTTATTGTGGCAACCTGCTTTGTGGTTGTCAACCTGATAGTGGACGTGCTTTATGCTATCATCAACCCCCGTATAAGCATCAAGTAACCGACACAGGAGTAAACTGAACCACTCATGAAGCTTTTTAAAATAGCAGTAAATCCTGAAGACCGACACCCAATATTCGACCAGATCGAGATATTATTCCGTAACAAGACCGGTGTGGCTGGACTAATCATTATAACGATCTTTATCCTATGTGCCGTGCTGGCACCTGTAATAAGCCCTCATGATCCGGTGGAGAACTCCCTTTACGACCAGCTTAAGGTGCCGGTCTGGTCGCCTGGCGGCTCGTTTAAAAACATCCTGGGAACTGATGACTTGGGACGAGACATCCTTTCCAGGATTATTTATGGCGCCAGGGTCTCGCTCATGGTAGGTGTAGTCAGCGTGGGTATTGCCCTGATTTTTGGTTCCCTGCTGGGGGCCATTGCCGGCTATTATAAGGGTTGGCTGGATAGCATCATTATGCGCTTCATGGACATTCTCCTGGCTTTCCCTCATATTCTGTTAGCCATTGTTATAGTGGCCTACCTGGGACCGGGCCTGCGAAACGCCATGATAGCTATCGGGATCATCACCATCCCCCGCTTTGCCCGTATTGTCCGGGCCTCTGTAATGGAGGAGTTCGAGAAAGACTATGTCACCGCGGCCAGGGCCGTGGGTGCCAGAAATCAGCGTATCCTTTTTAACTCCATTTTCCCAAACTGCATGGCTCCTATCATTGTTCAGGCCTCACTGGGTTTCGGTTCGGCCATTTTAGACGCAGCGGGCCTAAGCTTCCTCGGTCTCGGGGCCCAGCCTCCAACACCGGAATGGGGTGCCATGATCGCTATGGGTCGGTCCATGATCCTGCGGGCCTGGTGGGTCATGACCCTGCCGGGCATCGCTATCTTTCTCGGAGTGCTGGGCTTCAATCTGCTGGGTGACGGTCTGCGTGACGCGCTGGACCCAAGGTTGAGGGATTAGAATCATGGCAACAAAACCCCTATTAGAAATAAGAAACCTCAAGACCTACTTTGAGATCAGAAGGTCTATACTAAAAGCAGTGGATGATGTCAGCCTGTCCATCAAGGCAGGTAAGACGCTTGGACTGGTGGGTGAGTCAGGTTGCGGCAAGAGCGTGACCGCGGCTTCGATAATGGGGCTTGTTCCAATGCCACCAGGTAAGCTCGCCGGGGGAGAGATCCTATTCGAGGCCGTCGACCTTCTTAAACTGCCAGAGTCCAGGATGAAAAAGATCCGCGGCAACCGCATCTCTATGATCTTTCAGGAGCCCATGACCTCTCTCAACCCTGTCTTTACCGTGGGTGATCAAGTGGCCGAGGTCATCCGTCTGCATCAGGGCCTCTCCCGGCGCGAGACCCGTGATAAAGTCATTAAGATGTTTGGAATGGTCGGCATTCCTGCGGCCGAGTCACGTATCAAGGACTACCCCCATCAAATGAGCGGCGGTATGCGCCAGAGGGTCGTAATCGCCATGGCGCTTGCATGTAACCCCAAATTGATGATTGCCGATGAGCCGACCACGGCCCTGGACGTGACCATCCAGGCCCAGATTCTCGATTTGATGAACAATCTCAAAGAGAAAGCAGGCACCTCCATCCTTTTTATCACCCACGATCTGGGTGTCATTGCCGAGACAGCTCAAAACGTAGCTGTTATGTACGCCGGTAAAGTGATGGAAGAAGCCGATGTGGACACACTTTTTGCCGAACCCAAACATCCTTACACTGTTGGCCTAATGAATTCGATTCCACTCCTGGGCCGGGAGGAAAAACGCCGGCGTCTGAGTACCATCCCCGGAGTAGTCCCTTCGCTGTTCAAGCTATCCGAAGGGTGCCTCTTCAACGAACGCTGCAACAAGGCCCGGGAGGAATGCAGACGGATTGAGCCTCCCATTATCAACCTTGGAAATGATCACACAGTTCGGTGCCATAACTATGCATGATGCTGAAAAAAAACCCGAGACACCCCTTGTTGAGGTCATAAACTTAGTAAAGTATTTCCCCATCACTGGAGGCGTGTTTCTGCGCCAGATTGCCTCGGTCAAGGCCGTGGACGGAGTCAGCCTAAACATCCGGGCGGGCGAAACACTGGGGCTTGTCGGCGAATCAGGTTGCGGGAAATCTACCCTGGGACGACTCATCCTTCGATTGGAGAAACCGACCGGCGGCGATGTCCTTTTTTGTGGCGAGAGTATTCTTGGTTATGGCAGTGAGAAAATTCGGGTTCTTCGCCAGCAGATGCAGATCATCTTCCAGGACCCTTTTTCCTCTCTTAACCCGCGTAAGAACGTGGCCCACATTGTAGGCGAACCCCTTTTTGTCCATGGTATGACTAACCGCCATGAACGTGAAGCAAGGGTTCTGGAACTGCTTCACGTGGTCGGACTCAAGCGGGATCAAATGCGCCGTTATCCCCATCAGTTCTCCGGCGGCCAACGCCAACGCATTGGTGTGGCTCGAGCTCTGGCCCTCAATCCTAAACTGATCATTTGCGACGAGGCCGTATCTGCCCTGGACGTATCTATTCAGGCCCAGGTCATAAACCTGTTGCAAGACCTGCAGGAAGAATTTGGCCTAACCTATCTTTTTATTTCGCATGATTTAAGTGTTGTAGAGCACATCAGCGATCGGGTGGCGGTCATGTATCTTGGTAAATTAGTAGAAATGGCTGACTCTGACTCACTTTACAAAACACCTCTCCATCCATACACCCAGGCACTGCTTTCCGCAGCGCCGGTGCCCAACCCAAGACAAAAGAGCAATCGGACTGTTCTGCCTGGCGACGTGCCCAGCCCCATTAAACCTCCTCCTGGCTGCCGCTTTCACACACGATGCCTCTATGCCAGGGATATCTGCCGCGAGGAAGCACCACAACTTGAAGAATTAAGCAGTAATCACCATGTTGCCTGTTTTTTTACTGAAGCCAAATAAGATCTCACAGCTCTGAAGAGTGTGCCTTTTTTTGCTTCAAATAGCGATTTGATCCAAAGGCTCCTATCCGTCATTGAATGACAGGTGTAATTTTTCTAATGATTCTTTTGCCAATGCTTTTTCTTTGTGCTTAACAGATCTTCGGTCTATGTATATCTGAAAATCAGCATCATCTTTAGTAAGGAACTCAAATCCTTCGCCGGCCTCCTCCGGCCCAAGGTATCCCATGGCCCATGCTGCCAAACCTCTGGCACTATCATCCCTGGACTTAAGATACGGCAAGAGGTATGGGACTGAGCCTTTTACGAGCTCAGGTCTCACCTGGGAGAGTCTCCCAATGCCCCAGAGTACACTCCGCTGCATTAGTTTATGTCCCTGGAAGTTACCTTCTTCGCGTATATAGGAGATAAGAATATGGGCATACTCTTTGGCAAGAGTTTCATTACATGCCAGTATCTCTCCCATTGCCTCAGGTGAACCCCATCCGATCCCTCCGGATTCATCATTAAGGTTCCACATAAGACGCCGCATTATTACACGTGCCGATTCCATGTCTTCATCGGCAAGTTTTGCCACAACCGCGCCCATAGCCGTGATTGTCCGCCATCTTATCTGTTCATCACTGTTGTAGAGGAAGGAAAAAAGGGGGTTAATAACCCGACGAGCGGGAAATTGCAGTATCTCTTCGAGCGAACGATCAAAATCCGCTGATTTCAGAAGGACACAGACTCTTCGTTTGAATTCTCTGCCTGATTGGGACTGTGTATTCAAAATATTTTCCGGCCATCAATTTGTTTCCCGGGCTATGCAATCAGCAGAACATATATTAACCCTATAGTTGCATAAATAACATGGCAAAGTGGGCTTAAAGACTGGTATTATAGACTTTTTCAACATTCCTTATGCGATAGCCGGAATACACTCCAGGTGACATCCTGAAAACAACGAAAACCAGCCATGTTATTTACCCGATGGGAAAGCCGAGGATACCACATCTCTGTTGTTGTCAAGGGTTTGCGGTAAAGTACTACAGCTTCACCCTTGCCGCCTAAGAACTGCAGCATCCTTGACTTTTGCAACGTTAGGGTTAACCTGGCAATTAGATAGTCTAACTCCGTCATGCCGGACTTGATCCGGCATCCAGTACCCTCCTGGATTCCGGCTTTCGCCGGAATGACAATATTGAGGTATTTAATTGCCGAAGTAATACTAATGTCTTCCTGCATCCTCTCTTCAGGATATTCCCGAAGATCCATCACTTCTATATGGCCCGCAATCCGTACAGTCACACAGATCAATTATTGAAATTATCTCTTTTTATCTTTTTCCGCTTCCATTCCAGATACTGCCCACAGGTAAGACACGGCCCCAGTTCTGATGGTCTATCTTCATGGATACCTTTCCGGCAGAGCCGACAGCGGCTCTCATTGCACAACTGGCAACAATGGCAATCCGGACATTTGATCTTTTTGTAAGTGCCTGAAGTCACAGGTCATTTCTTGTAATTTTATGTATTGTAATATGAAAAACCTTGTACTCCGGGTCAGGGGCAGATGGCTCTGCCTCAGATAATAGACCTTTACTGAGGCAATTCTCCGGCAATCTTCCTGCCAAGCTCGTAGCAGGCCTCAAGGTCTTTGTCATCCGGCACATACTGGGTTTTCACCCCTGGATGAACCATCTTAAATTTCATCTCTTCCAGCTCCCTGGTGATCACTTTCACCGATTCACCGCTCCAGCCATAGGAGCCAAAGGCGGCTCCAATCTTATCTTTTGGCTTAAGACCCTTCATGTAGGTCAGAAAATCGCTTACTGTGGGAAAGAGGCCGTTGTTCAGTGTTGGAGAACCAATAATGATTGCTCCTGCATCGATCACCTCTGTCATGATATCACTTCGATGGCAGTTTCTGAGATACATGGGTCTGGCATCAACACCTTCCTGGCCAAGGGAGTCCACAATAGCCTCCGCCATGATCTCTGTGCTATGCCACATGGTATCATAGATGACCACGGCCTTTCTTCTGGGCTTCTGGGTACCCCATTCCACATAGGCATTGATGATTTTTAAAGGATCTTCACGCCAGATTATACCATGATCAGGACATATCATATTGATGTCCAGACCCATCTTTGTAACCTTGTCTACCAATTTTAGTATCAATGGTGAGTAAAGCAGCAAAATATTGGCAAAATATTTCCTGGCATGGGGTATTATTGCATCACCAACCTGGTCATCAAATCTTTCAAGCCCTGCATAGTGCTGTCCAAAGGCATCACTTGAGAAAAGGAGTTTATCCTCATTCACATAAGTAAACATACTGTCAGGCCAATGAAGCATTCTGGTCTCTAAAAAGGTAAGTGTCCTCCTACCAAGACTTAGCTCACTGCCGTTTTCTACAGGCCGATAATTCCATTTCTGCGGGAAATGCCGGGAGAGGTTCTTTTGTCCCATCTTGGAACAATAGAGGGGTTTATCCTCCCCGATTCTATGCATTACCCCTGGCAGCCCTCCGGAGTGATCCATTTCAGTATGGTTGCTGATCACGTAATCGATTTTTTCAGGGTTAATAATTTGGCTGATATTTGAGAGAAGTTCGTCTGCAAACTCTTTCTTGACCGTATCCACTAAAGTGATTTTTTCATCCACGATCAGGAATGAATTATAGGTTGTACCCTGATAGGTGGAATACCCATGAAAATCCCTGATGTTCCAGTCAATTACTCCCAACCAGTAAATATCCTCTGCAATCCTTATTGGTTTCATAAATCACTCCTTATCAAGCTTGGTATCTATCAGAAATTACTTCAATTTATCAGATGTCCGGGCTCTGATCAAGGCAGTTTAGTGCCTGTTCTACACGATCGCGGTCAAAACCGATCACCACTTCATTGCATATTGATATTACAGGCACACTACGTGCCCCGTTGGAAATCTTTAACATCTCTTTGACGGCTTTTCTGTCTTTGGAAACATCGTATACATCATACTCAATGCCTTTTTGCGAAAGGAACTCCTCCGCCATTTTGCAATAGGGTCATGTTGGAGTAGTATAGATCTTAACCTTTTCTTCCATTACAATCACCTCACTGGATATTTCGTTAAGCGCTTTTCAATTTCTTACTCCTTTTCAAATACACTTTTATCTGCCCCGCAGATAGGGCAGACCCACTCATCGGGTACATCTTCCCATTTTGTCCCCGGCTCAACACCATTATCCGGATCTCCTTCCTCCGGGTCATAAACATAACCGCATACTGAACATTCATACTTATCCATAATTTTCTCCTCCTTATGTTTTCTCTTTTTTATGATTTGCTAAATTGAAGCTAATCAGTGTCCATCCGGAAATGGGATAGTTTTCGCAAGTTCAAGAAAGATAAGAGTTCTAACCACTCCGGTACAATCTACCGGATCTGCGGGGCAAGCGCAGAGATTGCGAAAACCGGCCATTTATGGATTTGCACTAATTAACTTTATGTATTTTTCGCATGGTTCGGTCAAGCTCTTTGATTTCACCCAACGATTTTGTCATAGCGGCCCAGCCGTACCAATAAGCATAATCCGGATTTGCGTGAAAAACACCCTGATAAGTTCGCATCCTGTACTTCATATACATCCTGAATAAAACCTGATCAATGTATGAACCTCCGGTCCGTTTGAAATATAAGAAATCAGGATAGGCAAATGGGTAGTGATCTGGTTTCTTGATAATCCCGTCCTTGTAGAGCCTGGCGACAATCTCAATCCCTTCGGCCATCAGGCGATCAGCGCGTTTTATAATCCTGTCGCCCATCTTTAGATGCAGGCGGGCATACTGCCCGGCATGGCATCCGGAACAGGTCCTGATCATTTTTTCACGTTCCATGTTCCAGGCTTTTTCGGTCAGCCGGATCATTTCAGCGGTTTTCACAACTTCCAGCCTTGCCGTGGGCTCACCGGTTTTCGGGTTCAATATTCCCAAAGCCTTTAGGATGGTGACACGATCAGCAGCCCATTGCTTATCCTCCGGCAAAGGCAGGCGGACGCCAAAGAAACCCCATGCGGTTCGGTTTTCATGGGTGCCGTTCGGCAAATGGCAAAATTGACAAGTTGGCGCTGCGGCCGTTTCGGGCAGTTCACCCTTTTCTTTTACAAAATACCGGGTACCATGTTTGGAGCTGCTCCACATTTCATACTGCGGATGATCATATCCCATATGACACTGCTGACAGGCCCTGGGATCCAGGGCCTCTTTTTTGGAAAAGGCATGACGCGTATGACATTCGTCACAGGAATTAACCCGATAGCGGTAGCCTTTGACCCGCAAGTCCTTTTTTTGTGCCTCACTTTTGACACCCATATTGTGACAACCTCCGCATCCCTTGCCCCCTTCCATCATTTCATCAGGTTCCATATGGGTGATCGGCAGGGCGTTCAGCGAGGTCCAGCCGTAATTGTGTTTGCCTTTAACAAACTGTTCGAACTGATCTTCGTGGCATTCACCACACACGGTTTCGTCAGGTAAACGGGCTAATCGGGCATCTTTTGCGGTTTTGTGTTTCTCTCCATGGCACTCGGAACAGGTAATGCCCATTTCGGACATTTTACCGGACTCCCAGTCAGCGACCTGGCCCGGAGTAATATCACGATGGCAGGTAATACACCTGCTTTTCTCTTCCCGGGCACCGGCATCAAACGATGCAATTACCACATATAAAAGAACCGCTGCCACCCATATTAATTGCTTTACATGCATGATCTTCCTGCTCAATATTCCTGTTCCTGATAAAGGTATTACTCCGGCAATTAAATACCTCAATATTGTCATTCCGGCGAAAGCCGGAATCCAGGTGGCTGCTGGATGCCGGATCAAGTCCGGCATGACGGAGTTAGACTATTTAGTTGCCAGGTTAATAACTGCGCCCGCCTGCCGCAGGCAGTGGTTTATTGTGCTTATGCCCCTGACTCTAATGTACAATGGGTGAAGTCAACCTCTTTTCCGCACCCTGAACACGTATGCTCTCTGTCAAATTCGTCGGAAAAGATCTCTTTCTCTTTTCCGCAGTTGGGACATTTGCAGCTAAATGATTTCAGGTCCCTGGAATATTCAAAACCAGGGCAATGTTGTGGTGTTGTCATGATTTCCACTCTCCCATAGTCTAATCTCCTTTCTGTTTCCTCATCCATGCCTGTTCTTCTATCCTCTCCACAGGCCGTGAAGAGTGCAATACTCACGGGCTGTGACCTGATCGGCCTGGATATTAAAGGTGGTTTCCGGTGCTTCTCCAGGATTTAGAAACTGCCTGTATGCCTTTCCATCAGCAATAATTTCAACCCATTCAATGTAGTGTTTTTCTTCCATGGGGTGAGCAACATCCCCAACCTTGACCTTGAAACCGTTTGCAGTTTTTTCCACTACCGGGACATGCTTCTCTTTAGCCGCATCCACAGTGTTTTCCCTATTGAGTTTCATGGGCTTGCCGCAACAGACCAGCTCCCCTCTGCCACTGTGCAATACCTCTACAATATTTCCGCATATTTCACATTTGTAAATCTCCAGTTTTTCCGCCATTTTTATACCTCCTTGATTACTTGGTTAAACAGCTAAATACCCGAGCAGATAATCACACCTTTGTCGTCCGAATCGGGTGTATTCTCCAGCACCTTGCAGCTTTAACAAACGACTGATAAAACACAATAATTTTCGTTTAAGTCAAAAATCATCAATCCTAATAGTTTTCACCGAGCAACTCAAAATGTGCCTGTGGATGATCACAGGCAGGACACACCTCCGGGGCTTCTTTTCCAGCGTGAAGATATCCGCAATTTCGGCAACGCCACTTAACATCCGTATCTCTCCTGAACACCTGATCCGATTCAATATTTGCAGCAAGATCATTGTACTGCTTTTCATGCTGCTTCTCGGCCACGGCAATCGATTCAAAGACAATAGCTATAACATCAAACCCTTCTTCTTTGGCTATCTTTACGAAATCCGGATACATCTCGGTGTGTTCAAAGTTTTCTCCTGCCGCAGATGCCTTTAGATTATCCACGGTTTTTCCGATCACGCCTGCTGGAAATGCGGCTGTCACCTCAACCTCACCGCCTTCAAGGAACTTAAAGAGACGCTTGGCGTGTTCTTTTTCCTGGTTTGCCGTTTCCTCAAAAATGGCTGAGATCTGGACAAAGCCCTCCTTTTTGGCCTGGCTGGCAAAATAGGTATATCGGTTTCTTGCCTGTGATTCACCTGCAAATGCAGTCAATAAATTCTTCTCTGTCTTGCTTCCTTTCAAGTCCATTTTTCAATACCTCCTCTCCTTATAAAGTTGTTTTTTATTCCTTTCAGGGAAGATCCTTTCCCCGTTTTATAGTGTAACTATTTCAGATTTTTTCTTTTTCAGCTCTTCTCCACGGCAATTGATCCCGGCCCGGCAAGGGGCCGGAACATTTTTTTGCCGGCTCCGCAGACCGGGCATTTCCAGCTATTCGGAAGATCCCCAAAGAGTGTCCCTTTTGGGGTCTTTCCCTTTCGATCACCCTTATCCGGGTTGTATATATATCCACAATTTGTTGTCTGACATTGCCACATCTCTTCAGGTATTGCCATATTTATCCTCCCTGGTTTTAATCTTTCCACCATCCTTTTTTAATATGTGCCTCCCGTTCCGCTTCTGCCAATGTCTTGATCTTGAATCCGGAATCCCTTAAAACGCCATAGAGTACCCCGCACCCGTTGTCTTCACGCACTGCGTCACCCCTGTCCGCCAGGTCCAGGATCTTGTCAACCAGATCAAGTGTCTCCCTGATTCTTTCGTCACACGGTTTCATGTTTTTGATCCTTCCGGAGAAGATTAAGCGAGACCTTTGCAAAACGCCCCTTTTTAGCCAATCTCGGTGTCAGGCTCAAATTTCAATCCTCGAAATATTAAATATATTCCTGTGGTTGAAATTATCGCCTTCCTTGACCTTGACCAAAACCGAACGTTTTTCAAAGATCTCACATCTTAACCCTATTCTTATATCAAATTCCGTGCCAAAACCAAACCCGGCAGGAAGAATAGCGTAAAATGCCTTTATAATTAAATAGTTAAGACTAATTAAACCATTTACCGGAACCGGCTGGATCACGGAACAGGGCTTTCCCCTGAGACAGAAGTGTCTCGGGGTGGAAAATGAAGGGTTAAACCAATGATATCGCAGGAGATATAGATCAAGGTTAAACTCTTGGATATGAAGAGCATATGACACAAAACTTTTCAGCAAACGGAAGCGCAGTAATGGTCTAAATCTAAATATGTTAAAATCGTTATTAACATTAAGGGCTTACAGACAATTTGAAACCGGTCGGCTGTGACGAAATACTAAAGTTAATTCCTGAATACAGAATCAAGTCGTCTCATGTTATATTATGAGACATAAGTGTATCATGAGACACCTGGAAAGTCCGCCAAAAAGCGGTAAAGGGTGGCACGGCCAACACTTAGAAGCCTCGCTGCCTTGGTCTTGTTTCCCCCGCTTTGGATCAGGGCGGCACGGACAGTTTCTGCGTCCAGTTTCCGTGAAGGACCAGGAGAAGGACGATTTCTTTTGAATTCCTTTAGTTCTGAGGGGAGATCTCCAGGTTTAATGATTCTGCCTCTTGATTTTACGAGGGCGAACCGCAGTGCGCTTTGAAGCTCACGAACATTTCCGGGCCACGGGTAATCCACCATGTCAGCAAGGGCCTCTTTGGAAAAACCCTGAAAATTCTGCCCTTCTTCCAGATCTTTTTCCAGAAAATGTTCGGCTAAGAGGGGAATATCATTTTTTCGTTTTCTTAGAGGAGGCAAATTAATGGGGACAACGTTGATGCGATAATAGAGATCGTCGCGAAAAGCTCCTTTTTTTACTTCGCGTTTCAGATCCCGGTTGGTTGCACTGATTATGCGGACATCCACGGACACAGTCTTTTCACCGCCGACGGGCTCGAATGTCCCTTCCTGGAGTACACGAAGAAGTTTTGCCTGAACTAATCTGGGTAGATCCGCAACCTCGTCTAAGAAAAGTGTCCCGCCGTCTGCCAGCTCAAACCGGCCTTTCTTGTCCCGCAGGGCTCCGGTAAAGGCCCCCTTCACATGGCCGAAAAGCTCGCTCTCAATAACTCCTGCCGGAAGGGCCCCGCAGTTGATGGGGACGAAATGTCTCCCTCCTCTCCGGCTTTCATCATGGATGGCAACCGCTACCAATTCCTTTCCTGTGCCGGTTTCACCGCTGATGTGGACAGGATAGTCATTGGTAGACATATCACGTATCTGCCTGTAGATCCGGAGCATCTCAGGGTCCCGGCCTATAAGCCCTGCAAAGCCCATGAGATCCCCGGCCTGTATCTTAAGACCAATCAGATCTGTTACATCACGAAATGAAGCGATAACACCGACAAAAATCTCCGCGTTATCGTTCATCCCGTTAAGGCTCATTTCAACCCGTCGGGGCTCACCATGTTTAGTTAGAATATTAAGGGGATAGGAAATATGGCTCAGAGAATCCGGAGATCCCTCCCGAAATGAGCATCGTCCGCCGCAAAAGGGCCCCCCAAAGACTTCATGGCAATCCTTTCCAAGGACGTCTTTTCTTACATAACCGGTTATTTTTTCAGCGGCCCGGTTGAAAAACACAATTTGTCTCTCTTTGTCGTGGGCTATAATACCCTCATTGAGGCTATCAAGGATGCGCTCAAGGCCTTCCTTGTCAACCAGCATTTTTTCAAGATTTGACTCTTTCATGGTATGATAATTCTATAGAAAAAGATCGCAGATGAGGAAATCGCCGTCGCCGTGTACTGATTATAGTAGAAAGAGGCCGCAATATCAATCGTAAATGCAGACCGTAAATGCAAAATTTCATTCCCTGTCCGCTGCCATTTTACATGCAATCAATTCAACACCTTCCAGCAATTGATGAGCCGGTTGACAAGACCTCACTTTTCGGTGAAGAAATATACGATGACTTCGCTTTGTGCGGTAAATCAAAATTGTCCTTAACAGGGATTTTTCCTTGACACACAAGGCAAAAGCGCCTGCCGGTCTGGCGGGGCCCTCCTGTTCGGCTTTATTAACGCCTTCCAGTTTTACTGCCAGGCCGCCGGTCTTACTTTGATCCCAGGTTACATTCATAAAAATCTTCATACAAATTTCAGAGCTCCTGACCTCACGGAAATTACAATGCAACAAACAAAGCGAAAATGGGTAAAAGTAGTTTCCTTAAATACTGATATTCTTAGTCTTAGGTTTCTGCTACCTGGATATTTGTTGCATTTGAATTTACGCCCCCCCCAACTATATGAAATTTCGTATAGTTACGAATAACAGGTGTTTATGACAATCAAATCATACTGATGTCAGTAGTTCTGAATTTAAGTAAAAAGGCAGATTTTTGCATCCCTCACGTACTTCAGGAATTCCTCAGCAGTCCAGACAGGTACCCCATCTATGAGTTTGCTTTCATCGATTTCCATCATATCCACGGTCATTTTACAAGCAATCAGCTCAACACCTTCAAGCATTGCTGTCTCCTGGAGCTCAGCCAGACTGGGGATGTTCGCTTTGTCGATCTTCTTTTTCATCATTCCGGTTGCAACAGAACTCATTCCCGGAATGGCGCCCATGGCACCTGGCGGGAAAAACTTTGCCCTTTCAGCGCCACCTTCCAAGACCATATTCAGACCCATGAATGAATAGAAGACCTTGCTCTCCATACCCAGCCTGGCCGCATTAATTCCCAGGACCAGAGACGGGTAAGCACCGTCAAGGGTATCTTTTACACAAATAAAACCTGCTTTATCTTTTTTTTCGTTCATTTTATATTCTTTTTTCATATAAAGTTTATGTTACGGGTCTTTGCTCCTATCCCAAAATCTCACCCCTCGTACTAATAACTATCTCTTCCATGGGAATGTCTTTCCCTGCTGCATCCATTGCTTTTTTGATAATCACAGGGAGGCTCGAACAGCAGGGCACTTCCATGATAAGAGCAGTGATGCTCTTGATATCGGCTGTCTTAAAAATATCCGCAAACTTTTGAATATATTCCTCGACGTCATCAAATTTGGGGCAACCCACCATGACCGTCTTCCCTCTGAGAAAATCCCGGTGAAAATCAGGATAGGCCACAGGCGTGCAGTCTGCGGCAATGAGGAGGTTTGACCCTTTCAAAAAAGGTGCCGTCGGCGGGACCAGGCTGATCTGAACAGGCCAGTGTGACATGGCTGATTCAGAGCTTTCCTGACTAATCGGTTCATTTGCTTCCTGACAGGGTGTTGGGGAGATAAAGGACTGGATCTGAGTGGACGGGCACCCGCAAGGCAGAGTCGCCTCCTGAGGGGGTGTCTCCTTAGCCTTTGATTTTAGGAATTCCTCCACGGCCTCTTCATCGAAATCTTCGACTTCACGTTCCACAATTTGGAGAGCCCCTGTCGGGCATTCCCCGAGACAGGCCCCAAGGCCGTCACAATATACCTCTGAGACCAGCCTGGCTTTTCCATCCACAATATCTAAAGCGCCTTCTGCACATGAAGGCACACACTGACCGCATCCATCACAGAGTTCTTCATCAATTTCTATGATCTTTCTTTTGATTTTCATGGCTACATCCTTTCCATATTCTATTTGGACACAGACAAACACAGGTTTTCAGGATGTGTGTTTATCTGTGCCCTATTTTATGATCACTTTTTTTGCCAGATTTCTGCCGCTCCCGGTCAAAAATGATTTCTCGATAATACCGTTTATTTTTTCAGAATCCATTGGGCTTTTCTTATACTTTTCTTCTAAGTTCGTAATCAGGTCAGCATCGTACAGACTCTTGAAGTTAGTGGTCTCTTTTTGCCCTGGATGATGGTGATGACCGATAATATCACAAACCTCTTCGATCAACCCTTCCTTTGCCCCAAGCCTGTTCAGGATTTCCCTTGCTATGGGAGGGCCTTCCTCCTCCTGGTATTTAGCAGCAGTGCTGTCATGTTTTCTCTCAGCTTCCTTTATCCCGATGTCATGCAGATATGCAGCGCAAAGGATAACGGATAGATTTCCGCCTTCCTCCCTCCCGATCTGCTCGGCATGCCTGGCCACCCGTATGGCATGTCCGACCCGCTTAAAATCCTGCTTGAAATATCTCTTTATTTCAATGGCAACCCTGTCTTTTAAGAGATCTTCTTTCTGGGCAAGGAGTTCGGGCGGAAGATCTCCAATGCACTGATCGGCATATTGGCAGTAAGAGGCACAGCCAAAATCCAGGCTGGGATTCAGAAAACGGTTCCCGCATTTGGGACATTTGCGGGTTGGGTCATCCTTAAAAAACTCAACCTCGTGCCCGCATTTTGGACACTTAACTTCAAAAATAGCCCCTGGTTTCCAGAATTGACTATCTTGTCCCGGACATTTCATGATAAAACCCCTTTCAATTTTCGCCCCGCTAAAACGGAAAAGAAAAGGCCCTTGAGCAATAGAAATCTAAAAACATTGCACGGGGTAAGCATTTCACGGGGTAAAACTGATGATTGAATATTGCTGATATTTTTGACAGGATTAACAGGATTTGCATGATTAATATCCCGTATATCCTGTCAAAATATTTATAAGGTTACTTTCCGGCCATCATTGCTTCAATGTCTTCTTTAACATCACCGATAGGTTTGATATCAAATTTTTCCACAAGGACATTAAGGACAGTAGGTGATACAAACGCCGGAAGTGTCGGTCCCAACCGGATTCCCTTAACTCCAAGAAATAGCAGGGCCAGAAGAACTGCAACGGCTTTTTGTTCATACCATCCGATATCAAAAGATATTGGCAGCTCGTTAATATCATCAAGCTCAAACACCTCTTTCAACTTCAATGCAACAACTGCAAGTGAATAAGAATCATTGCATTGTCCTGCATCAAGTATCCTTGGTATACCTCCAATATCGCCAAGATCAAGCTTGTTATAACGGTATTTTGCACAACCGGCGGTCAGAATAACCGAATCCTCCGGTAGTGCCTGTGCAACTTCGGTAAAATAGTTCCTTGCCTTCTGACGCCCATCGCAACCTGCCATCACGACAAAACGTTTGATGGCACCTGACTTCACTGCCTCCACTACCTTATCCGCCAAAGCAAGGATCTGATTGTGCGCAAACCCGCCGACTATTTTACCGGTCTCAATTTCAACTGGCGGGTCACATTTCTTTGCCCGTTCTATTGCTTCCGAAAAGTCCTTTTCTCCTTCTTCAGACCTGTCCGGAATATGCTTTGCATCAGGATACCCGACTACTCCGGTGGTAAAAAGCCTGTCGAGGTATGTATTGGTCTTTTTAAGGGGTACAAGACAATTGGTAGTTAAAATAATCACACCGTTAAAGGATTCAAATTCCTTGTTCTGAAACGCCCAGGAACCACCATAGTTCCCCGCAAAATGATTATATTTTTTGAATGCAGGATAATAATTTGCAGGGAGCATTTCGCCGTGCGTATAGACATCTACGCCAGACCCTTCTGTCTGCTTCAGAAGTTCCTCCATATCCTTTAAATCATGGCCGCTAATGAGAATTCCCGGGTTATTCCTAACACCGATATTAACTTCCGTTATTTCAGGATGTCCGTAGGCAGAGGTATTGGCCTCATCCAGAAGCGCCATTGCATTAACAGAAACTTCTCCGCATTTCATCACCATCGCCACCATTTCATCCACTGAAAGATCTTTGGTGGTCGAGGCCAATGCCTCCATGATAAACTGGTAGATATCATCCTTTTCAAATCCCAGGATAGCCGCATGGTCAGCATAGGCAGCAACACCCTTTAGTCCGATGATGAGCAATTCCCTTAGAGATCGCACATCTTCATTTTCTGTCGCAAGGACGCCCACGGATTTTGCCTTTTCATAAAATCCCCTTTCATCATCCGAATACCAGACAGCCGAATCGTGCAGTTCCCCTGAAAATTCGTCTCCGTTCTTTTCCTTGTACGCAGCCAAAAACCTGGTTTTGAGTTCTTCGCGTATCTTCAGAGCTTTCTTTATTTCATCGATAAACCACTCGTTTTTCCAATTTACGTTTGTGATGGTTGAAAAAAGGCCCTGCGCAATAAACAGGCCGGTTTTTTTATCGGCAACTCCGAGCTCCTTTGCCTTTTCGCCATAAACGGAAATACCCCTTAACACATTAATCAACAGGTCCTGAAGATTAGCGAGGTCCTCCGGTTTTCCACAAACTCCCTTGACCGTACAGCCGGTTTTTTTGGCTGTCTCCTGACATTGAAAACAAAACATGGTTCTCCTCCTTTATAATTGTTAATGGTTTTTCTAAATGATACCTTTACCTGATTTTTGAACCTGTTTTATCCAACAAACAGGAACATTGCATTGACTTAAGTCAAGACAATTACTTTTTTTATTTTTTTAGGACCTCATCAGGGTAAACAGGAAGATCTGAAAGTTCAAAGCAAAAGATAAAATGTCACAGTGGTTTTCAAAAATTTTCAAGGTCCTCTCGAATCCTCTTTGAAATACCTTTTGCATCCATTTTGACGCTCAGAGCTAAAGCCTGTTCAGGCCGTGGCAATGACTGCGGGAAACGGGTTTATCCCACCCGCTGAACCAGCAAAAAAGTTAAAAGCGAATGTTTTTCCCGTTGTAATGTTTTTTCTACATTAGAACCCATCCAGTAAATACGATCTTTAATTTTTCTTGCTTTCATATAACATCTCCTTTCATGTTCTCTTTATCCCCGGCTTTCTCTCCACAGCGGCAGTGGAATTCGTTCTAAGATCGCCCCAAAACGCTCTCCTTTCAAGCAATGGTTCTGATAGTGATTCAAGCACTGCTCAACAATCAGGGGGACTTCATCGAGTTCATGGATACCCGGCAATTCAGTCCCCAATCTGGGATGTCTTCCTAATTTTCCTCCAACCAGGATGCGGTAGCCTTTTTTCGCCTCCTTTAATGACCCGGTGGGACAAACCCGGATACACTGACCACAGTAAAGGCACGTAGAATCATCCAGAACAGGAACATCACCTTTTATGGAAATGGCATTTTCCTTACAGGCTTCCACACAGGCCCCGCATTTGATGCAGGGTTCATCCGTAACTTCAAGCCTGCAAGCCCCGATTAGCCCTACATCAACTATTTGGGGGCGGGAACATGCATTAGGACAATCGGAAACCGAAACACGAAATTCATGGTGTATTTTTAAGGGGCCGTTTACCCGCTCTTTTAAAAATGCCTTTATGTTTCTTTTAGAAAGATTCTTTTCAAGCCTTTCGGGCAGGCCATCGGAATTTACGGCCCGGTTGGGGCAACCGGTAGAAGCAAAACAGGACTCTACCTGAAAACCTTTAACCTCATCCTCCATACGGTTAAGGAACCTCTCCTGACAGGTATGAACATGCTCCAGGGTCACTTCAACGGCCTTGCGATTGACTGCCTCCTCTTCCACCCGTTTCCTCACCCGTTTCCTGACAAAAAACGGGACCTTGGATAATGCCTCGTTTGCTTCATTGCTCCATTTCATAATAAACAGATCCTTTTCCTGCTTTGAATAATTTCTATTATGGCTACTTCTGAGGTAGCTTCCTTGACTTAGGTCAAAAATTAATGGGCGTCCTCCCCGCTTTCCTTCTGGGATTGGCGGTTATTGCGTTGTTTCTGGCCTGGCTCAGGGCATGGGAGCGCCGCGGCGGAAAATACAGTCTGGAATGGGGACTCAGAAAGATAACCAAAGGTATTGGAAAACCCGGGACAGATCGTAAGGCATATCCTTAAAGTAGTCTCACAAAACGGCCATGACATCCCTGACCGAATTTTTTTTGAGGAAAGACTTCATGGGTCACGCTTTTCCCAGGGAGGTTTTTACCGGAAAAAATGATTAATGTCAAACTTCGCAAACCTTTTACTGGTCGGGGCGAGAGGATTTGAACTTCCGACATCCTGCTCCCGGGGCACTGGTGTCATTATGTTGATTAGGCCATGATGAACGTCGAACATCGAATACTATGAGCCCTAAAAAAGATTTTGGAAGAATATTAACCTAGCGTGAGTTTATCACGACTTATGGCATAATTCCGCATAATCTCTGTATTTTTCACTGGTTACCATGATCTGATGCGTATACACCAACGCCCTTGA
>Ga0233410_10000106_pt1 | contig 28142 bp, 42 predicted proteins | sample Na_anoxic_1_MG_FD_179869 | JGI IMG/M metagenome (GOLD analysis project Ga0233410, IMG submission 179869) | Seawater microbial communities from Saanich Inlet, British Columbia, Canada - Na_anoxic_1_MG | ecosystem: Environmental > Aquatic > Marine > Inlet | place: Canada: British Columbia...
TTCCATCTTCTGATTTTGCTTGCCACTCTAAAGAGATTGTTTCTTCTTTGTCAAGTCCAAGTGCTACTAAAATTTGCGTCTTTAAATCCATAGTTTAATTTTTAAGTTCTGTTATATAATAGAATAATTATTTATTTGTTTGATTTTTAGATTATTTAAGGTATTTTCTTATTTTTTTACTAACTTCTGTTGCTTGTTTAGAAAATGTAAGAGCAGCATCAAGATTAAATTCTAAGTCTTTGTATTCTTTTATACTTTTATAATCTACTCCTAGCTCTTTACCTGCTTTATCAAATTGACTTTTTATCCCCTGCATTTCTTTAGTAATCTTTTCTAATCTGTTTCTACTGCCTAATGTTTTAGCATCTGCTTTTAAAAACTCATCTCTTACTTTTTCATATTTATCTTCTGCATTTAAAAAAATGTTTTCTCCTTCTTCCAACCCATCTATTTCTTTCATAGCTTTTTTAACAAGAGATTTTGCATCACTTACTAAATTTAACTCAACCTTCTCAGTTTTAAGTTCAGTTTTGTTTTCTCTTATTAGCTCATTTAAAGCACTTAGTATTTGTTCTGTTGTTGGTTCTTTCTTTTGCATTTGTTCAAATTTATTAGTAAAATACCCCTCAATTGATAATCCGCGTAAATTGCCTGATTTAATTTCTTGCCAAAGCTCGTCATTCTCTATCTTCATTTTAACGAACCAAGTGCCGTTAGGTAAGTCGTAACCGTATAACTTAGACTTATCACTATCTCCTTCCTTAATCCAACTTTCAACTGTTAGAACGCCTGAAACTCTGTCTTGATGTTGGTATGTAGCTTTATGGTGGTTGTTATGTTTTAAATAGAGTTCTGAGGCTTTTCTAACTGTGTCTTTTGAAAAGTACACGTAATAGTCAGAGTCAGTATTTGGATCGTGTCTGAAAATCTGTTTGTTAGGAATAAGTGCAGGACTAACCAACATTCTTTTCTCCTCATCTACCTTAGCGAAAGTTAAGTTGTTCTTTTCTTTTCCGAAAAAAACGAAATCCTGTTCGATCGCAGGACTTGTAACTAAACTTATTGCGTCTATTGCTAATTCCTGAGAATCGTCTGCAATTATTAATTCTACAATTTTTGTTGCTTTCATATTATATAATAGATTTATAGTTAGTTTATTTGATTTATATAGTAGCCCTTCTTCTAATATTTGAAAGTTGGTTTTGGCTATTTGTCATTTCGTCCGTTACTACATAAGCCTTAGTAGCTTCAGGTGCTACTCCTCCTGATATATCAAAAGCTCCTGACATCATTTGAGGTGCAGGTGCTTGTGCAGGTGCTGAAACTCCGCCTCCTCCACTACTTGGAACATCTGTTGCCATAATAGTTCTAACATTATTAAGCCCTGCTGCAATTACAGCTGCTCCTGTTGCAAACCCTGCTACACCTCCTTGAGCAAATGCCTTATTAGCACCTACATAAGTATCTATAACTGCTGACGCTATGGCTAAAGCTTTATTTTCACCTGCTAAAGAACCTAATGCTCCTGCAAGTCCTGAAAACGCTTCTAATTGAGTATTTACATTTTCTTGTATTAATAAAGATTTTTGTTTATTAAATTGCTTTTCAATAGCTGTAGTGTCCATTCCTGACTTCCTAGCCATTTCTTTCTTTAGCTCATAAGCAGTTTTAAGTTCTTCTAATTCTCTTTGTAGCCCTGAAAGTCCTTCAGCTCTTACTTCGTTTTGAGTTTCTAGTAATTCTTTCTCTAAAGCTACTGCATTTGTCTTTTGTTCAGACAATTGTCCTGTAATAGTTTCTTCAAGTTCTAACATAGCTACTTTAGCTTCTTGTAAAGCTATGTAGTTTTCTTCACTTGCGTTTATATCATACTGTTGCTGTGCTGCGTCTATACCTATTTGAACTTGCTCTCTTTGAAGTTTCTGTTGTTCAGCTAATATGTCATTTAACTTATTATTGGCTTCAATTCTTTCTGTAAAAGTCTTAGTTTCGTCATCTCGTATCTGTCTTTGTACCTCAGCGTCTTTTAAGTATTGAGCGTTTAACTTAGCAAACTCTACTGCTGCTCTATCTGCTGCTTTTGCCGTTTGAGTAATTGCGTCTGCTTGTTTTAAGGTTTCAGTTGTGTATTTAACAATAGTATCAGCTACCTTATCAAAACTTTCATCAACTCCTGTGAACACATCTACTGTTTCCTTCCCTGCTTGTTTTATTGTATCAAACGCTTCACTAAAATCACCTTTGATTAATTGAACTAAAGACTTTCCAACTAAACCGAATACGTCTAATAGCTCAATAAACCTGTTATAAAGACCTTCAGTAATAGCTCTACCTAATTCTTGTATTTTCTCAGCAGGGTTAGTAAACAAGTCCTCAAAGTACCCAATAACAGTACCTACATTTTTTTCTATAAATCCAAAAAAGTCATTGAAGGCAATACTTAAAGCAGTCATAGCTGTATTAAATATATCTAATACTTTTTGATTCTTACTAAAGACTTCCATAAGTTTCGCAAGTAAAGCAACTACAAGACCTATTCCTGCTGCCTTTATAGCCGTTCCCATTCCTTTAAAAGCTTTGCTAATACCCCCTACACCTTTTTGTGCTTTTGTAGATTCTGTAGTTAGCTTTTTAGTGTCTTTTGCAACCTCGCCAATATTTGACTTAACCTCCATTTCTAATACTTCCTTTGCCATAATTTTATTTTATAAAGTTACCCCTGTTTTAATTTGTGTTAATTTAATATCGCAAGTCCACTCAATATCCATATTATTCGCACCCCTTACATTTATTTTAAAGTCTGTTCCTGATACTGCTGCTGTAGCAACCCAACCTGAAGTCGTGCCTGAAGTCTTGATAACATCTCTTTCTCTCTGGATACTTAAAACCCCTGACTTATTAATCACTACACCCCTTTCAATAGCAGACCAATAATCGCCTACTGATCCTGAACCACTTGAACCGCCAACTCTGACTGCTAGACAGCTTGCGTGAAAATAAATAGCAGTGTTATCAGGCACAACAAAATAAGAAGCAGGAGTATTGTTCAAATTACTAGCCAAAGTTGAGGCACTTGTTGTAAGTTTTCCGTAAATTACCCGTATGGATTGCCTTTTACCTAAGTCGTCTGTAGGGTTGTTCCCACCAAGTACAGTAGAATTATCGGCTGTTCCTTCTCCTAAAGTTCCTGATACATTAGCATTATTTATTCCGTTTGCTATTTGATTATTACTTCCTGTTATTATACTATTCCTTGACATACCTTTTACAGTATTATTTTCGCCCATTACAATAGTATTATTAGTTCCTGTTTCTGTTGAGTTCCCTGAACCAAAAGTCTTATTGTTTACATTGTCAAAAGCCCTGTTAAGATTTGTATTGTATCTAAAATTTGAACAAGTTCCTGAAGCTTTATTGTAAGTGTACCCATACGCTTCACATTGCAATTGATTCGGTGTTACGTCATTTGTTCCGTCAGTAAATGTAACAAGACCTAGCTCTGAAATTGATGAAGGTTTTACAGTAAATCCTGTTATGTATGGTATTGTATAAATTTTTGCCATTATGGTATAAGTATAAATTCAACTGTTGCTAAATCGTTCGGCTTGTAGTCTATCTTGTTCACTCTAAAGACTCTGTTTTTAATATAAACAGTATCATTAAATTTGAATGTATTAATATCAGCAGCAGTCAGATTAACTTTAATAGTCATAGTTCTAGTATTAGGATTGTAAAGTTCTGAAAAGTAAGGTAACCAATGTAAATTGAACAAGTTATTAGTAGTTGAAGCTCCAACTAACAACTGACATTCTCCAAAATGAAAATCCCTTGAACCTGTTATAGTGGGAACATCTGATAAATGACTAAACTGAAGATAGTCTGTTTCGTTTGCACTTGTACCCCCATTTTGAGCAGGGATATAATAAGAAGCCCCTGTGTCTTTTATTCCATTGTTGAACATAATTCTAGGACTATTTTCAAAGCCTTCAGAAGTTCCGTCATCATTCATAGAATAAAGAGCAGGTGTTATAAATGAAGGGAATTGACTCATTAAAGGTTTAACTACTGTAGCTGCAAAAGGTTCTGCTACTATCTCGTCTGTTCCTTTTAAGATGTTAAATTCATTCCCTGCGTCATATTTCTTGCTTCCGTATAAATGACCTCCTAATTGATTCTTGTAATTAGTAAAAGCAAAGTCATCATCATCTTCTACAAACTTAAATATTGTCTTTTTGTTTAAATCAGTTAAAGGCTCTAGTTTCATTTCTGAAACATCTATTTTATCAGTCCAATCCAATGGTGGAGTAGTTAGTGCAGGCGTTATAAATACATCTGAATAAGGTTCAATCTTAATATTGTTAGGGTTGTCTTCATCAGGTAAAGTTACTAAATTGAACATAGTAATCAAACCTTTTAAGAAATCCCATTGTCCTAGTTCTCCTCTTAAAACATGTAATGTCGTGCTTGAAATTGTAGAGGAGGACTGCACGAAAACACAAGAAGATGCAAAAGTTTCATTTTGCCTAATATCAGTATCTCCTTTAAATTGTGCTGAAAGAGTATCTCCTGTCTGTAAAGAAATTTGCAAATTTCCTGTATATGATCTTACAGTATTAGGAGCAGGAAAAAATACTGTTTGCTGATTTATTGGTGTTGAATTATGCAACCATTGACACTCTATACTTTCGGAAGTTGATGATGTTTTTCCAAAAAGAAAGGTGTAACTAATATCATAAATTTCATTATCTGTAGTTGCTGTTATAATATTAGTCGCTGCGTCATAGTTAGGTGGTAACTCTGAAGGAGCTTGTTGTGGTGAAATTGTTTCAGGTATTAAGTGAAACTCTTTAAAAGAATTGTTACCAATATTAGAAGGTATTGAAGGAGAAACATTAAATTTCCATCTTGCAAGGTAAGTTTCGTTTTGTGCAGTTGGTATATTATCACCACCCCAATTAAAGTCCATATACAGCTTTTTAAAGTCTGTAGTATCAAAGAATTCACTTTCATAAGTAAAAGGAATAGCTTCAAATATTCTGTCTATTAAATACTTAATATTAATAAAAGGTCTAAAAGCTTGTTCTAAAGATGTTAGTTCAGGGTTTCCTGCCGTAGCACCCCCTAAAACTGAACCATTAGCGATAAGCATTTGGTTGTTCCAATTTACAAAAGGATATTTTACAGTTGAATTAGCGTCCCTAAATCCTGAATTATTTGGATTTGTGTAAGTAATTCCTGAACCTGTATCATTCCAACTAATAGTTATCTGTGTTTTATTGTAATCGTGTTGAAGCTCCGTAAAGTCTAAATCACTGAAAGTCAAATCGCCTAATACATCAGCTAGGGCTACTACTTCTGAATAAAGATTTACATTGTAACTAACTTCCCCTTCCTTATCCGTTACATCTAAGAGTCTTAAATATCCTTCAAATAAAATGAAACCGTCCTGTTTTAAAACACACTGAGTCTTTCTGTAAGGATTGAATATTACACCGTCATAACTTCTAGTAATTTCAAATATTTGATCAAAGATTCTATTGTTTCTTTTTGTAGCAGGAAGATTAAACGCCTTAGAATAAGACTGAACCTTTTCTGCTACATTTTTGAAGTCATCAACACTAAGACTTAAAGGAATGTCTTCATCTTCATAGAGGTCGCATATAACTTGTCCATTTGAAATAGTAGTATTTGCTGAAGTGCTAACAGCAGAAACAGAAATTTCCTCAATATTAACTACATCTTCTACTGTAGTGTAGTAGTACACCATAACAATATTATCAGGAGCAGTGGCTGTAAATGTATGAGTTATTGTTGGTGTTCCTACAGCAGTTAAAGCTGAACTCACAAAAGTTGTTCCGTCATAAACTTGGAATACTATTATACCTTCTGAACCTGCTCCCATTGTAAGATTCACTTCATACTGCTGACCTACAACTAAATTTCCTAATCTTTGATACACACCTGTAACTGAACCAATAGCAGCAGGTGGAATATAAAAAACTATCCTACCACTTGAAACAGTTGGTAAGTCAGGAGCAGTAGGGGTTGTACTACGGAATCTGTACCAAGAATTTGGAATAGTTGGCTGTGCGTTAATTATTGTGTCTTGAGAGGGGTTGCTTGCAGAACTATCATAAGAAGGTGTAGAATTTAATCCTGTGAAATCAATACCATTTACCACTACATTAGTAGAATTGCCTGATATTACATTATATTGACCATCATAATTTTGCGGATATACTATTAGTTGAACGCTCATTATATTGACTGAGTTCTAAGGGTTTTACTCTTTTCTACTTCAAAAGTGTATTGGATAAGTTTATCATTTGCTATTGTCTTCTTATTGAAACTAGAAGTTGTTAGTCTAACAGGTGTTACATATTTATTCAAAGCTGAATTAGTGACGTCATCTTTATACCCTTCTAAGATATATACTTCAGGACTATTTATAAGGTCTATAAACCATTCTGATTCTGCTTCGCTAACAAAGTCTGTATTCATCTTAATCTTTTCAGTTGCGTTTACCCTGAAGGCTTTTTTACCTCCCTTAAAACTGTCTATTTTATAAGAAGCTTTATTCCAAGTTCCTTCAAGTTGTGTGTATGTGCTGCCTTTAGTTGAAATCATTTTAGTTGATTTCTGAACGAAAGTGTAGTAATCCCAAGCACCCCACTGATTTAACCAAGCAAGGCGTATCGGCTCGTATCCTTTAAGTGTAGGACAGTTAAGGTTTATTGTGTAAATCTCTGACAATAGCCCATAATCGCTAAGTACAGCAACTTTATAATATCCGCCTTGAATTGTTCCTGCTGCAACTAAACTCTGAAATAATGTACTAGAACCTTGTAAGTTAGCAGGGAATATTCCTACAAATAACATTTGTGCTACTATATCTGAGTTCGGATATGTAAATGCTCCGTTTGCTGCTGAGTGGTATATATCTTCTGCACCTAAAAAACCCCCTGACGAGCTGTAATAGTCAATTTCAATATGTGTTGAACCTTGAATATTAGAAGCTGACCAAGGATTAGACAGTAACATTCCGAAAGTTCCGTAATCTTCCAAGTTAGCATACTGAGTAGTTGGTGCATTAGATAAAAAATTAGCTGTGCTAAATGTTCCTAATACATTACGAAAAGCGAAATTATCTTCCACATCAAAACCGAAATCATTCCCTAATAATTTTAGTTCATTTTCATATTTTAAGTAGCCATTAAATAATTTGTATTCATCTGAATTTTTATCCTGACCTGTTGCAATACTTATAGCGTTAGGGGAAGAAGCGTTTGCTCCTAAATATTCTACTCTAAATTTAATTGCTAAATAACGAAATGTATTTATATTACCTGAGAATTTATCTACTAAGTGAATCGGACAAGAAAAGTCAAGCGTATTTACAGTTCCTTTGTAAGTACTTCCGAATCTAGCTTTATTATCAGCACTAACAAAACTTTCAATTATAGGAGAAAAGTCAAACATTCCTACTCCTGCGTCATTTGGTGTTGTTTTAAAAGTACCAACTAAATCGTTATTAGTTGAAAGGTTAATAGGGTTGCCTGAACTTATGTGAACTTCAGCAATAAATTTCACTTTTGTTTCAGCACCAACAATAGCATTATTAGATACTGTGAATATTACTTCTTGACCTACAGGAAGTACTTCATACAAGGGTTTTTGAACTATTAGTGTCGCCATTATTTTACTATTGTTAAACTGTTAATTATATCTTCTTTTACACTGCCTAGAAATGCTTTTCCGAACTGCTTTAAACCAAGACTCAAAGGCTTCTGAAAAAAGCTTATTCCCTGTATTCCATTTCTACCAATACTTCTAGCAATTAAAAATGTCAAAGTCTTTCTTTTCATAAACCTTCCCTTTGCGTCCCTTGGAGCTATTCCTTTCTTTACAGCCCAACCGTCCAAAGCTTTACTTGGTGGTTGTGAGTGTCCTTTAGACTTCTTGTAACTGTAAGGACTTGCTATTACTTTGCTCTTATAGTCTTTAAAGGTTCTTTTCTTTTCTGTTCCTGAAACTCCTTTGTCTACAAACTGACCATAGCTTGACATAAAGAATTGTACTGTATAGTTCTCGCCTTCTTTGATAACTTTAAAGCTAATGGAGTTCTCTAACTTCCCACCTTTACCTGCTTTCTGTAAGTTACCCTTAGAACGATTGACAACCTGTTTTCCAAAGCTGTTCAAGTACCTTTCTATATTAGCTGTGTCCACTACTCAGCAACGGCTACAAATACTTCAACTCTAGCAGTGACAGCTGTTGTAGGTTTTACTTGTAAAGTCGCTAAGTCTTCCATTGTGCCAAAAGAAGGAGTTGTATCTTCTTCTGCTAAAGCTAAGTCTGCACCTTGACAAAGAATATGAGATTGCCCTGCTGTAAGTATAATTTGATAATTTGAAGCTGTTGTAACTACTGCTAGTTCAATATCTACATCTGTTTCTAAGTTTGTTACCCTTACATACTTTGTTTTCGCTACATTAATAGCTCCTGCTGAAGTTGAAGGAAGTGTGTCAAATACTGCTACTGTAGTTGCTACACTTGCTGTACAGGTTACGATTCTTTCAAATATATCATTGATTCCTGTAGTCGTTACTGAATTTGTTGAACCTCTTAATGCTCCGTTTAAGGTAACTGTTTCTGATAGTGTTGTTGTTAGTGTTGCCATTTTATAATTTTATTGTTATTTTAAAATTTTTCCATCCTATTTGTATTGTCATCTTCCATATCTTGAATTTTAACATTAGTAACCTGCTCCTTTAGCATTTGCAGGAATATCACAAGTTTGAAAGTCATTCTGAACCAATACTCCAATATTAAATACCCACCCACAGCATAAGTTGTCAAATCTTTCTTGGAAAGGTTCTATTGTGAATTGATCTTGTGTAAAGTACAAAGGTGCGTTAATATCATTTACTCCTTCTAAGGATTGTTTTGAACTATGTCTAAGCATTCCAATAAAGTCAGTACATATTTGTAGTGTTTCATTAAATACATCTTGTTCGTTACTTAAAGGCTTGACTAGTTTAGTAAACACATCTACATTAGGAGATACTATTTGGCTTCTATTTGTATTCCAATCGGATTTTTCCGCGACCATATCCATAATGAATAGTTGGAAATTGTAAGTCAATTGACTATCCCCTGTTGCTACGCTTGTAGGGTTTATATGAAGCAAAGGAAACTTAGTGTTCTCTAAATCAATATCGTAAATATCTCCAACCGAAGTAGAACTTATTTGTAAATGATACTCGCCTAATCTAAGCAAAGTATTTACTACATTATTATATGTTTTATTGTTTACCATTTCTTTTTACTTTATTTTGCGAGTTTAAATCTGTTTCATAACTTAACCAAGTCAAACATTCTAAAAGACTTAGGTTTGTTATTCGTTCTAAGTTTACAATTTGTTCATTACACAATCTGTGGAGGACTCCGAACCATCCCCACTTCTCGGCAAAGCTTTCTGTTGCAATTGCGTCTTCATTTCCTTCAGCCGCTCCGTCAAATATAATGGCATAATCTCGGATAATACCTTCCCTAAAATGTAAAAAAAAACCAATGCTGATTGCACTTGTTGAGCTGACATCTGTTTCATTTCTTCCGTCCTGAGCCGAATATCGCCATCATAAGCATCAATAATATATATATCATTCTTCTTCAATTTTACAGGACGGTAAAGCACTGCCATTAATTCAGGTAGGTTCTTTTCTATTCCGTTCTTGATGAATTGCTCAATATCGGCATATTCTCCTAAACTTATAGAATCTAAATCAGGGTGGAAGCCGTACTCAATTCCGTTTATCTCTATTATCCTTTTTAGCTTTGTATCTTGTTCTTGTTGTAGCTCTGCTATTCTGCTCATTATAACAGCTACATCTGACAATGCTAACTCCTTTACTAACTGCTTAGGAATGTTAGACAATGCTGCTATTGTTTCAGTAGCTTCTTCAGTCTTTGTGCCTGTTTCAAAGTCAATAAGTTTTAGCCACTTTTCTAAAGTAACATCAGACCAACTATTAATTAGCTTGAATACTTTAGTTTCTCCTTCTTTTTTAATTTTAACTTTCATACAATATATAATAGAAATTTGTTGTTTTTAGTTTACTGCACATAGTACCTTCCAAAGTTACTATCTATCTCATAAAACATTCTCATAGCTAAAGCATCAGCATAATCAGGAGAACGTCCTAGTATAGCTTTAACAGTATCTTTAGGAATTATCTGTAGTTTATTATCTTTATCTGCGTCCTTAGTTCTGACTTGTTCTAGCTCCTCAGTTATGTAATTCTTAACATTTACATCTGAACAACTTACACCTATCTGCCCTTTGTTTATTTGGTCTGCTAATTTATAATAGCATTGAGTCTTAAGGTTCTGATAGTTCTCTCCTTTTATAGGTCTTGCATTATTTGTAAATCCTTGACATCTTAAGTAATCTTTAACACCACCACCAACTCCGTCCTCATCTACTATAATATTCCTAAGATTTATTCCATTCTCTTGTTGTAGTTTCTTAATCTCGTCCACAACATCATTTACAGCTGATTTAAGGATAGTTCTAATATATTTAAGGTGTAAGCCTTCCCATAGCATTATGACTGTCTTATCGCTTCCAAATCGTGCTACATCACAACTGATATACTTTTCTCCTGTTATTCCTTTCTGACTGAACATTCCCATTATTGAGTTATAATCTATTAAACTATCAGCAGTTGCGTCATACTCCCAATTGCCGAATAGAAGTCTTTGCTTACTTAATTCATCTAATTGAGATAACTGAGTTTCATAATGCTTAGAGATGTAGTTGTTATCTATCACTAAAGACTGAATGAACTTTCTGTATGGTTTTATTGTATTTTCTTGAGCAGGTCTGTAATACTCTGAGTACACCCAATTCTTAGCAGGATTACAAGTCATCAGTAACTTAGGTATTAAACCGTTCTCGTCAAGCTTATATCTAAGTCTTGATGCTACTACGTTCTTAGCCTTCTCAGTTATTTGATTTGCCTCATCAATGAAAGCTCCTGTTATTTCTAATGAACCTAAACTATCAAAGTTTCTATCTGATGGGTATAAGAACAAGTCCTTAAGGATTATCTCAGAACCATTGTAAAAGGTTATCACATTACTTGAGCCATTGAACGTGTAGTCCTTTATAGCTTTTAAATTCCAAGCAGTACATACTTCAAAGAAAGTATTTAGTGTAGTCTTTTTTAATGCGTCTAATTTAGACCTTCCCATTAGATACCTAGTCTTAGGATATTGAAGGCACATTAAGATTAAATAACTTACGCCAACCCAAGACTTACCACCACCTGCTGCACCTCCAAATAATACTTCTTTAGTGCTATCATCTAACAGATACTTTAAGCACTCCTTTTGCTTTGGTGTAAATTCAGGACTAATCTCCAAGATTTATATTGATTTTGATTCTTTCATTTCCTGAAGTTAAGTCTATTTCTTGCTTCTCATTATACCCTCGCTTACGTCCTCTTGTTCTTAAGAAGAAAGTAGTGGCTGTTGTGTTACCTTCCTTTATTTGTTTCTTTAGACTCGTTTCAGCAAAGTCAATAAACTTACTATCAATATTATCTACTGCTTTCTTATATTCTTCATCACTTTGCATCCAAGCGTAATGTCTGCTTCTTGTTATCTCTGCTTTCTCACAAGCCTCTGTTACTATACCTAATGACACCTCTAGTGCTGCTAGTAGCTTCTTTTTACCCTCCTGTGTCCTCTTTTGTTCTGTTTCCATAATATATAATAGAAATTATTCGTATTCATTTGGAAGCATAAGCCTTATACCTAAGTCAGTTAAAGCCCATACTCTTATTTGTTCTGTATATACTTCAAACGCTTTTGTGTTTAAAGCTGTTGTACTTCCTATTTTACATATTGCTATTTGGTTATCGTTAATACTTATCATTTCATATTCCGATAAGAATTTAGACCTTAGTACATCGTGCATTTCATTAGGAAAATATCCTAGTTCTTCTGCTAGTCCTTGTACGATACATTTCCAATAGTAACTGTTCTGCATATTGCTTCTTGTGTTTCTTTGTTTCTTTACCTCTACAATATAGTCATTATCTAATTCTTTTAGGTAACTAAAAAGGCTTTGCTTATCTCTATTGTCTTTTATTACAAACTTCACTACTCAGTCGCTTTACTTCTTATCTTTTCTGTTGCTCCTTCCCAAAGCTTATCTCGTTTCATACTTAAGGTAGGTTCGGTTCTTTTAAGACTTGGCATTCCTTCAGTTGGTTCGCTATCCATATACTTACCACATTCACAAAGTGCTTCCTTAGTTACCCATTTGCCCTCTCGGTTTACTATTGTAGCTTTTCCTATTTGCATAGTCTTTCCACATTCACAAGTGTATAGTGTCATTTTGTTTCTTTTATTTGTTCTGCATAATCATAAGCTGATTTCCATTGTCTTGTTACTTTATCAGTATTATCTAATTTATCTAATTCAAACTCTAAGTGATTGATTGCTTTCTGTATGCACTCAATCGGAGAGTCGTGTTTCCTTTCTGCTCTTAATAGATAAGTTACTGCTGTGCCTATGTTGTAACTGAGTTCAAAGTCTTCTATAACCTTTCTAGCTTCTATCTTATAACGGCTTCCTATGTAGTAGTTTGGTATTCTATTATCTTTCATTTTCTTCCATTTCGTCCATTATTAAATCTTCATCAGTTAAAGCTTCTGAGTTATCCATTCTGTCTAAATTCCAAAGAATCTTTTCGTTATCTTTTGCTTTAATCCTACCAACTATTATGCTTAAAACAAGCAGTACAATTATAGTTAAAATCAAAACACCTATCACTAAATCAAATATCATTTTTCTAAAAGTTTTAAAAGTTGATTACTAGTATAAATCCTATCGTCACCTGCATAGTTTTCGTATATACAAGTGAAGTTATCGTCTTGCCAAGTCCAAAGGCTTTTTACATTTTTCTTAATATGGTCTTTCAATATCCATTTAATTGTTTTGTAAGTTCTATCTTCTTTCATATCTATTGTTTTAGTTGCTATAGTTTTAAATTTACACCTCTATTCTTTGCACCTCTTAATTTATCTTGTTTCCAGTAGTAATCACAAATAGTATTATTTTCTTCATCTACTTTATTATTGTGAGGGCTTTCAGTAAAGTAACTCTGATAATGCCCTTTAGGTGCTTTAAACCTATAACAAGTTTCAGTCATTGTACACCCTTTGCCGTTACACATTGTAATATCTGCCATTATTCTTTTGATTTTAAAAATTCTTCAATATCTAAAATGGCTTCCTCTTTTGAAATACCTATCTTTCTACACCTTGCTATCCACTTATGCTTAAATTCCCTTCTCTCTGACCTTCTCATCTTTAAAAGATTATACTTTTCAAATCTAGCATTTTTATCGTTAGTATGCACTTCAGGGCTATTAGGTCTAAGTGGTTTGTTTAATGATTTTCTTCTCATTGTATTTGTTTTATTGTATCAGGGGGAATAACCACACCCCCCCTTCTACTACTCTAGGTAAAATAAACGCTTTTGCAGGTCTTACCCTATATTTATTAATATTAGTCCTTAGAGTATTCATTATAAATCTTTTTTATTCCGTCAAAACAAGTTGATATACACGAACCACAATTAGTCCTTACTCCATAATTCGTGTTGTATATCGTGTTGTACAATTCAATCATTTTCTTTTTTGCTGCTTGGTTCTTTGCTCTACCTGTTTTCAGATCAGGATATAAAGCAATTATTTCTTCTATTATTTCTGCAGGTATATCTGTTCTAACTTCTACTTCTTTTGTCTTTTCCCAATACTTCTGAGGACATTCCTGTGTTGCTATCCTTGACTTTACTTTCATAAAGCAGGTGCAAATTTTACAATTCCCTAACAGACTTGAATAGTAAACACAACCCTTGCAAATAGCAATCCTATCTTCATAGATATTTTGAGGTACAAAGAACTTATTCATTTAGTTTATGTTTTAATACCGCACCCCATTGGTTAGCCATAGCTTCAGCAACTCCTTTAAATGTTTTACTACTTTCTTTTGCGTTTTTGCTAGTACCTCTACTGTAACTTTGTCCTCTTTTTTTACCTCCTGTGTTACTAGGTAAATAAGGAGTGTAGTTTTCTATTATTTCAGTTGGATTTAATGGGTTTAAGTTTTTTAACCATAACAAAGTACGCTTACTGTAAGGATGTCCATATTCATAAGGCTGAACAGCTTGTGTGTGCATTGGCAAACCTACAACTTTTAATGGTGTAGGATTTTCTACTGCAATATATTTTATTGGTGCATTTAACATTTTCATAAAGAAATCCTTTGCTTCTTGTGATTTTTCAAATCTTTCCTCACTTAAATTTCCTGCTGTTGGAAACATCCATCTAGCACCTGCTTTACTCATAAATGTACAAGGAGGGTGAGCAATCATCATATCATATTTACCACTATATGCTTCTGCTATTGCATCTCCTTTTATGTGCCATTCAGGATAACCTCCACTACATTCTTGAATATCACAAGAATACGCTTCAATTCCAATCTTTCTAAACTCTTTAGCTACTGCTTGACTTTCTTCACACGCTACTAATACTTTCATAATTTATTCTCTTAGTTTATGTTTTAATTGTACTCTTACTTTGTCTATTGTCGTGAATAAACTGTTTCTACTTATTCCTGTCTTCTTTGCTAAAGAGTCTAGCGTGTTTCCTTCATAGTAATATAATTCAAATATCTTTTTATCATACCAAGTAAAGCTCTCTAAGGCTTTATCTATCTTTTCTAGGCTAGTCCATTGATAACTGTCTACTATTTCGTTAGGCAGGTTGTAAAGGTGCTTAGAAGGTATAATCTCGCCTGATTCAATAATATCATAAGTTACTTTACTTGAAAGTGTGTCTATATACGTGTAATACTTCTTGTATTTATAATAGTAATTACTTCTTGAGCTTGTTAAAGCTCGTCTTAATGCTACTGCTCCGTATCTTATTACGCCATTTATTCCGTCTTTGTCATAAATAGCTTTTAAAGTTTCAGGGTTCATTTGCAAGAAGTACATCATTAATTCCTGAACTGACTCATTAACTTCATTCTCATCTTTAGTGAGTCCGTAAGCCATAGTCCTAAACTTATCTGATAGCTTTGATATTTCTAAATAAATCTCAGTCATTAATTGGTTCTATCTTGTCAATCTTTGCAACTACTTGTTCAACTATTTCTTCTAATATCAATCGGTACGCTCTAATTACTGCTAAATTCGTCTTTGTTTCAAGCCCTGAAAAGAATCCGTTTGTTGCTACCGAAACATTAATAGGTATAATCATTAACCAATCCCAATAGTTTTCTTCCTTTGTTCCTTGTCCGTAATTGTTGTGATATTCTAATATAACATCTAACACTTCTAAGTAAGATTCGTACCTACTTTTACTTGCCAACTCTTTTGAGAACTCCATACACATTTCTAAGTAGGTTTCAATTATTGCCCTGTGTTCTTCATTTGTGTAAATTGGTTCTATCATTGCACAAAGTTATTAAATAATTTATTCTATTCCTTTTTCTTCCTTTAAGTTATTAACAAGCGATTTGTAGTAACTTATTTTTTCTTCATATTCAACCCTTGAAATCTTTAAAGTTGTACGAGCTAAAAATTGTAATTCTTCTGCTTTGCCTTCCCCATACTTTCCGTCTAAGGCTAGGCTAAACTTGTACTGCTCCCCCCACGAATAAACATTGCATTTCACACATTGTACTTGACAATTTTCCTCATCAAAGCGTGTTGATAGGTGCTTCCTAGACTGGAAGTGTCCGTTCTGCATTCCGTCCTTATACCCCCTGACTATTCCACAAGTGAAACATTGAATCATTCCGTATTCGTTAGCTTCTCTAAGTCTTATGTAAAGACTGAACCACTTGTCAAGTTCCTTTTTTAATTTACTAATTGTTTTTTTCATAGCCTAGTTCCTGTTTAAATTCGTCCTGTAATATTCCTTTTCTAACCTTATATTTTTTTCCTCTTAGTTCAGGGTGTTCTTCCTGAAGCTTTCGCCTGAAGCGTATTATTGACTTGGTGTTGGTTAGTTTAGACTTTGAATGTAAATCAAGCAATTCAAAAGCCGTTAAGTCTTTAGGATTCATTCCTTGTTCCTTTAATTCGTTAAACCAATAAGTAGATATTAAATTGTTATCACAGTCTTTTAGTTTTGGGTACTTTATTAAAAGTTGTTGAACTATTTCTTTTGTTTTCATTTCAATAATTTTAAAGGTTCTTGATAATAAGGTGTCTTTTCTTTTGGTTGCCCTAGTGTTCTGACTTGATAAGTTGCGTCATCAATTACTTTTTTGTGAGCATAAACGAATTTATAAAAGGTTCGGATATTTAAAAAAGGTTCGTCTTTACCAAATCTTACACCAATATGAAAAGCGTCTAATACTTGATTCCAAGTCATATTGCCAAATCTTTTTTCCTTAATTAAATCGGCTGCAAATATCTTACTTAGACTTGCTAAAGTTTGTGCGTCTGATCTATGCCCTATTTCTACTGAAGTCTTTGCTAGTAGGTCTAGTACTTTAACTGTTAGTTCTTTTAGGTCTTCTTGTTTTAATGGTATCATAATTAATTAGATTTTATAGAATATAAATTAGGATTGCTATTACCCTTTCCTGTTATTTCAGGTATTTCTTCACCTTTTATTCTTTGCTTTACATAATGTTTCACCTTTTGAACTGCTGATATTCTATGACCTATTCTTATACCCATTTTCATATCATTATTCTTAGCTTCTTTTACTTGTAGCTCTGATTTCATTACTTCTAATAAATCAACTACCTTATTTAAAAATTCATTTTCTATCATAATAATTCTTTTGCTTTTTGCCATTCATTTATTTGAGCGTCTAACTTAGACATTCCTTTTGAATTAGACTTAGGTTTATCCCATTTTTTTTGATTTGCTGCCCAAGTCTTTAATCTTAACTCAGTTTTCCAAGTTTTATTCAGTTCAAATTTCATCTTTGTATTTGACTTGTTAGGTTCTGTCCAATAATCAATAAATCCATTTAAAATACTTTCGTCATAATCAAAAGATAAAACTTCAAAAACAAAATCATTACGCCTATTAGATATAATATTATTAGTTATTCTTATTTCTTTATTCTTATTAATAGTTGTTAAGTTTGTTTCTGACAAGTCATTAAGTTTATTAACTACTAGTTGTTTAGTTTCTTCACAACTTAAGATTTTCAACAAGTTAGCTTCATTTATCTTGAAGTATTGCTTGGCAGGTATTCCCTTACGCTTAGTTTCTATTATTTGGTACTTTTTAAGCATTTTAAGGACTTTTCTTTGCTGATATGAAGTTAGTGTAGTGTCGCGTTCTATATTAGCTTCAGTATTAAAGAACCAACCGTCAGTCATTCCGTTAGCTATAAAGTATTCTTCTTTACTAATTAGGTCAGCAAGTAGGACTGCACCCTTCAACCCTACCTGCTTTGCTAGTTTCTTGTTTACTATTAAAAATGCTGAACTGCTTAATAAATGCTTCATAATATTTTTGTTGAATAGTTATATTCTGACATTGCAAATCTAATATTTTCTATTTGATTACTAAAGTCAAAATAAGAAGTTTTAACAATATATTCACTAATTCCACTACAGACTTTAATGAAAACTTGCGGTTTACTTTCAGTAACTCCATTTTTTAAAAGGTGTTTCTTCAAATAATCGTCATCAATAAAAGTCATCTTTGTATCTTGAATACCTTTATATGCAGTATATACTTTATTAAAAGTATTTCGGTATAACTCCCAAGTAGAATAGTTACTTTTATGATTCCTTGCGTAATGGTAAATAAGACTTCTGTCACGATTCAATTCTTTAGCAATAACTGTTTGATGTGTATCGTCTTCAAGCCTAGCAATAACACTAGCAACCGTTCTAGCAACCTGTAAGTCTTGCTTCCTTGACTTATAAGCCAAAGAACCCTTACGCAACCCTAAAACACTTGTCGTAAGGTTGCATAAGTTTCTGAATTTATCTTCTTGTGTCATCTTAGAAAGGTAAGTCGTCAGGTGTAGTTCCTTCAAAGTGTACATCTAAATTTGCTTCAGATTTGATTGCATTTGAAAAGTGGTAGCCGTCTATGTTATGGAAGTATCTTCCTTTATATTCCCTTGAATAAACATTACACATAACAATTACATTAGATCCCTCTTCTAATTTATTCATTGAATCCATTTTTTCTCCAAAAGCACTGACACATATTTCATTGTTGAACTCGCCACCTGTATCAATTAGGATAGATTGTTTTTGCCATTCCTTCCCTGCCTTACTTGTTCCTGATTCTGCTTGTAATTTCTTTACTAATTTTCCTTCTACTTTCATTTTGTTGTGCCTGTTTTTGCAGGTCTTTATTAATTAATTATTTATTACTAATTGAGTTACACCATTTTGTTATGTCATCTCCATAGATGAACTTACCTGTCTTTTGTGAGTAAGGTGCAAACCTACCATTTTTTTCTTTTACAGGTAGCTTCACAATAGTCTTACTATAAAGGAATCTTCCTATCCCCCATTTAACACAAGCCCTTTTAAAAGCATCTGAAACGTGTCCTTTGTTTTTCTCTACATTAGATTCTGAACCTGTATCAGACTTCCATACCCATTCATCTTCTTCAATTTTTATTCCTACTTTACAGAATAGCAAACCTGCACTTTCGTAATATATAGTCTGCCAATTTTCCTGTCCACATACTTGGTCTAATATGTCTTGGCAATCTCTTGCGTCTATATAAGCTACACAAGAAGCTCCGTATTGATTTGCTGATTGAACCCTCCATTTGAAAGGTATCTCTGTTTTTAATTTTTCTAGATTCATTTTATTTTAAATTTATTATTATTGGTGAATTATTATTTTCTTTGTAGTGTTTAAGGTATTCAGGCTTTAAGTCTATATCCCAACAGTCTTGTTGCTGCCAACCGTAAGTCTTTAGCATTTCCTCAAACTTTCTTAAATTCTGTAATTCAGTTCCTATTACAACTACTGATCTGTTGTTCTTTGCCAAATCGTTATTGAAATGACCTGAAGCTTTGTCGTAATTTCTAGTTCTTACTGAAGTGAATTGAGGTTTTAAAAACCATTCTTCTGCTATTACTTTCGTGTTGTCTAAGTATCTATCGTTCCAAAAGTAAGGTTTATTATAATCTACATAAGTAGAATATTCTAGGTATTCTGCGTCTTGTATTGTCATTATATTGCGTATTGATAAATTGATAAAAGAACAACTGAAGTAGCACATACTGTAGATATTATGTCTAGCCAACAAAACTGATTTACATTTAACTTGTCTTGTATTGGAGTATCGCTAATATATTCTCTTGAATATCTATCAAAGAATTTTCCTTTGCAAGTCATTATTCTTTCCACTATTTGTTCGTGATTCATTATCTCATAATCACCTGTCTTTTTATTTGTTACTTTGTAATTTTTCATAATTATATTTTAAAAAATAAATCTATTAACGAAATAGTCGCTAGTAGTATATATAAGCAGCCGTACATTCCTGCTATTGTTACTACCGAAAAAATAATATTTTCAGTTTTTGTGATTTTGATTTTCTTTGTTTTCATACTGCAAATGTACACCTTTATTTGAATTACTAACTAACTTTTAAACACTTTTTTAAACAAACTTTCGTTTACTAGATAAGAAGTTTGTATAATATCAGAACTTTTGTAACAATTATTGACTACTATTGTGACGGACTGAAGTAAAATTTAGTTGAATTTACGCTTGTTTTAGTTTAAAGTGTAGCGTTTACACTCATTTTTTAAAAGTAATGTACAAGTCTAGCAACTTGACCTGAAGTTTTTGAATGAATAAAACCCTCTACTGCTTTTTGTACTCCACAGAAACCTTTGCGACTGTGCCAACTATCAGTTCCTGAAGGACTACGCATATACTCAACTGTTACACCTATGAAGTCTTTGCCGTCTAACCATCTATGCTTAACTTTATGATGTAAGTGATGTAAATACCAATATCTGTATTTAGTTTCCGCCCATTCTTGCGGTTTTTCGTTTGCCATTAACATAGGAAGCTTATCCATTTTAGCACCATCACCGTGTTCAAGTCCTATTAGATTAGAACCATACTTATAATACTTCCTATGTGCTACAGATATATCAAAAGTAACATCTTTAGTATTTCTGAACCAAGACTTTAAAGAGTGTGCTAAATGAAATCCGCTTTGATAATCGTGATTAGACATTGAATGTACTACATCAACAGGAGCAACTTGTCTTAGTATCTCAACACATTTAACATATAGTTTTAAAGCTACTTCAAAGTGTTGCCACCATTTACCGTCAGCGTCTTGTGGTGTTCCTGCTGTTGTTGTATTATAGACATTGTCAATATGTAGTACGTCATTACCTACACAAAATAATACTCTATCTATACTAAACCCCTTAGCTTTACTAATAAGTCCTGTAACGCCTTCTAAGACTCTATTGTATGCTATCCCTGTATTATAGTCATCACCTGTTTCTAAAGCTACACCTAGTTTACCTATATGTATATCAGCAGGGTTTATCACTAACAAGTGTTCACCCTTTACTCTTTTAATTTTTGGATATTTAGGGGAGTAGTTTTCAATTAGATTTTGAATATCTTCAAGTAAATCTAGCTTATCAGTTCCGTATTGTTCTTTTGTAACTATTGAAAAGCGTAATTCACCTGACATATTTTGCCAATGTTTAACAGAAACTACATCTTGCTTTGAAATACCCCTATCTTTAAGGTGTAAATCTAAAGCAGTATTGCCGTTAATATTTGACAAGTCCTTTCCCCTAGATTCATTGATTAACTCAACTTCTTCAGGGGAAAGTCTTAGCCTTTTGCCTTGTTTAGACAAACTATTTTTTTATATCTGCTATTCCTTGCGCTCCGATTAAAGTAAGAAGTGCGTAAAATAAATTTGTTGCTGTAGATTCATCAACTCCTAAATAAGTTACTAAAGCAGGAACTACTACAGAACTAACCATATACCAAAACTTCTTACTGTTCAGCATTTGCTTTACTACTAGGCTATTAAACCAATTTGAAATTTTTTTCATATTATTTATTTTTGATTATTAAATTAATGTTTTCGCCGCCTAAATTAAGTATTTCTTTGATTAATAAGTCCATAGCCAATGCTGAGTTATTAACAACATCTTGTTGAGTTCCTTGTCCTACTAGAATACAACCGCTTGTATCTTTAGGGAAGTTACCTCTATGGAAAAGAATATAATCCCTGTTAGGTACATCTTGAACTAATAAGTGAATGTAGTCCCTTGTTGCTGATTCTCTAGGTAGTCTAAGTCTTACAGGGTATTCGCCTTCAGGAATGCAACTTATGTTCCTTTGATTATCTAGCCAAGGGTTCTCTAATGTATCACAGAACCTCTCTCCATTTATGAATAGTTCTCCTATTGTAGAATTTGCAGTAAACATATCCCTAATCAACAATAGATTAATCATATTTTTTACTTCCTTTTTTTTTTATTGAACCACCACTTGTCAATAGTGAAAGCTATTGAAACAGTAAGTAGAATTATCTTTAAGGCTAACTCTAGGTTAGTGAATGTCGTTACGCTTAATACCGTTGTGTTTAGGACTGCTACTTCTGATATTTCTTGTATTGTTTTTTTTATCGGCATCTTGTAAATAAGATTTTAATTTAGTAATGTTAATTTGTTTTGGCTTGTAGTGTTTCTTCATTAGTCTGCACCATTTAAAAAGTTTCTTAAAGTAAGTTTAGTTCCCTGTTGCTTTGGTCTTTCAAGGTTCATACCATTGTAGTAAGCATTTGAATCAGGATTTACATCTGAACCTGAGTTTGTAGAGTATTCAGGGAAACTAGCTGTATTATTGCAAATATAGTCAATCATTCTTTCAGTGTAATATTCTGAAGTATTCCTAACTTCTTCCCTCAAATGTTGGCTTTCCTCAGTACTCAAAGCCGTACCTGTTTCTGAAGTCTTAGAGTAGATATTTCCATTTTCAATCTTGAATCTTAGAAATGGGATAGCGTGGTAAAAAGCCCAATTCGGTAGCATATCGCCAATATAGTCATCAAGTAAAGTCTTGTATGCTTCATTTCCTGCGTCCCCTACTGTTCCTGCTGTAATTAACGCTTTGAGTTTATCGTTTAGATCTGTACCTAGCTTAGTTTCCACATAGAGCTTCTGTGCTTGACGAATATAAGGAAGTAATAGCTCAACATCAACATTAAGATTGATTGCGGTGCTGTCCTTCAGCTTCGCTTCTGATATAAATAGTACATAGCTCATAGTTATCTAGGTTTTAAAAATCCGTTGTTCTTCATTTTCTTTGGTGGTGTTGCTACTAGCTTGTCGTTCTTCTTAGCAGTAAAGCCTTCTGACTTAGCCTTTGTATAGCCAATCATATCAGCATCTTCTATCTTAGTTGTCTTAGACTCGCCTATTACAGTTTTAAAGATACGTCTGCTCCAAAAATGATGGCAGTTACCTCCTCCTTTATAAAGCCAAATTGAGTAAGTATCTGAATTTCCTTTAGGACCCCAACCTTTATTAACTTCCTTAGAACCCATATTAATTATATCTTCCTTTCTGTAAAGCTTTTTAGCTGCTGTCATTTTCTTGCAGAAATCTCTTTTTTCTCCTGTCTTACTAGTCAAAAAGTTATCTTGTGAATAAACATATCTTACTCTAAAGTAATCATAAGACTTTTTAGAGATACCATCTTGTTCTGACTTACGGCTTGGAATAGCTCTACCTGTTGAAGCTAGTTCTAACTTCTCAGTCATTAACTCGTTTAATACTTCTTCATAGTCAAAGTCTTGGTGTTCTCCATCTACAACTTCTTCTTCTATTAGTTCCCAATCTTCAGGAATGTCTTCTCCAAATTCTTCAATAAAAGCGTCTAGTTCAGTCTTTTCAGTTGATAGTTGAGTAGTGAAATCTTCTTCTTCTTGTTGCTCTGTTAAATCAGGCAATCCCAAATCTGCACGAATTTCTTGAGTAGTCATAACTTCTCTAATCGTTTCAGAATCAAATTGAATTGTAATTGGTTTAAGTTGTACAAACTGAACAGGCATATCCATTTGATTAACTTGGAATATCTTGTGTAATGTTTTTATTATTTGATTTTGGAACGGCATTACTACAGTATTTAAGTAAAAGTTACTAGCGTTTAAAAGCTCGTCTGCATTACTTGAGAACCCATTAGCACTATCCAAGCCCATAAGTGTCTTAGACGTCACCCTATGACCTGATAGGATGTTGCTAGTAAGTAGTTCTTGAAGTGCTAAATACTGTTTGTCTAAATCAGCAGGACTAATTGGAGTTATTTCAGGTACTCTAGTCTTATCGTCTGAGAAAGTCAATACAAATTTCCCTGCATTTGAAGCACCCGTAAATTTATCTGTAAGGCTTTGTTCTATCTGTCTTCTCTCCTCAGCAGTTGGTATGCCGTTAGCGAAACTAATCATAAACGATCCTGTAAATCCGTTAGATATATTATTCAAGTGAAACTCTGAAACTTTAGAATCAATTAAACTCCAATTATTACAAGAAATGTAGTCAGCCGTATAATAAGAGTTCATATTAGGACTATAAAGCCCTGTGTAAAGAATTTGATTAGGAGAAGTTCTATCGTTTACATTAAAAGCAGGAACTCTATAAGGCTTGTTCGTTCTTGTATTTGCCCAATCTCCTGATACATAGTAACCTCTAGTCTTTCCAAATTCATCAGGACGTTCACATCTAATCTTTTCAACTGGTATGTGGTAAATCTCAGCTATCTGAGTTCTGTCTTTAGACCATACTATATTAAGAGCAAATGCTCCTTGAAGCTTAAAATCAAAAGCTACCTTTTTTATTACCTCGTGAAGCGTTTCATTACCATTAGCATTATTCATAAAGTTCTGTAACTTTACTCTTGCTTCTTCATTTCTATCGTCCTCATCAGTTATTACTATATCTTCTCCTGCAACCATTTCAGCTGTTGCGTTTACGATTGCAGCCGTTATTGAACTTGAATAATACAGATCAATTAGAAATTGAGGGTATAAATTAGACCATTCCCCTGTTGCGTCCCCGTAAGAAATCCATTCCTTACCTCTTACTTCTTGAACTACAGGTGCTGTTGATGTTTCTAAATTTATTGAAATTATATTATCCATTTTATAGTTTTATTGTCCGTAATATATATAGTTAGTTCCTGAAGGTTCAGGGTGCTGAGTGTATTGCACTTGCTCTGTTCCTGTCCTTTCCGTTAAGTTCAGTATTCCTTTAGTTACTATTCCTTGAACCACTCCGTTAGTATCAGACACAGGAAGTACATCTGTTTCAGTAGCAGGTGCTTTTCCATAAGAAATCGTAACAGTACCTATCCAACTTACTTCATAAACTTCATATTTCCAATGACCTGCAGGTAGTAGTTTAAACTCCCCATCGTAAAGATTTGGAACAACATTATAAATGAAGTTTAACTTAGTGTATCTTGTTTTAATACCTTCAGGTAAAATAGGGTATGAATATTCTACAGCACCATTCATATCGTTTATAAACTTTACAAGGAATCTTATTTGAGTAGAAGCTACTGATGTATCTATTCTATTGTCTTCAGTACAAATGAAAGCTGATAGTCCTGTTTCCGTAATTGCTTGTATCATAGTATATAATAGAAATAATCCTATTCTGTTTGGTTATAACGAGAAAAAGACTACCTAAGTAGCCTTAATCCCTATAGTGAACGCTAGATTGCTCTATATACAGACGAACTGCAACACCCTCACTAAGTGTAAAAAAAGGGTAACCGTTAAGCTACCCTCTTTAAAATATATAAAAGAATACTAATTAAGAAGTAACTATTGTTCCCATTGTAAATGCTGCATTGTCAAAAGGTTCTGTAGTGTAGTCTTCTACCATTGGGAAAGGTAAAGCTTCCATTCCGTCAAAAGTAAGAGTGTAACCTCCTCTATCACCCCAAGCTGCACCTGAGTCAATAGTTCCTGCGTTAAGCTCCATTCCGTTTGCTGTTCCTAAAGCTACGATTGTATCGTGTCCGTTAGCTAATGTAGCGTTTAATTGAGCAAATACAATAAGTTTAGTTTGACCTAAAAGCTTAATTTGATTTTGGTCTTCTTTTGTTAATTTGTTAAGTATAAGATTTAAAGTAGGAGTGTAAAAAATTGTTCCGTTTTCCTTACTACCTGTAATTGTTTCAGAAAGACTAGCTGTACCCAAAGGCATAGCGTATCTATAAAGAACGTCAGTTCCCATTTCAATGTCAGTTACTTCTCCTGCTGTTTGTGGTATAGATGTTACTTGGTCATAAACTGCGAAATATACGTATTTGATACCTCCACTCGTTCTCGAGCAATCAAGTCCCCTACCTTTTGTTAGTGCCGTACAAGCCATTTTCTTTGTTTTTTAGGTTAAGGGAGTGAAGGGTTTTACCCCCTCACTTCCGTTTATTTAATTATGATTGGTGAACGATGTCAGCTCCGATACCTAACTGAACACCTGCTGAGTAACGAGCAACTAACCTCATATTGTCACTTCCGTCTAAAGCAGACATATCCATTAATTTGATATTTGCAGTTTGGTCAGAAATTAAATCTGTACCGAAAAATAAATTAGATTTTTCTGCTGCTACTAATTGGTCATTTGGCATTCCGTTACATACAGCGATTTTGTACCCTTCAAAAACAGGAACGTAATCACCATTCATATTGTAAGCGTTTACATATCCTAAAGTAGAAATAGCAGATACATATAAAGCGTAAGTCTTAGGACTCATGTAGATATGTAAATCTTCTTTTCTTAATACAGCAGAAATATTAGTTGCCATATCTTTTGTTAAAGTTTGTAAGTTAGCAATAATGTTAGCTGCTGTGTAAGCTGCTGAAGCAGCTGAAGTGTTTACTGTACCGTCTACTGCAAATGCTCCTGTAGTAGCTGTTAAGAATCCTTCAAATTCTCCTCCTGTTGCTGCTGCTCCTGACCATACTGAACCTTCAACTCCATTAGCGATAATTTCTCCCATATAAGAGATAACATAATCGTCAAAACTTGCAGGTGGTGGTGCTCCTGCTCCTGCTCTCATTTGTAAAGCTTCCCAAGAATCTAAAAGAGTAGCCTTGCATAAATCAAGATTAATTTGTAAGTTCTTAGGCTCAAGAACATTTTCTGTCAAGGCAAGAGTTCCTGCGTCAGTAAAGTCGCAAGAAGCGTCTGCTACTAATGATGAACCTGCCATTTTTTGAATGTTAGACTTATACTTGATGTTTTCAATCATAGTTAAGTAGTCTAGTGAGTTTGCTTGGTTTAAAGCTGCTGAGATGTAAAATCCTGCCGCCTTTCCTGCATAGTTGCTTGTCGTAGTGAAAGCCATAATTTTTGTTTTTTATTTATTAATTATTATTTGTTTAAATCGTGTAAGAACTTTTCTCTTTTAGACAACTTAGAGTAGTCTTTTTTAGAGATCGGTTTCCTTTCTGAACTGAATTTATTTGTATCTAAAGGTGCTGCCGCAGGTTGTTCTGCTAATTCAGTCTTTAGTCTTTCGTTTTCAGCTTTTAATTCTTCTATTGAAAATTCAACCACTTCTGTAGTTTTAATAGACTTAGGAGTTGTTCCTCTTTCTTCAACTTCTTCAGACATTTCTTCAACTTCATCATCACCGCCAACTTTTCCTTCTTTTAGTTTAGCTACAGCAATTTCTAAGTTTTCAATTCTTTTCTCCATACCTTCCCAATCTTGCACATCAGCTTCTTCTTCTAATTCACTCATAACTTCCTCCTCCTCTACTTCTTCTTCCTCAACCTCAGCTTCTAAAACTTCAGCAACAATACCTTCTTCCTCAACAACAAAAGTAACTCCTTCAGCAGTCTTGTAAGTTCCGATAGGCAATAAGATAGTAGTTCCGTCTTCCGTTAAAACTGATACATCAACACCAACAGCCAATTCATCAGCAGTTGATACTAAAATAGTTCCGTCCTCTGATTTTGCTTGCCAACCTAAAGTAATTTCTTCTTCGCCTTTATCAAGACCAAGTGCTACCAATATTTGCTTTTTTAAATCCATAGTTTTGTTTTAAGTTCTGTTATATAATAGAATAATTATTTATTTGTTTGATTTTTAGATTTTATAGTATATTATAGTTTAAATCCTTGAGCTTTTTTTATTATAGATTTTATTTCACTTGACCACTCTTTAGCACCTGTTACTCCTTTAGTAACATTTTTAGGTAAATCTACACCTAATTCTTTAGCTTGTTTTTCTATTTTCTCACCCATTGAAACAACTAAATCTTGGTCTTTTTCCGAGCTTCTTAATGCTGAAATTAACTTAGGTAGCTTGTCTATCCAATCTTGGACATCTCCACCTGCATTAGTACCTGATTTTATAGCTTTGCTAGATAGCTTTTCAAAATCATCAACTAAACCCAACTCAACCTTCTCAGTCTTAAGTTCAGTTTTGTTTTCTCTTATTAGCTTGTTTAAAGCACTTAGTATTTGTTCTGTTGTTGGTTGTTTCTTATTCATTTGTTCAAATTTATTAGTAAAGTAGCCTTCTATTGAAAGACCTTTTAATTCTCCTGCTTTTATCTTTTGCCACAGCTCGTCATTCTCTATCTTCATTTTAACAAACCAAGTGCCGTTAGGTAAGTCGTAGCCAAACATTTTAGACTTGTCCATATCACCTTCCTTAATCCAACTTTCAACTGTTAGAACGCCTGAAACTCTGTCTTGGTGTTGGTATGTAGCTTTATGGTGATTGTTATGTTTCAAATATAATTCAGAAGCTTTACGTACTGTTTCTTTTGAAAAGTACACGTAATAGTCAGAATCAGTGTTTGGATCGTGTCTGAATATTTGCTTATTAGGAATAAGTGCAGGACTAACCAACATTCTTTTCTCCTCATCTACTTTCGCAAATGTCAAGTTGTTTTTCTCCTTTCCAAAATATACAAAATCTTGCTCTATTGCAGGACTTGTAACTAAACTTATTGCGTCTATTGCTAATTCCTGAGAATCGTCTGCAATTATTAATTCTACAATTTTTGTTGCTTTCATATTATATAATAGATTTATAGTT
>Ga0233410_10000107_pt1 | contig 27883 bp, 47 predicted proteins | sample Na_anoxic_1_MG_FD_179869 | JGI IMG/M metagenome (GOLD analysis project Ga0233410, IMG submission 179869) | Seawater microbial communities from Saanich Inlet, British Columbia, Canada - Na_anoxic_1_MG | ecosystem: Environmental > Aquatic > Marine > Inlet | place: Canada: British Columbia...
AGCGAAAGACATTTATCTACGAATTTGTTTATTATTTCCATTCTATTTGAGTAGAATAAGTAGGGCTTTGCCCTACTTTAATATTTCTTGTAATTTAAGGGTTACGAATTGCTGTCGGAGATACTGACAGTAATCTTGCATGGAACAGCCGTTTAAATAAACTCAATCAAAAATAAGAATTACTCTTCGTCTTCAGATTTCTCTTCAACAACTTCTTTTTTCTCAACTTTCTTATACTGCTTAACATGATCTTTCACAGCCGGCAAAATAATCTTCCCACCAGCCTTCTCCATCTTAGCAATAGCACTAGCAGTTGCAGCCAAAGCAGTAATTTCAGCCTTAAACCCATCACCATGTCCAAGAATCTTATGCTTACTCAAATAAATTTTACAACCTTCTTTAACAAACATATTATCTTTCACAGCATACAAATTAATTTTCTCGTATTTACTCAAAGCAGTTCCTCTAGAAGTTACACCTTGTTTACCAAAGTACCTTTTCTTCTTCTTAGTATCAGATTCTAAAGCAGTCTGTTTCTTATGGTCTGCTCGTTTCCCAGTTCCAGCCATACCAAAACCACCCTTGTTACCATGACCCTTATGCTTCTGTCTAAATCCCCAACCAACAGTTCGTGCTCCTCTAATTCTAGAGTTTTTCTTACGCTTGTGCGTCTTTACCATTACAACACCCTCCCAGTTGAGCAAGTCAAGCTACCAGCTACCAGCAAACAGCTACCAGCTGAAAAAATCAAAGATTTTTTCATAGCATTCTCCCTGCTAATTTAACAATATCTTCATGCTTGCCCAAAATTCCCTTAGGTGTTGGTAAACGAGAACTCTTCTTAAACCCGCCTCTTGGTGGGTGTAAAAAGTAAACCCCATCCTTAGCCTTCCTCTTAGAATTCAATTCCTTAACAAAAGCCTCATCAACCTTCCCAAAAGCAACCTTCTTAGAAACAGCATTAACCATTCCCATTCTAATATTATCATCTTCTTCAACAAGGATCGCAGTGAACTTTCTGTTCAGCTTTAATCTCTTCATAGTCTCATTGTCCTTAATCTTATTCTTAACCTGACCAGCAATTCTTACAACTAAATATGCCATTATAATTGAACCTCCCCAATTTTCTCCAAAGCAGTCATACAAGCCTTAGCAGCGTTAAACGTAGTCTTCAACTTACCAGAACACTTACTATAAACATCTTTAATTCCAACTGCCTTCAAAATCTTCTTCAACTCATCACTAATAACCAATCCAGTTCCCTGAGGTGCAGGCATCAACTTAACAGTCACAGAAGAACATTTCCCAGTAACAGCTACAGGAATACTATGTTCCTCATCACAAGAACAATCAAACGAAGCACATCCTCTCTGAATCTTAGTAATATTCAACTTAGCCTTTCGAACAGCTTTCTCTTTTGCAGGTAAAGTCTCTGCAGCTCGTCCGTATCCAATACCAACGTGTCCGTGTCCGTCACCAACAACTGCCATAACTCCGAAAGTCAAAACATTTCCTTCTTTAGTCTTCTTCTGAGTCTGCCTAAATGCTCTTCGCTTTCCACCACCAAACTTACCCTTAGCTTGTCCGATAAATAAAGTATCAGTGTGTAAACCTGGAACCAATAAATCAACAATCTCTGGCTCCATAATCTTCTTACCGTCAGCCAAAACTTCATCAATATTATTAACCTTTCCAGCTCGAACAGCCTTTCCTAATTCAGTTCGTGGAACCCAATTATCCAACTTCTCCTGAGCCTCTCGAGCAAATCTCTCTTCCCTAGATTCTCTCTTCCATTCGCCCCGACCTTTCTCTTCAGTCTTAGCTTTAGCATCAAATTCCCTACTAACTTTAGCATCAGCAGCAGCTTCCTTAGTTTCAACTACTTCCTTCATTTTTGTTAATTGTTCTTCATGATTCATTTCCTTCTCCATAACTTTTGCCTCACCAGAGGTATCCCTAGTTTGGGACTTAGCCTCGCCTTCAGCCTGAACTTCCTTCTTATCTTCATCAGTAACTGCCATTATGCAAGACCTCCTTTAACTTTAGCAACCATAGCTTTAACGTCATCCTTCAAATGCTCACCATTCAACCTTTCCTCTGTAGGGAAAACTTTCTCATTGGCTGGAATATCAAGTCCACCATCAACCAATCCCTTAACAACGGCAAACACTCGTCCACCCTTAAATGTTCTAGCCATTCCCAAATCCATAATATACTTCCCACTCTTAAGTTTCTTAGCCATCAACATTCCTGTTAAGTATCCAGCAGGTACACTCTTCAAGCTACCTTTAGCATCCCATCCATTTTTCAAAAGTTCCTTAGATGTAACCGTAGCAATAACCTTGTCCTGAGCCTCATTACTTTCAACGGCCTGCAAGATGTAATATTTATTTGTTCTTCGTACAACTATTCTCGGTATTCCAGATTCAAGCAAGATTCTTCTAGCTTTGTAATCCGTTTTATTTTCTCTTCTCCTTCGTTTAATAGTTCTTAATCCCATGTTATTATAATTCCTCCAAATGCTCCTTTAAGTGTCTTTTGCTCTTATACTTCCGAGACCGAATCTCCTTCCTAATCTCTCTATTTCTCTCCTTATTAATAGCGCCAGTTCGAACCAATCCTCGTACAAACTTCCTCAACTTCCGAGTAATAATCACATACTCTCTCTTCCGCACATTAACGTTCTTCTTAATCTTTCCGACTCTTCGCCTATTCTTTCTCTTCTTAATCTTCTTCCGACCCTTAACTTCCCTAATCTGAATCGCCCCAGATTTATGCAAGTCTAGGATATCCATCCTAGTAATCGCTTCCTTAATCTCGGCCAAATGACCCTCTACAAAGATAATCCGATTCTTCCCAACCTTCAAAACCTTAGCGGCCAATTCCTTCCTCTTAGTCAAATTCATTTCTTCGCCTCCTTAGCCTTCTTAGAGGCTGTGTCAGTCCGTGAAGTCTGTGGTTCATTTTCTTTCTTCTTCATATAACGATTCAATATTACAAGCTTCATCTCATTAGCCTTCTTAATAATCTCAGCCTTCTTCTTGCCACCAACACTAGCGATAATAACTCCCTGACCCTTTTTCACAGCTTCCATCTCCTTAATATTCTCAACTCTAACAGCTTCCATTCCATTAACAAATCCCTTAGTATCCAATGTCGCTCCCCATCCAACCTTAGGCCTCTGTCCTCGTCCTTTCCTATTTAATCTAAACTTATTCTGCCGACCCTTAGCCCCATGCCACTTCTGATTCTTCTTAACACCACGACCAAGTCTAATCTTCTTATGCCAATCAGTTCTCAAGAACTTAGGCTTCTTTCTTGCTGTAGATGTTTTTTTCTTTTCTGTTTCTGCCATCTTAAATAATCCTATACGGTTTTTTAGTTATGAAAATTCCATCCTGGAAAATCCTTCTATCCCTTCCAGTCAATCTTGTCGCCTTCTCTAAATTAGCCGCAGTCTGTCCAGCAGCCTCGATATCATGTGAAGTAACTGTAATCTGACTACCCTTAATATCAACATTAACGTTAGGCAAAATCTTAGATTCTCTAACTGTTGTTTCACCAAGGAAAGACTTAATTGTAATCTTATCGCCATCCTTCTTAACATTCATTGGAAAATGCACATTACAAACCTCAAGCTCATAAGTAAAATCCTCACCAACACCCTTAATCATATTCTTCAAATGCGCCCATGTAGTTCCCATCATTTTAGACTCTCTTCGAGTAGCACCCTTAGTAGTCAAAACAACCTTACCGTCCTTTATTTCAGCCTTAATTTTTCCTAAGTCGAAACTTCGCTTCAATTCTTTTCCGTTCCCCTTAACTTCAAAATCGTTCCCACTAACTGTAACACTAACTCCTTCCGGAATCTCAACAACTCTCTCTAGATCTTTATTCATTTTAATAGAAATAAGCAATTACGCTTCCTCCCAAATTATTTGTAACAGCATCTTTATGTTCCATCAAACCCTTGTTTGTAGAAATTATCAAACTACCAAAATTCCTAGACGGAATAAACCTTCGCAAATACTTATCAATATCAGCAACACCAGCGTAATAACGTGGTTTAACCGCTCGACATTCATTAACTTTAATAATCTTCACAGTAACTGCTCGACCTTCCTCATTGACTTCATATTCAATGTGACCCTTAGACTTCATCATCTCAAACAAGTTCAACAAAACCTTCGAGTATCGCTTAATTGTAAGCTCTCTCTTCCCAATTCGCTTTGCATTCATTATCTGATTCAATCCGTCTGCTACTATATCTTGACTCATTATATTCTCCTAACTGTATTTCTTGAAACCAAGTTCAACCGCTAAATCTCTAAAGCAGTGTCGGCACAAATTTAGATTATAAGATGAGATATGTCCGCCGTGTCTTCCGCAAACTTCACATTTCTTAGCAGCAATTCCATACTTTCTAGCCCTTGGCTTATTATGCTTCAAGAATTTCTTCAAGATAGCAGGTTTCCCCCGAAGCTGTCGAGTAATTTTTCTCCAATCGCTTGCAGTCATCTTATTGTGCAACCTTCTTTTGCTTTCGCAAAATTTCAGTCTTAAATTTAGTTACAAGATAGTTTTCAATTTCTTCCCGTGTTACTGTTAATCTACGAGATTTTCCCCTTTTAACCTTTTTCTTTTCAACAGATTTACCGGCTCTAGAAAATACAACAGTTACTTCGAATCCCATAATACCAACTTCCCTAATATATTCAACACCAGGAATTTCAATATACTCATGAATCCCAAAACTAAAACAGTTAGGCTGAATCTGCTTTTCCTTCAAAGTATTATCAATAGCTGGAAGTAATTTCTTGACCATGTTTAAAGCATCATCTCCTCGAAGAGTAACCTTAGTACCAACTTCTAATCCAGGTCGAACACTCCAAGTCGGAATTCTTTTTACAGCTTTAACCTTAACAGGTTTCTTTCCAGAGATAGTCTCAAGCAAAATAACTCCCTTGTCAAGTTTGTCAGCAACTCCACCGATATTAAGGATTACTTTCTCTAATTTGATTTCTTTCATTGGGTTCATTTTTTCATCTGCCATTATGCAATCACCAAGATAGTCTTGTAAGGCAAAGCCACAGTCTTATCTTCCAATTTAATTTTATAAGTTCGTCCTCGAGCAAGTTCCATGAACCCCTCAAGCTTACCCTTTTCACCAGCGTGCTTACCGACAACAACTTCAACAGTAGCTCCTTCCTTCAAAGGCAAAATCTTCACAATCTTGTCATCCTTAGTATTCAAAAGAACAGAGTCCCCAACCGAAAACTTTTCCTTAGTAATAAAATTCTGACCATCGTCCAAATTCATCTGGATCTTATCCTTACCAAGAACTTTCTTACCCTTAATCTTAACAATCTTACTATCAGCATCCTTACCCTTAACTTCAACCAACTTAAACTTCTTATTAACAATCTCCAGCTTATAATTCAATTTAGCTTTTTCTAAATTAACAATATCGAAAACCTGAACAGGGAAATTCTCATCGTGACGAACCCTATTGTTTACCTTAACCATTCCATTTAAAGTCATATATCGAGCTTCCTTTCGAGTCTGAGCAATCTTCAAAATATCTCTAAGTACGAACAATAGAGAAATACCTTTATTGGTTCCGTGGCTTGGCACAGCTACAAATCTTTTTCCTTTACCTTTTCGCGGAACTGGCCATGAACGAGGCATTTGTGTTTTCTTAATGTGTGCCATTTTATTTCTTTTTCTCCTCTACTTTTTTAGTTGTTTTAGTCTCAGTCTTCTTTGCTTCCTTTTTTACAGGAGCCTTAGTCTCTTCAATCTTCTCTACCTTCTTAGCCTTCTTAAATCTTCTATTGTCTTTCTCGTCTAAAATAATAATTTTAACATTTGACGGGTGGAACCATGTAACTAGCTTCTCTCCGCCAGCCTTAGATCTCTGGACTCCATCAACTTCAATTCGAGTATGCTTAACATCAACATTTCCAACCTTACCTTGCTTTCCCCTAAACTTTCCTCTCATAATCTTAACTTCGTCGCCTTTCTTAACTTCAATACTCCGCATTCCAAATTTCTCTCTAAGTTTCTTATCCAAAGTCGCTCCCATAAAAGTCCGCTTAATATGGTTAGGCGCGTTAGCTCTAAACTTGACCTGCTTTCGAGGCTGCTTACTTGAATTCCATGTTTTACTAAATTCTGATTTCATCGTTAATAAATTGTACTCGCTATTTTAGCGACCTCCTTCCATCTTTCCTGAACTTCCCTAGCAATCGCACCCTTAATCTGCGTCCCCTTCGGATTACCCTTATCATCCTTAAGCAAAGCAACGGCATTATCTGAAAAACAAACTCGCTCTCCAGTGTTTCTTTTCCAGGGCTTTCTTTGCCTAACTAAAACAGCATCGAAGATCTCTCCCTTCATCTTCGGGTCGCCCTTCCGAACAGAAACCTTAACCTGGTCCCCAATCTTAGCATAAGTCATCCTACCCTTCGAAGTCTTACAAAGCTTGACTCCAACAATCTTACAAATTCGAGCTCCACTATTATCACAAGCTTCCAAAAGAGTCCCAATATTCAAAGACCTCGTAGGCTTACCACTCACTGCCTTCATTCTGATTTCCTCCTAACAACTTTACTTACAACAAAATGAATCATCTTAGAAATCGGCCTAGTCTCAGCAATCTGAATCAAATCCCCAACAGCCACATCATCCTTCATACAATCAGGCAACCTCGCATGAATCTTAGTCTTCCTCTTCTCATACCGCTCATACTTAGGCAACTTCAACATTCTCTCAAACTGAATTGTGACTCGTCCAGGCAACTTTCTAATCACAGCACCCTCAAAAGTTCGTCCTCTCATTTTCAACTTCTTGTCTCCATGCTTAGGACAAAGTCTATCTTTACAAGTTACAGTCTCAACTGCCTTTGCAACTTCCTTCTTCGTTACTTTCGCTTTTGCTGTTTTCCTTGTTTCTGCCATTTATTTTTTTCCTTTGTATTTATGGTACTCTTCGAGCGCCATTTTATTCTTTAATTTGATCCTCACTAAATCCTTCTGAAACCAAAATTGTTTTTATGAAGCCTTTGTGATTTCCTTGTAATTCGATAACTTTGTTCTTGACTGTACCGCCACAAGCTCGTTTCATTTTAAGCTTTTTTGCGATATCCTTAATGTCAACGCCGTCATCAAATCCACTAATCATCGTGTTAACTTTTCCGAAACGCCTTCTTTCCGTAGAGACCGTAATCTCTTGTTGTGTCTTGGCAATCTCGCCACAAACACAAGCCGGCATAGGCAATCCACATTTCGGACAAATTTCCACTTTATTCTTTCTTCTCCGTTAATTTAATTTGATTCTTCATAGTTAAGAGACGCGCAATTTCCCTTTTAATGCTTTTCCTTTTCGTCGGATTTTTCAATAATTCAATCTTCAAATCCTTAATTTTCTTACTGCTTTCCTTTGCTGTTGGTATTTTTTTATCTGCCATAGTTACTTCTTAGCCTTCCTTTTCTTTTTGGTTTTCTTAACTGTTTCTTCAACTTCTTCAAAAGTCGCATTCTTCTTTACTGCTTCCAAAAGTTCCTCATCAACTGTAATCTGATCAGGCATTCTGACGTTAGGAGCCAAAATTGCAACCTTAATTCCAACAACACCTTGCTTTGTGTCAGCAACAGATTCTGCTCGGTCTACCAAATTAGCAGCGTCTCCAGTTTTCTTCAAATATCCAAAAGCGAATCTCCAAACTCTAGCTCGATCACTAGGCAACTTACCTGAAAGAACTAATTCAGCACCAGAAGCACCACTGTTCTTAATTCGTCCAAGAGCCCTGTATGCAGAAGCTTTATACTTCATAGCACCGAATCTCTCAAGAGTCAAAGCAATATCATCAGCAACTAATTGAGCATCAAACTCTGGCTTCATAATTTCTTCAATATCAACATGTGGATTTTCCATCTTAAATCTTCTCTTCAAAACTTCAGTTAACTCGTTAATCTTCTCTCCTCGCTTACCGATAATCCAACCAGGCTTGTGAGTCGCAACTATAATTTTCTCTCCAACAGGAGTGTACTCGATCTTAATGCTAGAAACCTTTCCTTTACCAAACATCCGCTTCACGAACTGCTTGATATTGTACTCGTCTTTCCTTACGCCAACAAATTTCTTTTCTTCCATATTATTTTTTACCCTTCTTTTTCTTTGATTTATTTGCAATTAGCCATTTCTTATCTCTTACTTCAATAAGAACATGTGTTCTCTTAGCCCTTCGTCCAGCCCTTCTAAACGGTGCAGATGCCCTATCGGCTCTAGCAATTGTAATCACAGGATTCTCAATCCCCGCAACAATAGCATTAGCGCCAGCCTGTTTTATAATTTCGATAATTCCCTTACATGTATTCTTTGGAAACTTACCACCAGCAAGTCCCTTACCTTTCTTATGACCAACTTCTAGAGCAGCCATTGGAACCGGTCTCTTCTCATCAATCACAGCCTGCAATCTAGCAACACCAGCTTCAGGAGTCTTACCTCTCAAAAGCTTACAAACATACTTAGACTGCTTAGGCGAAATTTTCAAAGAAAACCCATTAGCAACAGCAACTTCCTTCTTAGGAATTTCTTTAGCCTTAACAACTTTCTTAGTTTCCTTCTTAGTTTCTTCAGTCTTAACTTCTTTCTTCTCAGCATCCTTAACAATTTCTTTTTCAACATTAGTCTTCTTAATTTCTTCTGCCATTTTATTTCTTCTTCACCGATGTATGTTTAGCTATTTTTCGAGTCATAGAAAATTCTCCTAATCTGTGTCCAAGCATTTCTTCAACAATTACAACCTTAAGGAATTCTTTACCATTGTAAACTCCAATTGTCTTTCCAATCATTCGAGGTACAATAACAATAGTTCGGTCATGTGTCTTGATTGGTCTATTCTTAGATTCCTTCATTTCACACTTTTTAACGAAAGCTTCGATAACATCGTATTTCCTCAAGATTGTTCTTCGAGCTCTAGACTTAACAAGTTTAGCGAACTCTCTAGTATCAATTGCTTTCAGTTCTTCCGTATTCTTTCCTCGGAAAAATTTATCCTTTGATTTCTTTACTAATTCTTCTGCCATTATCTTTTCTTCCTCCCTGTTCTAGACGGCCTAATCAAACCAACCTTCTTACCTGGTGATGCATTTCGTTTAGCAATCTTAGACTTAACTCTCTTCCCTCGACCAGATCCAAATGGATGGTCGATAGCGTTCATCTTTACTGCAGAAACTCTTGGCCATAATTTAGACTTAGATTTCATTATATAAAACTTCGTACCGGCCTTCATAATTGGTTTATCCATTCTACCGTCGCCCGCAGCTCGACCAATAGTCGCTCTACAGTTAACATTAAATTTCTTAGTTCTTTTCGACGGCATCATAACCTTAACAACTCCACCTTCCTTAGCAATAACAGTCGCAGCATTCCCACCAGTCCGAACAAACTTTCCTCCGTCCTTAGGGTTATGTTCAATATTAAAAACCTCAGTTCCATTCTTCATATCCCCAAGTTTAGCAATATCTCCAACCTTATTTCCACCAATATTAATACTCTGACCAACATACAATAAGTTAACAGCAAAAGTCTCCATGATCTTACCTTCCTTATTCATAAACTTCGCAATCGGAACAGAATGCCCAACAGAAGCAGTTAGCTTAACACACTTAAATTCTCCAGTATCGTCACTAACATAACCAGGCCTTAAAATTCCAGCTTTCTTTCTAACTCTATAAGTATGGCTCCCCTTTCCTCGCCTCTGTGAAATGATTCTCTTTCCCATTACATCATTCCCAACTTAGTCGCAACATCGACCGCCGGGTACTCCATTTTTAATTTAACATAAGCTAACTTCTTATTCTTCAAAGTATGCGTCCTAACCTTTGCAACCTTAACATCAAACAAATCCTCAACCTCTTCCTTAACATCCTTCTTAGTCACAGCTCGATCAACTACAAAAACCAAAACATTGTCAACTTCAATCTGTCTAACAATCTTTTCTGTAGACTTAATCTTCTCTAAAATAATTGTTCCAGCCATCTTATTTGAGTCCCTCCAGGATGCTAGCTCCACATCTCTTAAATCCATCTTGGAGTTCTTCAACTGTATGCATTTTTTTAGGTGAACATTTCTTTTCAATTTTTAACGCAATTTCATAACTTTCTTCAAATTGTTTTTTATTTTCTTCAAGACATAGCGTAATGTGTTCCTTCTCTAAGGGTTTCTTAGCTTCATTATATAAGTGGAAGGGTATCTTCCTCATAATCTGATAGGGTTCCTCAAACTCAACTGCATCATTAAACCCTATCTGCTCATCCGCATTTGCCCCTCTATCATTATTTCCCATCTTACTTGAACCTCTCCTGAATGTCTTTAATTGCAGCCTCAGTATAACAAGCCAACCGACCAGGCTCACCATTCGGAGACAAATCCTTAATCATCAAATCTTTAACATTAACAACACTAATTCCCTTTCTCTTCATACCCTCATCATTTCCAAGAACAAATAACATTCCAGCATTAGACTTATACTTCCGACCCCTCATCTTACCTCGTCCAGCTCGAATACTCTTAACCTTCCAAACCTTAGCATCACCAAAAACAAGTTCCATAATTTTCTTAAAATCCTTAGTCTTCAAATCCAAAACAGCCTTATCGACAACAGCCATATCCTTAGCTGTCCCAGTCAAAGCAGAATTAAAAGCAAGCAAAGTCTCCTTCTTGTTAATCTTCTTAATCAAAACCTTAGCACTCCGCGGAGCATGCGGCCTTCGACCACCACGAGTATTAGAAGTCGTAGCACCAATCCAATTAAAAGAAGCACCATGCCTAGACATAACCTTTCGAGGAACTCGAGAGATACCCTTACCATAAGTCGCCTTCCAATCATGTCTCTTCTTCTTAGAAATACCAGAAGCAGAATACTGAGCACCAGCACCTTCCATAGCCCCGTAAGCCTGAGCGTGAAGTCCTCTCTGAGCCTCAAATACTCTAGACAAAATATCTTCTCTAATCTTTACAGTGAAATTCTTAGGTAAATCTACAGTTCCTTTTTTCTTACCAGCTTTATCAAACATCTTAGCTTTCATCGCAATCCAAGCACCTCAAACTTTTTCTTAGCCATAAATTTACTAGGTTTCAAAGCAGGCGTAATAACAATCCCTCTCTTCTGCGGACCAGGAATCGAACCCTTCAAAATCACATACTCGGTCTTAATAACACCATAGTGTTCAAACCCACCGTTCTTGTTAATGTCTTTCTCAGAAATCTTGCCAACTTCCATAATTAAATTATTGTAAGTCATTCTATTATGATATCCAGTCTGTCCAGCCTGTGGCGCCCTAAAAGTAACTCTCGCAGGATGCCAAGGTGCTAATGAACCTGGTCTTCTCTGTCCCTTTTCAGACTTATGATCTTTAAGTGCAATTCCAAATCGCTTAACAGGTCCACCTGTTCCAAAGCCCTTAGTAACTCCTCGAATATCAACCAAACCATCAGTAAAAACCTCGCTCACAGAAATATCTTTTCCAATTCTTTCCTTAATGAAATCAAACTTAGCATCAACAGATCCAGATACAGCAACTTCTAACATATCAGCTTTATTCTTATCAACACAAGTTCCCTTCACACCAGAATACATAATCACACGAACATCATCAAACTCAAAGTCGTCAGCCGTCAGCTGTGAGCCGTCAACTGCTTTCTTCGAAAGCCGAACCTTCTTTTTTAAATCTTTATGATTAGAAACCACAACATCTTTCATCACCTTACCACTCTTGTAAAATCGAACAGAATAAATCTTCATAGCCGGACATTCAACAATAGTTGCAGGAACAGTAATTCTCTTCCCCTTAGTCAAAGAATCTTCAGTATCATCCTTAACCCAAACAGAAGTCATTCCAACTTTATATCCAATAAATCCCAATAGATTATTTCCTTCAGGCTCACCAGAGTCATCCCTTTGGGACTTTGTTAAAGGTTTCCAATTCACGCTAGGCACAACCTTCTTCGCTCGCACCCTAGGGTAGAACTGAAGACTTCCACTACGCATTCCATTATTATCTGTCATTGTTTTGTTTCCTCAAGCGAACTTATCTTTTCAGACAGTGTTCTACTCAGCGGCAGTTTTCGCTACCTGACAAAATTCCTCGTAGCACCGAGTCATTTTATCGTGACCAACCTATCACAAAATTCTCATCATCCAAACATTTAAGTTTTGGATGGAACTAAAATTACTCACAAATTAGGGTATTTAAAGCTTCCCCTGTTTAAAAAATCCAATAATCCACCTAGTCAACAAGAACCCCCCAATACTCCAAATCAAATCCCACACAATATCAATAGCCTCCTCGACAAACAGTGGATGCCCTCCAAATGACAAAATAAATTCAATAATCTCAAATACAACATTAATAATCACCCAAGCCCAAAGTCCACCAGGAAACAAAAAATAAAACCCGACCCCTGCAAACAAATGCACAAAACTCCAATAGTTCAACCATATCCAAGAATTCGTAAAAATGGTCGTATTCAAAAGATCAACAACAGACCTAGGCAAAATAAAATCAGTTATCCGATTAAGGATATTATCCTCAATTTCTCTCACCACCATACTTTACCGACGAAATCCAATTATAAAACTCTTTCGATAAGTAACTTTATAAAACAAATTTCCGTTTTTATGTTATGGCAATCAAAACTCCTGACATTTTACCCGGCGAAAAAGGCTACATCTCTAAAAAAGAAAAAACAACTGCAAGAAAAGCAGGAGAAAAAATTGCAAGAAAGGCAACACGAAAAAAAGAAATGACCATAGGTAAAATTAAAACAGGTTCAAAAGGTTACAGAATAGGTAAGCCTTCAACTACTCCTCGTAAAGAAAAGAGATATTCCATTTGGCGATACTCTCGAAAAATCGGCGAACTTCTAGTCGCAAACAAAGACACGCCCGAAGAAGAAATCTCATTCAAATTCAACAGACTAGGTGGTATTGGAAACTTTAAACACCTAATCCAAGACGCAGATTTCCAAATGGAATGGATGGTCCGAGAACAAGAGCTCCTAATGACCCAAGAGAAATGCTACATCTGCGGCAAGAAAATTTCAAAAGCAGCAAGGCCAAACTTATATCACTACAACATGTTCAAGAAAAGAACCGATCTTCTAGAAAAGGCAGCAAAGGTCCCAGAAGAAGTATTATCAGGAAGACTAACAATCGAAAAAGGCTGGGAAAAATTCAACGATATATTAGAAGAGGGAAACAGATATTATATGTCTCTAAAAGATACGGCCCTAGTTTGCGCATCATGTGCTAAACAAAAAAACCTAAACCAATAATGGAAAAACCCTCCCCTATGTCAACCACTACGGGCGAAGCCCTAAAACAAACAACCAAAAACCAAAAACCAGAAACCGCAAATAAACAATGGCATGTTTATTTGCTAGAATGCAAAGATGGCTCTTTTTACACCGGCGTAACAAACGACCTCGACAAACGAATGAAGGCCCACGCTCACAACAAAGGAAGTAAATATGTTATGAAAAAAGGATTCAAATGTCTTCTAATATCAAAAGAATGTAAAGACAGATCCGATGCACAAAAAGCAGAATACCAAATCAAGCAATTATATAAATGGGATAAGTTAGATTGGTTTAACTCCTAAAGAATTTATATTATATAATTACACCTTCCATAAGAAATGTGCCGTTCGCGAATGGTGCAATTTTTTATGGAACAAAATCATTAAGAATTAAAATCAATCAGTCAAACTAGTCTCAATAACTTCCTTCTCTTCTAGAATAGTTTCAGCATCTTCTTTAACATCATCCTTCACAACTTCAACATCACCAATAGATTCATGTTCAATATGCTCTCCTTCACCTTCCATAATAAAAACAATCAACCATTCTATATAAACCTAATCAAATTTACACATCCATGAGAAATCTCGGGCGTCCGCAGATGCTCCGATTTCTTATAGAGCAAAACCTCAGAGAAATTTTAATTCTTAACAGGTTCAGATTAGACGGAAGAGTACGTAATATATTAACATATTTTAGTACTCGTCCAACGACATATAAGCCGTTAAGAATTAAAATTAATCAAGCAACAAAATTAGCTTCGCTAATATGAGAAACATCATCAACAACAGCATTCCGAGTAAGGACACCCTTTCTCTTCGCCTGCTCTCGAACTTCAGCCGGCTTCAAATCAGCAACATTAGTAGGGTAAACAATATCAGTCACATTAATAGTATAGCTAATCTTAACCTGCTTAAAATCTCCAATTCCAAAAAACAAATAATCAATAAGGCCCTCGTCTTCAGTCTTCAAAGAACAGAAATCAGCAACGATACCTTCGCCCTCTTTCTTGCTCTTCTTACCATCAGCAGGAGCCTTCGGCTTAATCTTCAAAACAAAATCGTCCCCCTTCAAGCTCAAAGCAAAAAACGCCTTAGGATATTTCTCCATCAATTCAAAAATCTGAATAGGGTCAACCGGCCCATTAATCACATGCTTCCGAACACCCTGAAAATTACTAACCTTCTCAAAATCAAACGAAGTCTCTTCTCTTAAGTCCCTAGTCGAAACAATAACACCCTTAACCTCAGGAGACTCGCCAGCTTTCTCCAAACATTTCCGAACCAAAAGATTAGCATACTCAGCACCAGCCTTAACAGCCCATTTCTTAGCCTGTTTTTTCCCTTCAAGTAAATACTTATTCTTATACTCGCCACGACCAAACTTCAAAAAGCCTGCATGAACCTCAGCATCAAAAACACCATCAAAGATTTTTTTCATAACCATAAATTCAAAACTTTGTTTTTAATTTCGCAAGGACTTTGTTATTGCACAAACTAAAAACTTTACCTCCGGTAATTTTTTCTATAACCATAAGTCATCTTAACCAAATCTCTTTATAAAACTTACTTAAGATAATCTTTCTAAGTTTATAATTCATTTGTTCCTGCTCACCTCCTCGCTCCAAAATCATCCATGAGAAATCTCGGGCGTTCGCAGACGCTCCGATTTATCATGGAGCAAAGCCAATCAAGTCGGGCGAAGCCCTCATTAAATCAAATCATCTGCGACGCCAGTCGGTAAGTGATTTGGAATCTAAAATTCTGCAGAATTTTACCAACGATTTTTTCACTAGAAAAAATGTTGATAAATACTTTTATAAGTTCCAAAACCATAGATTATTATGGCAGATTACAGCGGCATAAAAAGGGGGTTAGTCGGCGCAATAATCGTCAGTATTTTCGTTCTAGCGTTCCTAATTCTAAAGCCAATCATGATCCCAATAATTTTTGGTCTACTATTCGCATATATTTTCATTCCACTTTACAAAAAAATCAAATCAAAAGTAAAAGGCAAAAATATCTCAGCCCTACTCCTGCTTACAGGAATCGTAATTCTAATAACACTACCCCTATTCTACATAGTCCCAGTTTTAATCAACCAATCATTCCAAGCCTACGTTTCAATCCAAAACGTAAATATGAACGAGATCGTAAGCGGCTTCGTACAAGGTGAACTTTCATCGACAATAGCAATAAGCATAGATAATTTAATCGGCCAAATTTTCTCAGGATTTTTAAATCAGCTAAGAGACTTACTGATAAACCTTCCATCAATGCTACTCCAATTCGCAGTGTTCCTATTCACTTTCTATTTCGCAACTCGAGACGCAGACGAATTAACAGCATATGTATCAACATTGTCCCCATTCTCAAACGCAACAGAAAAGAAATTCCTAAAAGAATTCAGAGGAATCACAAACGCAATAATCTTCGGACAAGTCTTAATTGGAATCGTCCAAGGTCTCGCAGTCGGTGTCGGTCTATTTTTTCTAGGCGTCCCAATGACATTAATGCTAACATTCATCGCCAGCATAGTTTCAATGATTCCAGTACTAGGATCTTGGATAGTTTGGATGCCAGTAGGTCTTTACCTAATAGTCGCAGGCCAAACTTTCGACGGAGTCTTTCTTTTACTTTACGGCGGACTATTCGTCTCAACAATCGACAATCTACTCAGGCCATATCTTTTGTCTAAGCAATCAAACCTTCCAATTGCACTAAGTGTTATCGGAACAATCGGAGGACTTTATTTTTTCGGAATCGCAGGCCTAGTTCTTGGTCCACTTGTCTTGGCATACGTTTTAATAATCATTGAATTTTATCAACAAGGTAAGCTGAAAGACTTATTCAACAAATAGGAGCAAAAGAAGTGAAACTAAAAATAAAAACTTTTAATTGGCTAGCAGGCCGTCCAGTAGCTGTTCTTAATGACAAGACCGCAAAAAGAATGAACGTGTTTGTTGACGACAGAATAGCAATATCAAAATCAAAAAAGATTTATGCTGTAGTCGACATTTTTCCAAAACTAGTCGGCAAAAACGAAATAGGAATATCTCACGAATTAAATAAATTATTAAAATTAAAAAATAAATCAATCGTAGAAGTCAGTGCCTCAGAACTTTCAGATGCATCGTTCTTAATTAAGAAAAAAATAAACGGGGCAACACTCACTCAAAAAGAATTAGATTTCTTAATATCAGAAATTGTTCATAATAATTTAACAGAAGCCGAAATAGCATTTTTTACAGCAGCCGAAAAACTAAACGGAATGGAACTTGAAGAAATAATTAGCTTAACAAAGGCAATGATAAAAACGGGAGCAAAGTTAAAATTCAAAGGAAAGTACATTGCAGATAAACATTGCATCGGCGGAATCGCAGGAAACAGAACAACTCCAATTGTCGTTGCAATATGTGCAGCGGCAGGACTAACCTTACCAAAAACGTCATCTCGTGCCATAACCTCAGCATCGGGAACAGCGGACGTGATAGAAACCATATCAAACGTTGAGCTCTCTTTGGAGAAAATAAAAAAAGTGGTTAAAGATACTAGAGGTTGCTTGGCGTGGGGCGGATCATTAGGACTAGCCCCCTCAGATGACAAAATAATACAGGTAGAACGTTTACTAAACTTAGATATCGAACCACAACTCCTAGCTTCTATCATGTCAAAAAAAATCGCAGCAGGAGCAAAATATATTCTAATAGATATCCCATATGGCAAAGGATCAAAAATAAAAACTTTAGAAAAAGGAAAAAAATTAGGAAAAAAATTCGAGACAATTGGCAAAAGATTCAATCTAAAATTAAAAGTAGTTTATACAAAAGGCGTTGAGCCAATCGGAAACGGCGTCGGTCCAATTCTCGAAATGCAAGATGTATTATCAGTTCTACAAAATTTAAAAGAAACACCGCAGGATCTTAGAGAAAAATCTCTTTTCTTATCAGCAGAATTGATTAAATTATGCGGACTTAAAAACGCAAGAAAAAAAGCAGAAGATGCATTAGTATCAGGAAAGGCTTATGAAAAATTCAAAGAAATAATTAACGCTCAAAATGGAAAAAATAATTTTAATAGTAAGGTTGCAAATCTAGCATTAGCAAAATTCAAAAAAACAATTAAGGCAAAACATTCTGGGAAAATAACATTAATCAGCAACAAAGGAATCAACTCTCTATGTAGAGTCTTAGGCACACCAGAAACTATTTCAGCTGGAGTATATCTTCACAAACATATTGGCAAGGTCTCGAAAGGTGAGCCATTGTTAACGCTCTATACCGAAAGCAAAACTAAAATGAAAGACGCATTGAGATTCATCAAAGAATTTGAGCCAATTGAAATCAAATGAAAAAACATTCAAACTTCAAAGTATTACTAATATCCACAATAATATCATTACTAGGCGGTGGAGTATTTTATCGCCTAGCCGAAGGATGGTCATGGGTCGACTCATTTTATTTCTCAGTCATAACACTTACGACAGTAGGCTACGGCGACCTAACCCCAACAACAACACTAAGCAAAATTTTCACGATGATATACATTTTTATAGGTATAGGAATAATTTTCGGTTTCATTAAATCAATCGCAACCAAAAGAATGAATCATTCTATCTACTCAAAGAAATCCACTAAGAAATCTAAATAACACTCGCCTTAATTATCACAACTTCTTCAATTGGTCTATCTCCCCTACCAGTCGCAACTTGCCCAATCTTCCGAACAACATCTTGGCCTTTAAGAACTTCTCCGAATACAGGGTGCTTACTAGACAAAGGTTGTTTATCGTAATCTAAGAAACTGTTATCAACTAAGTTAATAAAGAACTGACTTGACCCAGTGTTAGGTCCAGCATTAGCCATAGAAATCGTCATAGGCAAATTAGAATGCCCAGGAACAAACTCGTCCTGAATTTTAGGAATCTTCGGGTCACCCATTCCAGTACCAGTAGGGTCTCCTCCTTGAATCATAAAATCCTTAATTACTCTATGAAAAATAACACCATCATAAGTTCCAGCTTCAACAAGCCCCTTAAAATTTCCAGCAGTAATCGACATATCACTATACAGCTTAATTACAATATCTCCTTGATTCGTCTCAAGTTTCACAACCACGTCATCATTTCCAGCCATATTATTAATCCGACCCACAACGTTCCCAGTGATTTCCCACTTCGAAACAGCCATAGCTCCTACTATAACCAAAAACGCGACAATTATAAACGTTGCGCTCCGAATCCCTAAGATCGCTTTATTATCCATAAAACTATTTATCATTTTAATTTAAAAACCTAACTATAGACCACCAACAGTTCTCATAACAAACAACGTAAACAAAATAAGCAACAAAACAATCAATGCAATAGCAACAGCCTTATTCCTCAAAATATTCGGATACTTCATTATAGCATTCCCTCAACTAAATTTAAAAACCTTACTTCCTCAAAATTATTAGGCCTTCATCGCATAATGGTATTGCACTGGACTTGAAATCCAGACCCTTCGGGGTACCCAGGTTCGATTCCTGGTGAAGGCGTTTTATTTTCTTCTAAAATTAAACTACCGGTCATGAACCTGCCAGGTTTCCCACAGGGATGACCTTCGTTGCACTCGGCCTCGACACCAGATGAAGGCTCGTTCGGCCCAGTCTACGCATACAAGATAATCAACGGCAAGAAGTAATTCTAATTCAATCTTTTTTGTTTAAGTCAGTTATCAATACACCTATCACAACAATTAGTGCAATAAAGAGTCCACCAAGTTTTGCAACACTATCAACGGTTACGAGGTTCATGATTTCCCCATAAAACAATCCAAGAAGAGCTCCAAGTATAGCAACACTCATAATTTCAGAAGATCTTTTATCCATTCCAAATACCACAGAAAATCAAGCACCAATTCCTTAATAAATTTAATCACATCCATAAGAAATTATGCGGCGAAGCCCATAATTTTTTATGGAACTAATCACTACTCCCTCCGATAAATCTCCACTCATCCGTTCGGGCTCACCAGAGTCATGCCATACGTGGCCAAAAAATAAACCATCCATTCCATAAAAAGTTACGACTTCTCATGGAAGAAAAATCCGCGTACATCTGCGTTAATCCGCGTGCCAATTCAGTTAGTCGTGTCCGCGAGAGTCCGCGCTAGTCCGTGGATAAAATTCGTCAGCTGTCTTGGGTAACAACTCACCAGTAAAGCTAACCCGTGAAAATCTCGCGAGAATCCGCGTGCCATATTTAACAATCACTCCCAAAAATCTAAAAATATTCCAATCCAAAAACATCAATCAAAAAATCCCAAGACACGTCTAAAAAGACCTCATCACATAGGAGATTATTTTCAAAAAATGCAACCGCTAAAACGACTCCACTTTCCGATAAAACTCTTACGTCTAAATCCAACTAGGTTGACTTCAAACGTTTAATATTAGTCTACAGTGCAGCGTTCTACAGGAAATCAAAGATTTCCGTTCTGTAGTCTACAACGTAGTGTTCTAATCTTATCCGAATAATGAAGCCAAACCTGCAGCCGATTCGACCTTTGGTTCTTCTTTCTTTTCTTCTTTTGGTTCTTCTGCTGCTGCTGCTGGTGCGCTTCCGCTAGCTGCCGGAGCTGCTGCGATAGATGCATTTGCAAGCTTGTCTGCGATGTCAACACCGTTCAAAGACGCTACCATAACCTTAACCTTAGCTTCGTCAACCTCAGCTCCAGTTGCGGAAATAACTGCCTTCAAGTTATCTTCGTTGATATCTTTTCCAACCTTGTGCAACAAAAGTGCCGCGTATGTATATTCCATTTTGTTTTTCCTTCAAGTTAACCAAATAGGCTAGCAAGTCCAGCTGCGGACTCCACCTTAGGTTCTTCCTTTTTAGTTTCTTGAGTTTCAGTTTCTTCATTTGCAACCACTTTGCCCTCCAAGGGTACACTCGGTGCCGGTTCAGGCTCTCCAGTAATTATTCTAGTAATTATTCCTTCTTCAGCGGATGCTCTAGCAAGGATAAAGTCTAATGTTGTATCATTCACATAACCAATCTCAATAGCGAAAGGAATTGCTCGTCCAAAGTCGTACATAAATTCTTCCAAGAATGCTTCTTTGTCAATCTTAATATCAGCATAAACCTTCTTTGTATCATTGTCAAAAGCAGCGACAGGCTCTACTCCAACTTCAAACGGAATAATATCAAGCTTAGCCATAATAGAAGCAAGAGCTTCAGTAATAGTATCCCCTTCCTTAGCAATAACCTTATCCTGCATAACCGCAATCTTACCATTCTCAACTTTAGGAATCAAACCAACAGCACTTAAAGCAGAAATATCCGGACCAGGAATCAACTCAGTTGGACCAGCTTTAACTTCAATATCACAAGGCGCAATCTGCCCAGTCTTAGCTTTAGCAGGACTCTTCTCATCCGCCAAAATTCCAGAAAGCTCAAACGCATCTGTATCAGAAAATAACATAGCAGTAGAATCATCCACATAAGGAACCAAATCATGCATCTCTTTAACACCAGCATGGTCCAAAGCAAAATTAACCAAACTCTTCTTTACAACCTGAACCTTAGCCTTACTCCTCAATTTCTTCTTAATATCCTGAAACTGTGCAGATGGCAAGCCCTTAATAGAAATAACCATAACAGTCTTCTTCTTCATCAATTCTCCAAGCTCCTTAACCTTAGTCTTTTTTGCTTCACTAACATGGGTCTCAGTCTTCTCCATCTTATTTAGCCTCCACAATCTTCATAGGTTTAGTCATAGTAAACTTAATCAAAACTTCCTTCACATTATCGTTTCCTCGAGGCAGCTTCTTCTTCAATCCCTTAATGACGGCCTTAATATTATCCTCTAGCTCATCATCACTCATACTCTCTTTTCCAACTGGCAACTTAATCGCCATTTCTTTATTCTTAACCCTCAAAGACTTATTCATCTTCTCAATCATAGCAGTAATCATAGCTTCTTCCTCCTTCGGAACAATACCAGCCTGAGGAGAAGGCATTCTATTCATTGGACCAAAAACCCGACCAAACTTCGTAGCAACCTTTCCCATCATGGAGCCATTTGCAATAAAAGCATCGTACTTCTTAGCTAACTTCTTCATATCCTTCATCTCCTTATACTTAACAAAATCTTCTTCAGTAATAGTATCAATCAACTTCGACCTCTTCTGAAAAAACGCCGCCAACTTCTTCTCACTCCCATGCGGAACCTCAACAAAAGTATTCAAAGCCTCTTTACGAACATCAAAATTCTTCAAGTTCATCACTAAATCAACAGTCTGAACAAACTTACGTTTCTTCTCTTTCCTTAGATTCTGCAATGCAGTTTTTATTTCCATATTGTATAATTGTTAGAATAGGTGTCGGTCTTTGACCTCCTACTAACAGTAGTAATTATTATCCGAAATTTTACTTTATAAAACTATCCCCCATCTATATCAATCCCCAAAACAACAGGCTCCGTCCCTTCTTCAAACTCCGCCTCCAATTGCCCAACAAGCCAACTCCTAGGTTCCCCCTCGATAGGCCTATCAAGAGTTATATGAATATCAACAGAATTCCCAGTTCTCGGAATACTATGCCTTACGTACCTAGGACACGTCCCAGCAATAGAATCCATAGTAAGCCCCTCAATCTCAGGATCAAAATACTTAGTAATTCTAGTACGAACAATATATCCATAATCCATACTAAGTACCAAATTCACCCATTTATATTTATTATCGTTCTACAACATAAATTATTATAAACTAAAAACATTTCACTAAATCATGGAATTAGTAGCATTGCTATCAACAGGTAAAGGAACATGGAGCCAAGTAGCTGGCCTAATCCAAAAAGGCGAATGGGAAAAAGTAATTGTATTGGGACCTTCTTTCGCAAAAGAATTCACAGTCCACAATGAAGCTTTCGACTTCATCGAGTTCGACAACAATAAATCTTTAGTCCAATTAAAAAAAGAACTTTCTCAAAAGCTTAAAGGAAAATTCGACGGACTAGAAGTCGCACTATCAATCGCATCCGGAAACGGCAAAGAACACATGGCACTCCAATCAGCCCTACTAGGCCTACCAGTCGGAGTCCGATTCACAGCCCTAACCAAAGACGGCGTAATATTTTTATAAGATGAGGGGAAAATTGATTTATAGTTATGAGATTAAATTAATTGCTCTTTATATGAATCTAATAGTTTTGATAATTGCCATAACATGGGGACATAGAGCGTGGGAAGCAGCCTGTATTTTTTTAATTGCGATAGTAGTATTGATAATTTTACCCAATGTGAGTGAGCTTCGTATTTTTGGACTTGGTGCCAAGTCAGAATCGACGGAAGATAAAATTAAAAAGGATGGGAATCTTACAATAGGATGAACTCTAATATGGATAATAAAATTAATCTAGACGAAGAGTCAGTAAACTTTTGGATCCCACATAATGCAATAAACTTCAATGATTCAAGAAATTATAAGTTATTCGCACATTCAAGTTCAGAGGGGGGGATTCTTATTGTTAAGGATTCTGAAAAAAAACTCAAAGCTGTTTATGTAAAGATAGGAGTTGGAAAAAAAGAAGTTTCTGTGGATGTTTCAAGTTTGGAAAAAGAAAATAGACACATGGTTACGTTAACATGGAAGGAAGGTAGTATAAATCTTTATTTAAATGGCACATTGTCAGATTCAACAAATTAGTCTTTCGAAAATCTTCCATGAGAAATGCGGCGTCCGCAGACGATGCAATTTCTTATGGAAGAAAACTCTAAAAACGAAATCTGCGTAGATCTGCGTAATCTGTGGCTAATTTCGTTGGTCGTGTCCGTGCGAGTCCGCGTTCGTCCGCGGCTAAATTTCCGTCGTTCCCCCCCCTTTTTTTTAACACTTCTCAGTCTTCAAATCCATTCCACCTTTCCGCTCCAACATAACGAGATATATTAAATCGTCCATGAGAAATGCGGCGTCCGCAGATACCGCAATTTATTATGGAACAAGGTTGCCCAATCTTTTAACAAACAACACAATTTATTATAGAAAAACACTCCGTTAAAAAATCCGTGTAATCCGTGTAATCCGTGGCTAAAATTTCTTCCCACCCTCAATACCTAGTTATCTTCAAATCCATTCCATCCTTTCTCTTCAAACAAACAACACAACTCCTCTCATCCTCAGCCCCAACCTCATAATCATCCAACTTATCATTCATTTTCAAAGCATAATCCTTAACCGCATCAAACCAAGGCTGATTATCATAACCCATCCGAGGTCGAGCATACCCAACAGACTTATATCCCTTAACATGAACAAAATCCGGCTCAGCCTTCCTAATCAAATCGCAATACTCCCCCACATTCTCCTCACTCATATTAGTAGTATCATTAAACTTCCCCTCTTCCCCAACATCAACAAGAGTCAATCTAATAACTCTCCTAACTCTTCCCTTCATCTCACGAATCACATCAAGAGTCTCATTAAAAACTTCCCAAGCATTAGGCTTCGTAGACCGATGCCAAATATCAAACAACTTCTTATTAGGAGCATTAGTAGAAACAGTAATCTGCGTAGGCAACTCCTCATCACTAAAGCCCCTCAAGACGGAAGGATTCAATCCATTAGTAACCAAAAATGAAACTGCACCCCTTCGTCTAATCTCCGTAAACATCTCACCAATCCGAGGATGAAGCGTTGGCTCTCCAGACAAACTAGTAGTATACAACTTCGGCTCAAGCGCATCTTCAAATTTCTTCATATCAATTCCTTCACGTCCCCTAAATCCCTCAAGCAATTCCTTCCGAGCCTCAACAATCCCATCAAGTATCTCAACAGGATCATCAACCTTCGGCAACTCAGTCCCAAGGTTCATCTCAATCGGCCTCCAACAATGCAAACACTGATTCTCACACCACATCACCGAAGGACTAAACTGGCAACATCTCGCACAACTAATCCCATAAAACTTTTCCTTCCAACATTCACCATCTCCCCGAATAGAATTCTTAGTCCAACGACAAATCTGCACAGCCGAGGTCTCACCCACAAGAGCATAATTCATCTTCCGCAACTTATCTTTGACATCATTACTCTTACACTTTCGCTTCGGATTTTTTCTTACCATAAACAAAAAACATTACCTTCACTTAAAAAACTATTCAATCAAACTTCCATAAGAAATGCAGCGTCCGCAGACGATGCAATTTATTATGGAATAAGCTTAATAAAACTAAATTATTCTGATAAACCAAAAGAACATCATTAAAGCAAACATTAACAATATTAACCATCCAGCCGCCTTATATGCAAACTTACCCCATTTCTCTTTTCCGGTAATCCCCCAAACAGCTAACATAAAGAACCGACCGCCATCAAGCATTCCAAGAGGCATCATATTAAATAAAGCCACAAGTAAGTTGATAATCATAACCCACCAAAACAGGTGGTAAATAAAGTAAACAAATTCACCATCCCAAGTCGGCTTGTACAAAGTAGAATTATCCTTAAAACTCATAAACCATTTCAACGACCTCTGAATAACACCTCGCGGCGCAGCCTCACTGTGCCCAACACCAAGATATGCCTTCGAAGCATCATTAGGATGCTCGCCCAATTCAATATTATATTCCTTAACACCGTCGACATCTTCAGTCATAAAAATAACTCGCTCTCCAGGATGCTTATTCTCCAAGAACTCACGCAACTTATCTTGTCCAGTAATCTTAACATCATCAGCCTGAATAATCGCACCCTTCATACCAGACAAAACCGCCGGCGCCTCAGAATACGCAACAATATATTCCCCATTATTCCGAGTTAACTGAATAGCCAATCCCTCATCTAAATAAAAAGTCCCATTAATAGTCACAACCTTAGTCAAATTCCCAATTTCCTCAAACCCATCTATATCAGTCAAAGGAACCGCAGCGACACCATAAGTGTTGAAAATATATCCAGCACCAGAAAACGAACTAAAGAAGAACCCAACATAAAGCCCATAAAATATCAAAGCAAAAACCACGTTAGCAAAAACACCGGCAGCAAGAACAACCATCTGATTAAACTTCGGCTTCTTCTGAAAACTCTTATCATCCTGCTCAACAAACGCACCTAAAATCGGCCCAAGGAAAACAACACCAGTCGACTTAATCTTAATCTTAAATAACTTCATGAAGATACCATGACTAAACTCGTGAACAATCGCAACAATAGCCAAAGCTACAATAAAGTAAGTAAAGTAAAATGGAGGGAAGAAACTTTCCATACCAAACAGCTTCGGGAAATACGGAATCAACGGAGCAATCGGCGGAGCCTTAATCAACTTAGTAATTTCAGGATGCAACAAATAAATCGAAACAGTCTGCCCAAGCATCCAAACCATAGCACCCATCAAAACAAATCCAATACCAACAATCAAATACTTCAAACCATGCAGTACCTTCTCATACTTCTTTCCAATATACTTAATCGCATCAACACCAAACTGAGTCCGATACATAAAAATAATTCCCTCTCGTCCAAGATCCTTTTTCCGACTTCGTAAGAACCAAGTTACCCAAAGACTAAACAATATCAAAAACCCGACGTCATACACCCAAAAGCTCACCATGATAATATTATAACAACTCTCTTTAAAAAACTACTTACTTTCTCTGGTAATAGCTGAAGAGAGACCCTTTCTCGAGGCCATCCTTCAGGACACCATTCTTTAATAAAAACTTTCCAGCATATCCATCTTGATCAAAGAGACATGTTAACCTCGAATCAAATTCCCCAATATAAATAGCAGCATGCTTAATGTTAGTATTGCTAATATCTCCGCTCTCACATATTTTCTCATTCCTTAGTAAAACCATATCTCCAGGTGATGGATTCTCCACTCTCTCAAAACTTTCAGAAAGAATATATTCAAACTCAGAAATGTTTCCCATAAACCCAGGCCTCCCCTCAACTGGAAAAGAAAAGTGATCTTCATGTCTCCCTCGATGTATATTGAAAGGTTTATATTCCAGTCCATGACAATAAAGAGCTGTGCCCAAACAATTAGAATAAACTTTTCTAGCAGATCCACCGATAGAAACTTCCCCTATATCCTGCTCACCTAAAGAAGAATTAATCAAAAGATGTGTCACTCTAACTCTTTCATCATCAGGTAATTTACATAAGGGTTTTGCTTTATCAATCATTTCAAATCCTATCAAGAACTCTTTTTACTTACTTCTTTCTAACAGGTCGGAAATCTCGACCAGAACATTTTCTACATCGAACTTTTCCACCGATAATCTTCAAAGGCTCAACCTTCATTTTATGCTTACAAACTTTACAAACAAAAGCATTCTTATATAATCTATTCTGTGCTGCAGGAATCTTAGTTGCCATTTAGAGAACCTTCTTCAATAATTTATCTTCTTCAATCAACCAGTACTCAACTTCAACACCATCAACTACAGAACTCTGCAACTCTTCAGGAATCTCAATATCAAAGTTCTCAAAGTTCTCATTATCCATCAAACTAGCTGTAGTTCCAGAAACAGAAAGAACCTGTGCAGGCCTCTTATCAATCATAGGAACCTCAAACTTGTCATGTCCAGGAATAACCATAACTTTCTTCTTTCCAGTAAATGCATTAATTGCCTCAAATCGAACCTTAGCGTGCCCATGCTTCCCAGTCTTAGAAACATCCATCTTCTTAACCTGATGCGCAACACCATCCAAAAGTAAGTAAGTACCCAATCTCATTTCTGTCGCGTCAATAACTTTTGCTACCATAATATTATTTAGAAAAAAAATTGCTTTATAAAACTTCTGCTTTGCAATTAATTCTTATATTCTATTGGAAGATTAAGAAATTTAGAAATTTTTTCTGCTTGCTCTTGTGTATATGAAAGATATCTATTGTCTGTCAAATCTTTAGCGGCTTCTACTGTGCAATATGCAAGCGCTCCAGAAAAAGCAATTCCAAGCTTCCCCTCAAGAGGGCTCATCGTCACTAACTCACTTCCATCAAATAAATACAGAAAATATTTCTTCTTTTTCTTAATAACAATCAATTTAAGTTTCTTATTTGAAAAACTTCTATTGTTATTTTTTCGTTCAATGAAATTACTTTTAATTGAAATTGTCTCGTGGTCCTTCTTAATTTTCATCTCTGAACCGCCATAACGAATTAACAAAAGAATAAACAGTCCCAAAGATATCCATAACATTTCAATTTTTAGAAGCTCCCAATTTTCTCCCCCAAGCGTTAGAGAAACAGCTGCAATAACTAGAGCGAAAAATAGTATTAATATTCCGGCAACAACCCCAAGAGCTTTACTTCTACTAGCAATACTCAATTCATTCCCATTTATTTCAAGAGATAATTGCGGTTCCCACTTCATGAATATTCATGCGCTTCGACCTTTATATATTAACAGTATCTCCGACAGCAATTCGTAACCCTTAAATTACAAGAAATATTAAAGTAGGGCAAAGCCCTACTTATTCTACTCAAATAGAATGGAAATAATAAACAAATTCGTAGATAAATGTCTT
>Ga0233410_10000108_pt1 | contig 27684 bp, 23 predicted proteins | sample Na_anoxic_1_MG_FD_179869 | JGI IMG/M metagenome (GOLD analysis project Ga0233410, IMG submission 179869) | Seawater microbial communities from Saanich Inlet, British Columbia, Canada - Na_anoxic_1_MG | ecosystem: Environmental > Aquatic > Marine > Inlet | place: Canada: British Columbia...
TTCATGAACAATGAAATTCCTCGTCAGAAAGATGGCCAAGTGCTAGAATTTGCACGCGCGCACATCAAAAATGATCTCGATTTCATAGCGCGTCCCACCCCGCCCTACCACCCGATGACTTTCGGTATGAAGCGTGATGGGCATCCAGCAATTAGTATGACCCAGCATGCAGCCAATAAGTACTGCCAATGGATCAGCTACCAAACAGGGCACTTCTACCGACTTCCTACAGAAGCCGAGTGGGAGTACGCTTGTAGAGCTGGTAGCAAAGCGGATTATTCATGGGGGGATAAGCCAGAACTAGCGGGAAAATATGCTTGGTTTGGCGGTGATGCAGCATCTGAATACAGCAAGCCGGGTGAAAAAGAGCCAAACGCTTGGGGTTTTGTCGATATGCATGGAAATGTTCTCGAGATGACGTTGGATCAATATGTTCCGAACAGGCGTGAGTATTTCGGTAAGGATAAAGTGCACAACCCATGGATCAAAGCGACCAATCCCTATCCACATGTCACCAAAGGTGGGTATTGGAAGCATGAGCTAGAGCAGCTCTCGGCAGCAGGACGCATTCCTACATCCCCTGAGTGGAAGAAGCTCGATCCTCAAGAGCCGAAAAGCCTCTGGTATTTCACAAATAGCCCAGGGATTGGAATACGCCTAGTTCGCCCAGAAAAGATACCAACAGTCGAGGAGATGTACCACTATTGGAACTCTGGTGTGGAAGAAGACGGTGACACAGCCGCCTACGGTTCGGACTACCGTGCAGAATCGAAAACGCACGATACTAAGAAAGCTGAATAATGACTGTGAGTGGTTGATGGTTCACAGCTAGGTGAAACCGTAATCTGGAATTCATAGGGTAGCAGTTTAGAGAGTGAATATAGATAATCTCTCTGAACTGTTTTTTATATTCAGGAGTATGACCAAAATGCTAATCCCAGTACCCACTTATGAAATTAGCAAGCTTTACTAAGCCTTTGGTTCTGCCGCTTTTACTTATGTTTTGTCAGTGCAAATCTGAAAAGCAAGTAGATCCAGCTACGGTGCCCGCAGAGCCTGAAGTGGAATATAAAAAATACAGTTTCACTGAGCCTCATCTGGGCACGATGGTTCACATCGTTCTCTACACTGACGAGGAAGATTTTGCGCTTGAGCTATCGCAAAAATGTTTTCAGCGAGTCGTGGATTGCAATGCCATTTTCTCAGACTACCGCGACGATAGTGAACTGAGCAAGCTCTGTCAGAAGCCCATCAATGAATCCCACAAGGTCAGTAAGGAGCTCTTCACTGTTATTGCTAAGGCCGTGAATATTTCAGCGAAGACCAATGGAGCCTTTGACATCACGCTCGGCGAGCAAACGCAAGCATGGAGAAAACAAGCAAGCCGGCAGTCTCCACAACCAGGTTCCACAAACTACCAGCACCTCAAGCTCGATCCCAAACAGCAAACAATCACCTTACTCAGGCCTCTAAAAATCGATCTCGGAGGTATCGCCAAGGGCTATATTGCGGATCAGATTATGGGTATTTTAAAAGACGCCGGAATCAAGTCAGCTGGCGTGATTATTGGTGGAGAGACTGTCCTAGCCGCTGCTCCTCCGGGTAAAAAAGGCTGGCGCATTGGTATTGAAAACCCGGGAAGAGAAATCATAGGAACTCTAACGCTCGCAAACACAGCGCTCTCGACCTCTGGCGATAGCTACCAGTATTTTGAGCAAGACGGCGAACGCAAATCCCACCTCATTGATCCAACCACCAAGCAAAGTAAAATCAACCGGCTCAACGTCACCACCATCGCCTCGACAGCCATGCAAGCCGATGCCTGGGCGACAGCTCTGCGAGTTTTACCCACTGAGCAAGCAATTACTATTGCCAACAAAGAGCCCACGCTAGAGGCTCTGTTCATCCCCTATAAACAAAACACTAGCAGCACCAACAACTTTCCAACACCACAGCTACCATGAGCAGCACAGAAAACAAAAAAAACTACAGTAAACTCTCCATCATGATGTTCCTGCAATTCTTTGCATGGGGATCATGGTTCGCAACACTCAAGCCAGCTCTAAATGCGCATGACCTAGGAAGCATTATTGGTGGCGCTTATGGGAGTGCTCCACTCGCGGCTATTTTTGCTCCGCTTTTCTTAGGCCTAGTCGCGGATCGATTTTTTCCATCTGAGAAAGTAATGGGCGTTCTTCTGGTGATTGGAGGAGTAATAATGAGTTATATTGCAATTATAGCTCCAGAAGGAGCTTCCCAGGGGCCCTTGATTGTAAATTTGATGATAGCTTACATGTTCTGCTACATGCCGACTCTTGGCTTGGGTAATACGATCACCTTCACCCACCTTCCTCAGGAACTCTTCCCTAAGGCTAGAGTATGGGGGACGATAGGCTGGATTGTTGCTGGTCTACTCATTGGCTTCATAGGTTGGTCAATCTCGTTGAATATTTTCTGGTTAGCAGCAGCCTCAACATTGCTTCTAGGATTATTTAGCTTCACTTTGCCTCACACTCCAGCTCCAGCAAAGGGACAAGCTATAAATATCCGCTCACTTTTGATGTTTGATGCATTCAAGCTGCTCAAAGATAAGTCATTCGCTGTCTTTGCAATTTGTTCGACCCTTATTTGTATACCGCTGGCTTACTATTATGGTCAGACTGCTGATTTCTTAACTGCCGCAGGCTATAAAGAATCGGGATCGACTCTGACTATTGGTCAGATGTCCGAAATTATCTTCATGCTCTTGATTCCGTTTTTCTTCCGGAAACTTGGAGTGAAAAAGATGCTACTCATCGGTATGGGGTGCTGGGTGGCTCGTTATGCTCTCTTTGCGGCAGGAGCGCCAAATCAAATTGCTTGGATGTTGTTAGTGGGTGTGGCTCTTCACGGCATTTGTTATGATTTCTTCTTTGTTACCGGATTTATCTATACTGATAAAAAGGCTCCTAAAGAAGTTCGCGGTCAGGCGCAGAGTTTGATTGTATTTCTCACTCAAGGGGTAGGAATGTTTATTGGTTATGCGTTTGCTTTTGGTGGTGGGAACTGGCCATTCACAAAAATTTCTCTGCCATCGTTGCCTAATAGCTTCGTCCAAAATGGTGAGACCTACGGCACGCCGCCATCCGGTGAGCTCGTTGCGAGTATTGCTAAGATCAAAGAGAGTGAGCCAAGTAAAAGTACATTAGAGCAATTGACTGATATGTTCGGTAAAGGTTACTCGGATTTAGTCGATTCCGATCTGGTCAGCTCAAATATGGCTGAGTGGAGTAACTACTGGGTCTTCCCAGCTATCATGGCGGCTGCTATTTTTGTCATCTTTGCTGTAGCATTTTGGGACAAAGTAGATACCGACGACGAGGCTCAAGACTAATTTAAAAACACACAGAAAGAATACAATTATGATCAAGATTTTATGCGCCGGCGCTGGCCACATGGGACGCTCTCATGCATTGGCTTACCACAATATTCCAGAGTTCGAGATCGTAGGGATCTGTACCCGTTCCGCTGGTTCACGCGAGAAGCTCAATGAGGAACTCGGTGGAGGCTACGCGCTCTACGAGGACTTCTACCAAGCGCTCAAGGAGACCAAGCCCGATGCGGTCTCCATCTCCACCTACCCAGACACTCACGCGGCCTTTGCGAAGGCTGCATTTGAAGCTGGCTGTGATGTGTTCATCGAGAAGCCGTTAGCGGAAACTGTGGAAGAAGCACAGGAGATTGTCGATTCAGCGAAGGCCAATGGCCGCAAGTTAGTGATAGGTTACATCCTGCGCCACCATCCATCGTGGCAGAAATTCATCGAAATGTCACACGACCTTGGTAAGCCACTAGTGATGCGGATGAATCTGAATCAGCAATCATTCGGAGACAATTGGGAGACGCACAAGAATCTGATGTCCTCTATCAGCCCGATCGTTGACTGTGGAGTTCACTATGTCGATGTGATGTGTCAGATGACACGCTCCAAGCCGGTGCGCGTTGCTGGACTAGGAGCGCGCCTTTCGGATGAACTGCCTGAAGGGAAAATCAACTACGGGCACCTACAAGTGACCTTCGAAGACGGATCGGTCGGTTGGTACGAGGCTGGCTGGGGTCCAATGATGTCTGAGACGGCTTTCTTCGTGAAAGATGTCGTGGGGCCTAAGGGTTGTGTCACTATTGAAGCGAAAGAGGCTGCTGGTGAAGGCGCATCTGCGGATGTCGATGCGCACACCAAGACCAACACACTGCGTCGCCACTTCGCTGAGCTCGATGCGAACAACCAATTTGTCAAAAAAGACGCCTGGGTGGAGACTGGAGATGAACCGGATCACGACGAGCTTTGCCAGCGCGAGCAGTTATTCCTGCTTAATGCGATTCAAAACGATGTGGATCTCACTGACCACATGGACGATGCCATCAACTCCATGAAGATCGTGGAAGCAGCAGACAAATCCTTCCGCACAGGAGAGATCGTGCACCTCGATTAGGATTTAGGCATTACCACTGTCATGGCCTCATCTGATCACACGGATGGGGCCATTGCTTTTTCTGGAGGAATCGATTACTCCATGGTTGAATACTCAGAAAATAAAATGGGATTAGGAAGAATAGCAATTGTTGGAGCTGGGGCTGTGGGTTCGTATTACGGAGCACGTCTGACGCAGGCGGGGGAGGATGTGACATTTTTGCTGCGTACCGATTACGAACATGTGAAAGAGCATGGGCTCGAAGTGCGCAGTGTGGCTGGCGATTTCCATCTCGATGACGTCCAGTGTGCTCAGAGCTCTGAGGGAATTGGGCCAGTGGATCTGGTGATTGTGGCTTGGAAGGCCACATCCAATGCGATGGCTCAGGAGGTGATGGCTCCATTGCTGGGTCCCGATACTGCCATCATCACTTTGCAGAATGGTCTGGGGAATTGTGAGTATCTAGCAGATCTATTCGGAGCTGAGAGAGTTATGGCGGGCCTTTGTTTCGTTTGTATCAATCGACTTAGCCCAGGTGTGATCTCTCACACTGCCTCAGGCTTGATTCGCATCGGGGAATTTGTGGGTGGGAGAAGTGCGAGACTTGAGAAAGTGGCCGAAGTTTTCAGTGGAGCTCATTTCCCTTGTGAAGCCGTTGATTCTTTGGAGAAAGCTCTCTGGATGAAGTTGGTTTGGAACGTACCATTCAATGGTTTAGCGATTGCTGAAGGTGGGGTGGATACGGCTGTGCTACTACATGAGCGAGGTCTAGAACCAAAGGTGCGTGCAATCATGGCCGAGGTGATTGCTGTGGCGGCAGCTCTTGGGCATACCATCCCGCAGAGTTTTATCGATCATCAGGTGGAGATTACCGTGCCGATGGGAGCCTATCGTCCCTCCAGTATGATTGACTTTGTGGAGGGTCGGCCAGTCGAGTTCGAGGCGATTTGGGGAATTCCACTTGCTGTGGCTCATCGACTAGGAGTTCCGGTGCCTGAGATGGAGGAACTGGCAGTCCGAATAAAGGCTGTATTGTAAATTGAAGCCAAAGTGGAAAGAAAAGGGCTGCCCCATGAAAAAAACAAAAAACAGGAGGCAGCCCCGGGTAGCCCCAGAGTCGGGGCTAGAATTAAGTTCTCCAGATTTGTTAAAGAGTCAAGGGTTTGGAGTAAATTTTATAAGACTATTTTGATGTTTTGATAACGAATTTATCTGGGGGTGCTGCAGAATAATTGAGTGGGGTCGTAGGAAATCGGCTGGAAGTTTTAGTGTGAACGTGTTTGTTAGTGGGGTATGAAGATAGCATTCTACTCATCGAAGCAATACGATCGGGAATTATTTGGAGAGTGTGGGGGGGGGCATGAGATTCTCTTCTTGAAGGACCATTTGGGGGTGGAGACAGCGGGCTTAGCCTCGGGTTTTGAAGTGGTTTGCGTGTTTGTGAATGATGAGTTAGACCGTTCAGTTCTGGAGTTACTCTATGCAGCGGGTGTGAGATTTGTTGCCCTGCGCTGTGCTGGATTTAACAATGTGGATATCGTGGCGGCGGCTGAGCTTGGAATCAAGGTGGCGAGGGTTCCTTCGTATTCCCCGCACGCCGTTGCCGAGCATGCTGTGGCGATGTTGTTGACTCTGAACAGGAAAACGCACCGCGCATACAACCGCGTAAGAGAAGGGAATTTTGAGCTCAACGGTCTAATGGGCTTCGATTTGGTTGGTAAGACGGTTGGGGTCTTTGGCTCGGGGCAGATTGGGCTCGTTTTTTGTCAAATTATGAAAGGGTTTGGCTGTAAGGTGATTATCTGTGATCCATGCCCGTCTGAGGAGGCTAGTCAGTACGCCTTGGTGAGTAGGGAGGAATTATTCTCTCAAGCTGACATAGTGAGCCTGCATTGCCCTTTGTTGGAGGAGACGCACCATCTCTACGCGAAAGATGCTTTCGCGCTTTCGAAGCCTGGATTTACTTTGATCAATACTGGTCGCGGGGGATTGGTGAATGCTAAAGCTGCGATTGATGCCTTGAAGTCCGGCCAACTGGGCTACCTAGGCATGGATGTATACGAGGAGGAGAAAGATTACTTCTTCAGTGATCGCTCATCAGGGATTATTCAGGATGATGTGCTCATGCGCTTGATGACATTTCCTAATGTTTTGATTACTGGTCATCAGGGATTCTTCACGAAAGAGGCGCTTCAAGGGATCGTGGAGACAACGATGGAAAATATTGCGGCCTACGCTTCTAGAGACAAGTTAGTGAATGAGGTGAAATGAGGGTTGAATATACTGCGATAAAGGTGGCAGATAACTGATTCTAACTCATTTTTGAGCGAAACACTGCACATAAATGCTTTTGTGCAAGTCAGAGAGTGAAGGATTTAGAAAGAAAAGTGCCCAGCTGATATTTTTCGAGTTGCCAAGTGGTACTTGGTGTCGATACTCGCGTGGCAAAAATAGACCTCAAAAAAGCCTTGTGAAAAATTTCACAAGCACTTATAAGCAACGACCGTCATGGCTAACATTTTCCCACGATACTCCAATCTAATACCAATTCAGATAGCAATCTGTATTGGATCGCTCGCACTGGGTGTAGTTATCGCATTTTCCTACTACGCTACGCCTAAAACTCAGCGTGTTGGGTATATGCCGGATCAGCCGATCCCATATGATCACGAATTGCACGTGAAGCAGCTCGGGCTTGATTGCCGACTCTGTCACTCATTCGTAGAGGAGTCTGGCCACGCTAACGTTCCTACCGCTGACCGCTGCTGGACTTGTCACCAACACGTTAAGACTGACAGTGAGAAGCTAGTTCCGCTGCGTCGCGCGATCGATAAGTCTTATGAAGGTTACACTGGCGATCCAATCAAGTGGGTACGCATTCACAAGTCACCTGATTACGTTTTCTTCAATCACTCAGCCCACCTTAGCCGCGGAGTCTCCTGTGTGAGTTGCCACGGTCAAGTCAACGAGATGCGAGAGGTTTACCAAGCGAAGGACCATTCGATGGGTTTCTGTCTTGATTGTCACCGTTCACCTGAGAAGCACCTTCGTCCGCTGGAGGAAGTGTTCAATCTCGACTACACCGCAAAGAACTACGTTGAGACGCATCCAGAGTTCGCAGAGCAACTCGTTGCTTTCAACTCCGATTTCGATGCAACCGCTTCTGAGGAAGAGGTTCAAGAGACTGTCGGTTCCTTTATCAAGCAACACCATAGTGTTCAGCCGAAAGAGAGCTGTGCAACTTGTCATCGCTAATCCACCTTTTCCTAACTACCAACCTTTCTGCCGAAAATGAGCAAACGTAAATGGCAACATCCTGAAGCACCTGCTGGTGAAAACGTCACAAAAGCATGGCGTAGCGCGGGCCAACTCGAAGATACAGCTGGTCTCCGCCAGTGGGTAGAGCGTGAATTTCCACGTGCTGCTGAGACTATGATCGATGAAGATGACCGCGAGTCGTCCCGCCGTGATTTCCTAAAAGTCATGGGAGCTTCTACCGCGCTTGCTGGCTTCGGTCTTGCAGCGTGTCGTCGACCTGAAGAACTTATCGTTCCTTACGTGAATGCTCCTGAGTGGGTGATTCCCGGTAAGCCACTCTACTACGCATCTTCCATGCCGCTAGCTAGTGGTGCAGTTCCTGCGGTAGTGACTAACTACCAAGGTCGGCCAACGAAGCTCGAGCCTAACCGCATTCACCCAGAGAACGACGGCCACAGTGCATTCATGCAGGCGTCCGTGCTCAACCTTTACAATCCTGCTCGATCACGTGACTTCCTAAACAAGGGGAACAAAGTGTCACGCGCTGCGGCACTAAAGCAACTCACTGAGCTTACCAAGTCTGGTAAGATCGGTTTTGTTTTCGGTGAAGATGATTCAGCAACACGCACTCGCCTTCGTGGTGAGCTCGCTCAGAAATTCTCTGGCGCTAAGTTCTACAGCTACGAAGCACTTGCCGGCGCTGGCCGTAAAGAGTCTAACGAAGCAATCTACGGATCTGGTGCCGATGTTGTGGCTGATTACTCACACGCCAAGTGCATCCTCTCCGTCGACTCAGATTTCCTCGAGCTCGACAAGCAAGGCCCAGTAAAAGGTTTCTACGATCGCCGCCATGTGAATGGTCGCGACTACGACAAAACAGCTAAAGAGACTAAGGATAGCCTCAACCGTCTCTACATCGCTGAGCCTAACTTCAGCCTCACTGGCGGCATGGCTGATCACCGCGCTCCTGTAGCTCCTTCTCAAATTGGCCGATTCCTCGCAGCGCTCGCTGTTGAAGTCGGCGTTTCCGTTACTATTCCTGGTGGCGCATTTGAAGGCACTAAAGCAAAGTGGATCAAAGCATGCGCTAAAGATCTTCAAGGTAACCGTGGCGAGGCACTCGTGCTTCTTGGTTCACGTTACGACAAGGAGCTCCACGACCTAGCGCACCTGATCAATACCAAGCTCGGTTCGTTCGGTAAAACTCTCAAGCCAGTGCAGACTTCCAAGACTGGTCTTGGAAATGCAAAGCAACTCATCGCTGATGTTGCGCAGCTCGACACAGTCATTCTCCTCACTCCAGCAAACCCATTCCATGAGAATGCAGCTCTCGCAGCAGCGCTCAAAAATGTGAAAGTGGTTCAGCTCGGTGAAACAATCAACGCTACAGCGAACACAGCGGACCTCCACATTCCAGCCGCGAACTACCTCGAAAGCTGGAGCGATTCTTACACTTCAAATGGTGTTTACACTATTGTTCAACCAATGATCCTTCCACTTTACGGTGGAGTTTCTGAGCTTGAACTTCTCGTTGGTCTTATCGACGGAAAGCTTCACGACTCAATGGCTGACGCGAAAGCGGTTTCACCTGCCTACACAGCAGTGCGTAAAACATTCGAAGGAGTGGCTCTCGCATCTAACGCTAAAGCAAAGCAAGCCGCTTGGATGAAGCTTCTCCGTGAAGGTTTCTTTAAGTCTGAGTACGCAGTAGCAAATGCCGGTATTGTTGGTGTTAGTGTTCCGACGCTTACCGCTCAGCCGATTCCAACAGCAAAAGCTCTCGACATCGTTTACTCAACTGATGGCTCCGTGTATGACGGTCGTTACATCGACAACGCATGGCTGCAGGAAGCTCCAGATCCAATCTCCAAAGTTTGTTGGGATAACGCGATCTACCTCGCGCCATCAACTGCAAAGAATCTCGGCATCTACGAAGAACTCGTCGAGCTTGAGAAAGCTGGTGCAGCATGGTGGGGTGCCCTTGGAATTGCTAAGGACACGATGATCAAAAAGACCGATGTGCCTGAAGAAGGTGAAGGACCAAGTCTCTTCGCTCCAGTCGCTAAGATTTCTGTCAACGGCAAGACTCTCGAAGCTCCAGTGATCGTTACTTTCGGCATGGCTGAAAACGTGATCTCGATCTCCCTCGGTTACGGCCAAGGTTACGATGAGAACTTCGCAACTGAATTCAAGAAGGGTGGCATCGAGTATGATCAGACTACGAGAAATAACGTTTCTAGTGTCGGCATGAATACTGGTTTCAATGCTTATCCGCTTCGTGCTGAAGGCGATTACTTCGCAACAGGCGCAACCATCGCTCGTGCTGAAAACGGCGCGACATACAAGATGGCTCGTACACAGGAGCACCACTCCATGTACGGACGCGCACTTGCTCGTGAGATCTCCACAGCGACTGACGAAAAGACGCACAAGGACTACGCATCACAGCTAAAAAATGTTCAGAAGCAGGGAATGGATTCCCACGCACCAATGAACATGAGCCTTTACAAGCCTGAAGCAAATGGCGGACCGCTCACTAAGAGCTTGAAAGGGGAGGCGACTCCACACCTTTCAGACAAGTCCCAGCAATGGGCAATGACCATCGATCTGAACACTTGTACTGGTTGTAACGCATGTCTCGTAGCATGTCAGGCTGAGAACAACATCCCAGTAGTGGGCAAGACTCAGGTGGCAATGGGCCGTGAAATGCACTGGATCCGCATGGATCGCTACTTTGCAGCGCCAGACAAGTACGTTGAAACTGCTGACGAGTGGGTGAAGTCACCAGAGATGATCCCCCAGCCAGTAGCATGTGTGCAGTGTGAAGCTGCTCCTTGTGAAACAGTTTGTCCGGTGAACGCTACAGTGCACACAGAAGACGGTCTCAACGCTATGGCGTACAACCGCTGTATCGGTACTCGCTACTGCGCGAACAACTGCCCATACAAGGCACGTCGTTTCAACTTCTTCGACTACAACAAGCGCAACCCGCTTCTCCACAAGAACCTCTACAAAGGACCACTTGGTGAAAAGCACGAAGGCGACTCCAAGCACCTCCAACGTAATCCGAATGTTTCAGTTCGTATGCGTGGTGTGATGGAAAAGTGCACTTACTGTGTGCAACGTCTCCAGTCCGCTAAGATCGATGCCAAGAAGCTCGTTAAGAGAGAAGCACTCGCAACTGCAGGTGGTTCTACTAAAGCGACAATCACAGCCAAGCAGCTCATGCCAAAGACCGACGGAGTACGCGTTGCCTGCCAGGACGCTTGTCCAGCTGGTGCAGTAGTCTTCGGTAATCTTCTCGATCCTAAGTCAATGATCAGCCGGATCAAAAACAAGAACAACGAGATCATCAACGACCGCGCTTACGACCTTCTCAACTACATCGGTACTCGACCACGAACTAGTTACCTAGCACGTGTGAAGAACCCTAATGAGAAAATGCCGGGCGCCAAGTACGTTGGTAAAGCTACTGTTCACATGCACTAATCTGCAGTCACCGATTTCATCAACTTTTACTCAATCTAATCAAGCACACCAATCATGGCTGATTCAGCACCTGAAAACACCAGCGATAAGACCTTCCAACTTCCAGTTCTGGAACGTGAGAAGCTTATCCTAAATAATCGCTCCTACGCATGGATTACCGACCGTATCGCCGGTATCGTAGAGAAACCTCAACCACTACTTTGGTGGCTTCTCTTCATCCCATGCGCACTCATCGCACTTATCGGTGTGGGTGGTGGTCTCTTTTACCTCGTGTCCACTGGTGTGGGTGTTTGGGGTAACACAAACCGTACGATGTGGGGTTGGCCAATTGTTAACTTCGTTTTCTGGATTGGTATCGGTCACGCTGGTACATTGATCTCAGCGATTCTCTTCCTCACCCGTCAGAACTGGCGAACCTCAATCAACCGAGCGGCAGAAGCGATGACGATCTTCGCTGTTTGTTGTGCCGGTATCTTCCCAGCCTTCCACGTTGGACGAGTTTGGATGGCATGGTTCCTTGCTCCTATTCCCAACGCGAACGCGATCTGGCAGAACTTCAAATCACCGCTCCTTTGGGACGTGTTTGCGGTTTCTACCTACTTCACGATCTCCTTGATCTTCTGGTACCTCGGTATGGTGCCTGACCTGGCTACTATCCGCGACCGCGCGAAGCCAGGTATCCGTAAGTTCCTTTACGGAGTGTTCTCACTCGGTTGGCGCGGTGGCAACCGTCAGTGGAGCCACTATGAAATGGCTTACTTGCTTCTCGCTGCTCTCTCAACTCCGCTCGTTCTTTCGGTGCACTCCATCGTTTCGTTCGACTTCGCGACATCTACTGTCCCGGGTTGGCACACAACAATCTTCCCGCCTTACTTTGTGGCTGGTGCGATCTTCGGTGGATTTGCCATGGTGATGACGATCATGATTCCAGCGCGTTCTATCTATAGATTGCACGATGTGATCACGATGAAGCACATTGAGAACATGTGTAAGATCGTCCTAGCGACAGGAACTATCGTTGGTTACGCCTACATCATGGAGCTCTTCGTGGCTTACTACTCTGGTGGTAAATACGAGATGGAAGCCTTCAAGCTCCGTATCACTGGTCCTTACTGGTGGGCTTACGTGACAATGATGTTCTGCAACGTGATTGCACCGCAGATCTTCTGGTTCAAAAAATGCCGCGAGAACCTCTGGATTGTCATGGGTACTTGTATGCTGGTGAACATCGGTATGTGGTTCGAGCGATTCGTAATCATTGTAACCACTCTCCCACGTATGTGGCTGCCAGGTGACTGGAAGTACTACGAGGCATCACCAGTGGACGTTATGACATTTGTAGGAACTATCGGAATGTTCCTCACACTCTTCCTACTCTTCCTCCGTTTCCTTCCATGCATCAACATTGCTGAAGTGAAGTGGACACTGCTAGAAGCTGACGCCCACTTCGACGACAAGAAGGCGCATCCTGATAAGGGTGTTGCTAAAGAAGCAGCTTACCAATACGAGCTCGACGTGAATCCTAACGTTGAGTGCTAATCCCGCCCTTATTTCTTAATATTTACCTAATCACAGAACAGTGAGTACTACAGTAAAACGCGTCTACGGCTACCTCGCCGAATTCGAAAGCGCATCGCACCTCTACAAGGGCGCAGAACAAGTGCGTGATGCAGGATTCAAGAAGTGGGATTGTTATTCCTCTTACCCAATCCACGGACTCGACGATGCAATGGGCGTTCGCCGCTCTATCCTTCCTTACTTTGTCTTCTTTGGCGGTTCTACCGGACTACTAACTGGCTTCAGTTTGGCATTCATCACTCAGGTGTTGATTTACCCAACAGTTGTTCAGGCAAAACCAGCGAACATCTTCACTACGGCGGCCTTCTTCCCAATCATGTTCGAGCTTACGATCCTCTTTTCAGGTTTCACAGTGCTCTTCTGCTTGCTTGGTCTAATGGGCTTGCCACGATTGAATCACCCACTTTTTGCGAGTCGCCAGTTCCACCGTGTTACTGACGATGGTTTCTTCATAGCTATCGAAGCTCGCGACCCTAACTTCTCTGCTGAAGAGACCAAGGCGCTGCTCGAAGCAGCAGGCGGCAAGAATATCGAACTCGTCGAAGAAGAAGGCTAAACGCAACTTTTACCAATCACACACATGCGCTATTTCTTTATTATATACCTACTCCTCGCAGTCCTCGTTGTTAGCATCGGCGGATTCCGTGGAGATAAGTTCAAGAGCACACCGATCCGTATCTTCCCAGACATGGACGAACAGGATCGTATCAATCCTCAACAAGCATCAGATTTCTTCAGCGACGGCCTTGGTGCTCGTCAGCCAGTAGCAGCGACAGTCCCACAGGGACTCAAGCCAGCAGACCTCGCAGATGTATCTACCAAATCATTTGCTAACGATAATAGCTACTACCACACTGGTATGTACGACGAGGAGGTTTTCGGAACTGGTCTTCCGGTCGATGAGCTCGGACTCACGGAAGAGACTCTTCCAGCATTCATCAAGCGCGGTTCCGTTGCTTACAATGCAAACTGTTCAGGCTGCCACGGTATCTCAGGAAATGGTAAGGGTGTTGTCGCTTCTTACGGTGTTCCTGGAGTATACAACCTAGTCGACTCTAAGCTTCCTGACGGCGGCATGTACGATGTGATAGTTCATGGCCGTGGTAACATGTCCGCATTTGGCTACCAAGTAGATCTCAACGACCGCTGGGCAATCATTGCCTACCTCCGCGCCCTCCAACACTCACGCAAAGCTCCGCTTGACCAAGTCAAGCAAGCCTACGAAGCAGGATCTGCTAAGTAATTCAATTCTCTAACTCACTCACCTTTTTAACACACTAGTCCCATGGCACATAACGTCACATCACAGGACATTCCAGCGAACGGCGAACAGATCGCTAAGAAAGACCTCAGTCTTCCTAAGTTGATCTCTCTCATTGTCTTCGTCGTTGGAGCAGTCGGCAGTTTCCTACTGTTTAAAAACGACACTTGGGGAGCAGGCTACGCTTACTCATGGTTGTTCGCCTTCCTCTTCTTCATCACCCTCACTCTGGGTGGTGTCTTCTGGACCACGCTTCACCACGTCACTAACTCCGGCTGGGGTGTCAGTGTTCGCCGTCTTATGGAAAACCTCGGGTTTGTTTTCCCGTTCATGGCAATCATGGCGATCCCGCTGATGATTCCATCCGTACAGGATGACCTCTACGAGTGGATGAACACTCACCGTACTGTTGAGCAGACTGTAGAAGCTGAGCCGCTATACGAAAAAGCAGGTGATAAAGAGTTTCTCGGATACACAGCAATAGCTAAAGAAGGTGCTGATGATATCGACCCATACGCACCTGGTGGCGCATACACATCACCAAGTCCTGAGCAACTGGAAGCTTCGCACGAGGCTCTACTCCAAGCAAAGCACTGGTACATGACTCTTGAAGGTTGGCTTTACCGCATCATTTGTTTCTTCGTGTTCCTTGGAGCTGGAATCTTTGTTCTCCGTAGGATCTCTATCGCACAGGACACTGATCCAAACCCATCCACACGTCGCTTGATCCTAGCGCGTAAGGTTTCCTGCGCTGTGATGCCTGTCTTCGCAGTTGTTGCGACATTCATCGCATTCGACTTCATGATGGCAATCGACTACAAGTGGTTCTCGACCATGTACGGAGTTTGGTTCTTCGCTGGTTGTGCGCTCAACTCCATGGCGGTGCTGATCCTCACACTCACATGGCTGCGTTCCAAGGGCTATCTTCAGACGGTTACTTCTCCGGAGCACTACCACATCATGGGTAAGCTCATGCATGCCTTCGTTATCTTCTGGGCTTACGTTTCCTTCTCCCAGTTCATGTTGATCTGGTACGCAAACATCACGGAAGAGACATCTTACTTCCTGCTTCGTAACTCATCTGACGGATCCACTAACTGGAACCTCTGGAGCACTCTTCTTGTATTCCTTCACTTCGGACTTCCATTCGTGATTCTTCTTCCACACTACGCAAAAAAGAAGATCAAGTGGGTTGTCCCAATCTGTATCTACATTCTCATCATGCACATTATGGATCTCTACATCGCAGTGATCCCCGAGCGTGGACCATCGCTCTCAGTCATGGATAAGCTTGGAGTTGACGGTGAGTTACTTCTGACAGTTCCACACCCAGCTTACCTAGGTGATGCGGTGGCCTTCATCACAGTTGGAGCGTTCTTCGTGTTCGTCTTCCTCCGTAACCTCGGCAGTGCAAATACTTACCCGAACCGCGACCCGCGCATCCTCGAGTCAGCTAATCTCCATAACTAATTCCCATTCCCGGATAACAATTTACCGATAACTCATCTTATGGAACCAAATCTCAGAGATACTCCACTGCGCCGCTTCAATACCTTCTTTTGGGGCATCGCACTCTTCCTTGTATTCGCTATTGCTGCAGTACTTGTAAAAAATGTTGTTGCGACTGATGTCGTTGACGCAGAGACCGAAAAAGGCAAGGAGCGCACAGAGCGCTTCAACAAGATCACTGCTGAGCAACTCGCTGAGCGCAATACATACAAAGACAACGGCGACGGTACAGTGCAGGTGAAACCTGAAGACGTATTCGGCCTTGGTAAACAAATGGGCCTTCTCGATGGTCCAAAGCCTTCTGAGCAGAAGCACGGCAAGCAGTTCAACTAATCGACGAACTTAACACAATTTCTAACGATATATAGATTCATGGCATCCGAAATCACAAGCCAACAAGTTGAAGACAAAGTGCTGAGAGCGCAGATTGATCGTTCTCTCCGTCACCCAGTGATGTTCTTCTTCACCAGCGGAGCAGCATGGCTCGCTGTCTCACTTATTTTAGGTGTGATCGCATCCGCAAAGTCGCATTCACCGGGATTCCTCGGTGATTGCTCACTCTTAAGTTACGGTCGTGTCTTCCAGGCACATATGGCGACATTCATCTACGGATGGGGAGCGCAGGCAGCATTTGGTACGATCATCTGGCTAATGGCCCGCCTTTCTCGTCAAGAGAGTAAGAAGGCTGGTGTCATTCTCACGATCGGTCACGTATGGAACGCTGTGATTGGCCTAGGAACGCTCGGGATTCTTCTCGGTGGTGGTACTGGCAAAGCTTGGATGTACTTCCCAACTTGGGTTTGGCCCGTTCTTCTCGTTTGTTACTTCGGTATTGGTATCTGGTCCGTGATTGCTTTCCGCGTTCGTCGCGGTGGTCACGTTTACATTTCTCAGTGGTACCTAATGGCTGCACTGTTCTGGTTCCCATGGGTATTCCTCTCCGGAAACATCTTCATCAACACATTCGCAGACGCTGGTAACGGCGTAATGGCAGCAGGCATCAATGCTTGGTTCCGTTCTGCTATGCTTTTCCTCTTTTTTACTCCAGTCGCTATAGCAAGTGCATACTACATCGCTCCAAAGGTGACTGGCCGCCCAGTGTATTCCTACAAGCTAGCGCTTCTCGGATTCTGGTCACTCGCAGTGATCGGGCCGTGGGTAGGTATGCAGAAAGTAATGGGAGCTCCGATTCCGTCCTTCCTTCAGTTCGCTGGAGCAGGTGCCGCGATCCTCTTCATTATCCCAGCACTCTGTGTGGCATTGAATATTCTTAAGACTACTGCTGGTAAGTCATCCGCAGTGGCGCACTCGCCATCACTTCGTTTCACCATCGCTGGTATGATCGGACTTCTCTCTACTGCGGTAGTGGGAGGCTTGCTCGCACTTCCTGATGCGCTTCGTTTCACCCAGTTCGCTTTTGGTGGCACCTACGGTTATGAAATTCTCGCCCTCTACGGCTTCTTCTCCATGACAATGTTCGGCGCGATCTACTTCATCGTTCCGCGCGTCACGAACCGTGAGTGGATCTCTGGTGGTCTTATCCGCCAGCACTTCTGGCTTTCACTTTACGGAGTGGTATTCATTGGCCTGTTCTGCTGTATCCTCGGTGCTTTCATGCACGGATACGCTCTGGAGACTCTCGATGTTCCAGCTGAGTCTGCACAAGACCGCCTGTTCGCCTACACTGTGGGTGTCACGACTGGCTGGGTGTTCGTTGCACTTGCTAACGTCTTCTTCTGTCTCCACCTCCTTCTCATGTGGCTCCGTCTCGGGCGCCGCAGTAGCCACCCAACGCTTCTTGAGCACCACGAGCCAACGCTTCCAGCTGCTTAATTTTTATTTCCCTAAATTTACCTAACGATTCACGAAACCATGACTGTTAAAACATTCTTCATCGGCCTGATTGCCAGCTTCGCACTTCCGTGGCTAGCAGTGGTAGCCGTTCCTTACGCTTCAATGCGTGCTGTAGAGATTCCTCAGTACGATATGGCCAAAGATGGCAAAGAGGGAGCTTACACACCAGTGAAGTCTGGGCGTGTTGCAAACGGCTCAGCCATCTACGGTGCTGAAGGTTGCGCCCAATGCCACAGCCAGCTGTCCCGTCCTACCTATGCAGGTAACGATCTCGGTCGTCCTGATCTTGCAGGCCTCGCTAAAGACCCGAACCTCGGTGACACACGCCGTGAGTCAAATCTTTGGGATTACGATAAAGAGCCCTACGCCTGGATCGGTGAAACCCGCATGGGTCCAGATCTCGGCAACTATGGTCGCCGCATGGAGTTGCTCGCTATTGAAGAGAACAAGGCGCGCGCTGAAGAACTCGGCATAAAAGAAATAAAGGATCTTCCTGTGGCCGAGAGGTTCAATGTTGAGAATGCAGTGTTCACGCACCTCTACGATCCTCGCATAGGCAATGTGAAGTCCATCTGCCCATCCTATAAGTGCTTCTTCACGACAGACAAGGTTTACGGACAAGGTGCAGTCAATGCGCTTAAAATCGAATCAAAAGATGGCGAGCAAGTCATCCCAGGCGAGAGAGCTCAGACGCTCGCTTCCTACCTTCTCGGACTCAAGCGTGATGGCGAAGTGCCAGACTCGATGAATTTCGCCCGCAACAAAAAGTCTTCCAAGTAATCGAGTTTTTCCGCTAAGCGTTAGAAAAAACTTGCAGCTCACACCATTTCAACTCACCAACCGCAAACATTCCGATGTCATCTGACCAACAACCAGTAGATCCACCTAAACCGGATCTCGAAGATTCCACAAACGTTGCACAGGCTCACGAAGAAGTGAACCGCACAGCAGCCGCGGCGTCTCGTGAACAACAACTACGCGAAAATGGCCTAGAGCCAGTTTCTATCTGGCTCATGGTTGCCGGCTTCATCGTCGCAATCGTCGGAGGTAACGTTCTCCTCTCATCCAATAACTTCTTCTCCTACGACACGTTCGTTAAACAAAACTACGTTCGTGGTGCGTTTGGGAGTGGTGAAGTGAGTGTCCCAATGGCACTCGCCGGCGACGCCTACATGAAGAAGGGTTCAGCTCTCTACAAGAACTGTGCTGCCTGTCACGGTGGTGACGGTGGTGGTGTTGCTGGAGTTTTTCCGCCGCTCGGTGGCTCTGAGTGGGTCACTGGTTCAGGTGCAGTTCCTGCACTTGCAATTCTTCATGGTGTTTCTGGACAGATCGAGGTTTCGGGTACAGTGTACAACGGCGCGATGCCAGCAATGGCTGACGGCTGGAGTGACTATGATGTTGCCGCACTTATTTACTATGTGCAGAACAGCTTCGGTAACTCAGTCGGTGAGATCTACTCACCTGAGCAAATTGCAGAGATTCGCGCTATCAGCAAGCCATACGGCAAGAAGCCAATGACTGCACCTGAACTTGAGAAGTACCTCGACAAGAAGTTCGATGCTGTAGCTCTCACACCCGAAACCATGCTCAACTTAAAGACTGGAGAAGTCGTTGACGCATCCGAGTAAACCATCTAGACCCCACCTACCTTTTACCTAGCGTAATTATGAGTGACCACGACGACCATCACAACCCGACTTTCTTACAGAAATACGTCTTTTCTACCGATCACAAAATGATCGGCCTCCAATATGGATTAACCGCACTGTTATTCCTCCTTTTTGGTTTCTTCCTAATGATGGTGATGCGCTGGAGCATCGCTTACCCTAACGAACCGCTCCCGGAGTGGCTCAGCTGGGTTTTCACTGACACCTGGAAGGGCCGATGGCTCACCGACGGTAAAGTGACAGGGGAGACCTACAACATGTTTGGTGCTATGCACGGAACTATCATGGTTTTCCTCGGAGTTGTACCACTCGGCTTCGGTGCCTTTGGTAACTACGTGACTCCACTGCAGATCGGTGCGCCAGATATGGCATTCCCTAAGCTTAATATGGCATCGTACTGGACTTACCTTCTCGGAGGTCTGCGGATGTGTGGGACATTCTTCCTCGAGTCTGGCACCGCCAAGTCTGGTTGGACAAATTACCCACCACTTTCTGCGATTGCTGATTCCCAGCACCCTAACCAGTTTTTTACTGGTCAGACTCAGTGGCTTCTAGGTCTTGTTTTCCTAATCTCTTCCTCACTTCTAGGGTCAGTTAACTTCATCACAACTATCATAAACCTCCGAGCTAAAGGCATGACTTGGATGCGTATGCCCTTCTTCGTATGGGCGATGCTTGTGACTGGTTTCCTACTTCTTCTGGCATTCCCACCACTAGAAGTCGCGGGTATCATGCAGGTAGTTGACCGATTCTTCGGATCCTCTTTCTTCCTTCCATCAGGCCTCTACACATCTGATACAGGTGTGGTTGAGCACGCTGGTGGTGGTTCACCGCTATTGTTCCAGCACTTGTTCTGGTTCCTTGGTCACCCAGAGGTGTACGTTCTTCTCCTTCCATCCATTGCCTGTGTCGCTGAAATTATTCCAGCAAACACACGCAAGCCGCTCTGGGGTTACAAGTCCATGGTCTATGCAGTGATGGTGCTCGGTTTCCTATCCTTCATCGTATGGGCTCACCACATGTATATCACCGGAATGGGCTCTAGCGTTTCTACCTTCTTCCAGATCACCACAGTGCTTATCTCAGTGCCATCAGTGGTATTGATTACCTCTATGCTTATCTCGCTCTGGGGTGGATCTATCCGCTTCACGATGCCAATGATCTGGGCATGTGCTTTCCTTCCGATGTTCGGTATTGGTGGACTCACTGGTCTTCCACTTGCCTTCAACCTCGTAGGTCTGCACCTTCACGATACTTACTACGTGATCGGCCACTTCCACTATGTGGTTGCTCCTGGTATTCTCTTCGGTCTCTTCGCTGGTATCTACTACTGGTACCCTAAGATGTTCGGTCGCCACATGAACACGGTTCTTGGCCACCTTCACTTCTGGCCATCCCTCGTAGCGATCAACTTCGTGTTCTTCCCAATGCTTATGCAAGGAATGGCTGGTTTCCACCGCCGTTGGTACAATGGTGGTGACGCCTACGTGGTCGACGCTGACTCCACTAATGTTTTCGGTCAAATCGTCCGTGACAACATTGAGCTTAACACAGTGATGTCTACTGCAGTATTCGTGCTCGCAGCAGCTCAACTTCCATTCATCATCAACCTCTTCACAGCATGGTTTGCTGGTAAGAAAGTGGCTAACGACAACCCATGGGATGCAACCACGCTCGAGTGGGCTACTCCGACGCCTCCGGGTCATGGTAACTTCACCTTTGATGTAGCGGTCTACCGCGGACCTTACGAGTACTCTCGTCCAGACCGCGATGAAGACTTCTACCCACAGTGGGAAGAGCCTGCTAAGATAGCAGAAAAATCTAAAGCTGAGTCCGCTGAGTAATCTAGCACACTCAATCACGCTAACTTACGAAACATAAAGAAATACTTTTCACATGGAAATTCCTTATATCGTCAATGCCCGCAAGGACACAGGACTCAATAACTCAAAGATAGCTATCTGGCTGTTCCTCGCATCTGAGGTCATGCTTTTCGGTGGTCTATTCTCCTCCTACATCTTCCTCCGTGTATTCGCGGACTACCCATGGCCGGAGCGCGCACTTCCAGTGCTACCAGGTCTTCTCAACACCTTCATCCTCATTGCATCCTCAGTCACCGTGGTGTTTGCATGGGCTGGTCTGAAGCTGCGGAATTGGAAAATGTTCGTCGGCAACATGTCGTTCACCATTCTCTGTGCTGCTATTTTCATGGTCTTTAAGGCACGTGAATATTCAGGTAAGTTCCACCACCACGCTTCACAGACTGAAGATTATGGCTGGGTAGAAGGCCACCTCGACGAGGCGCACCCTAACCAGTACATTGTCGAATCTGATCAAATCAACTTCACCATCGAGAGCACCACACCTAACTACCTCAACGAGATCATCTCCCAAGCTGGTAATAAACTGCCAACACTCGCTGAGCCATACAAGGTTCGTGAAATCTCTAAAGGTGAGTTCACAGAAACAGTACTCTACGCGGCAGGAACCAAGCTTTCTCCTGAGGTGATCGCCACTGCGAATGTCAATTTCATCAAGGCTCGTACCCACAACCAAGAACTCCGCACCCAGCTCCTTAAGGACGCTTGGAAAGAAGTACGTGATGCCAGTAAACACCCAGAGCTAGTTGGCTCTAAGGACTACGACTCAAATGTGAAAGCAGCAGTCGCCAAGGCGCACAACGACCTTATTGATATATCCGAGTCAAACAACGAGTTCCTCATTGCCAACGGCAACATGGTTTTCAACACCAATGGTGCTGAGTTTCGTCTCAACACCGGTTGGGGACGGATCTCCAACTCGACTAAAGGCGAAGCAACTAACGTTTCTCTGCTCGATGGCACAGTGCTCAGCGGAAATGCTGGCGACTCTAGCCTCGTTTACCACTATGTTGATGGTCTCGATTTCCGTCATCTCGTGATGAAGGCTGAGGAAAAAGGCCTCGACGCAGAAGCCCTGATTGAAAAATCTCCAATCCTTAATATCCACGACCATGGAAAGCACACTGGAGGAGCTAAGATTCGTGAGATTTGGGAAGCCCACAAAGTGTGGCGTAGCTTCCTAGCCACGGAGTTGCTGGCTAAGGAGCGTGTTCCGACCGAAGTTGATCTCTACCGCGTGACTTGGCACCAAATGGTCGCCTATGATGCGCTAAAAAAGGAAACTAATGCCCCAACACTTGCAAAAGCTGTCACTGCTGACAACTGGATGAAAGTGAAAGACGATCACCAGCCAAGTATGATCTACGATGTCACTGGCATCACGGATGAGCACAAAGCGACATTCCCGCACCATGTCAGCCTGGCTCGTGACGAAGTACGCTTCGATTCTGTCTTCTCACCAAAGATGAACAACTACTACGCAATCTACTTTACCATCACCGGTCTTCACGGACTGCACGTGATTGGTGGCGCTATTGTACTTGGATACTACCTATTCTTCGGTCGCAAAATGTACCTCGCAAATCCTGAGTGGCTTGCGAACCGTGTGGAAGTCGGCGGCCTGTTCTGGCATTTTGTTGACCTTGTTTGGATCTTCGTATTCCCAATCTTCTACCTCATGTAATCCCTTTTTGCTCACCTGAGCCACTGACCTTTCCTAATAACTTTCAACGATTACCCATTCACTAATCCAATGGCTGACTCACCAGAAGAAATCAAATCTCACTTCAAGCAATACGGCATCGTAGGAGCTATCCTATTTGCTGGTACTGTACTCACCGTCGCCGTCGCCACTGTGCCTGCACTCGACATCGGCGGTCACGGCTTTGACAAGGACGATGCCATCCTCGGAATGTGTATTGCCACTGTCAAAGCTAGTCTCGTTGCCATCATCTTCATGCACCTTAACCACGAGAAAAAAGCGATCTACTGGATCTTCCTTGGCGCTCTTGCTTTCGCTGCAGTCTTGATCGGCCTCTTTGCTCTAGCAATGTACGATCCGATCACTTTCGACACCCTCCTCCCAGCCAAGCCTGGCCAATAACCACCACCTACTAAAGCTATGTCACTCCGCGGATTTCACATTTTCTTCCTCTCTGTTGTCACCGTCTTCTTTGCACTCGTTGCAGCATGGGGATGGACTGCGGGTTCCAGCCAAGATGCGAGCTTCTGGAAGAACGTCGCAATAGTATGCACGATCACTGCGATCATCACTCCTGCATACGGAGTGTATTTCATCAAAAAGGCTAAGCAACTCTACAACTAACAATTATGGCACTCAGTTTGAATATAGCATGTCTCACATGCGCTAAAGCATTCCAACACGCAGGCGCAGATGCCGCGGGTCTCGCAATTTTGTTCATGCTCGCCATTGTCGTTCCCGTTATCACCACGGTCGGCATTCTCATTTTTCGCATCGCGCGACGTGAGAAAGCTCACTTCGATCCACAATTCTCCGATTCACTCGATTCCTAATCATTTAACTATTTGCTAAAGCACATTATGTTCAGCAACTCTACAATAGCCTCACTCTTCTCTCCATCCGACTGGCTCGGTCTCCCAGCTAATTACTCAGCTCATGGTGACCAAGTTGGTCACATCATGGATGTTATCAATTGGTTCATGATCGTACTCTTCGTCGGTTGGACTATCTTCTTCTTCATCTGTCTTTTCAAATTCACCCAAAAGAAGAATCCTAAAGCTTCCTACCACGGAGTTAAAAACCACGTATCCACTCACCTAGAAGTTGGCGTGATCATCATCGAGGCAGTTCTGCTCCTCGGATTTGCACTGCCTCTCTGGGGCGAGCGTACTGATTCTTACGACCGTGTTATTCAGGAAGAAAACCCAGTGCGAGTCCGCGCTATTGGTTACCAGTTCGGTTGGAAATTCCACTATGCTGGCAACGATGGCAAGTTCGGTTTCATCGACCGCAATCTCGTTCAGACTCAGGGTGATGCATGTATCTACCCTGATGACCCTAACGGATTCGATGACTTCGTAGCTTCCACGCTGAAGCTTCCGGTAAACCGTCCAGCCATCGTCCAGGTGACATCTACTGACGTTATCCACAACTTCTCCATCATCCCAATGCGTGTCCAGCAGGACGCCATCCCTGGTAAAGACATCCCAATGTGGTTCACTCCGCTCAAAGAACTGGAAACATCCGTTGTCTGTGGCCAGCTCTGTGGCGACGGCCACGCTAACATGGTAGGTACCATGGTGATCGAATCTCAGAAGAGCTTCAACGAGTGGGCGAGCAAAATGAGCTCAGATGCATACGAGTCAAACAAAGCGTCCTACGACACCCGTCAAGCTGCAGCCGAAAAGGCTGCCCACGATGATCACGGCGACCACTAATTACCCGAGCTTCTAGCTCAACCTAATTTTCCCAATGCCCATGAGCCACCCAGCTCATGGGCTTTTTCGTCCCCCTTGAGCGCCAATCTCAATCTTGACAGCAACTCTAACATCCAAGCCATAGCAATGATTCCCACGAGATGATTTTCGTCAAATATGCGGACTTCAGTTCAACAAGGCCATCAAGCACAGCGCGGTAGACAGTAAATGGTTTTCAATTCAACTCCTGAAAATAGAAGATTCAATAAGATAAGAACGTTATGAAAGTTCTATGTGCTAAACTTGAAATCAAGCTTATTGGTAATGCGGGGTTTTTCTGCTGGCTACCCCACTCCATAGGAAAGTGCCGTGAGGGCGAGTCTTTTCTGGAGATGTTTTACTTATTTTAGTTGGGTTGCGATTCTTATTTACAATCCTAGAGTGAGGGAAGATTCTTTGGTCATGTCTGAGACCTACGACTCACTAAAAGCAATTTTGTTGGAAAAGTCCGTACGCACTGGCGAGTTCACTCTCGCGTCAGGTGCTAAATCTGACCTTTATATTGACTGCCGTGTGACCGCGCTTGATCCAATCGGTGCCCGTCTTATTGGGCAACTGGGATGGCAGGCTGTGCACGAGCGCATCCAGGCTGAAGGGCTGGATATCGATGCTATCGGCGGCATGACGATGGGGGCAGATCCTATTTCACTGGCTGTCGGCATGACGTCAGCTATGGAGAATCCTGATGAGATGATTCAGGTGTTCAACATCCGCAAGGAGCCTAAAGGACATGGGCGCGGCAAGCAGATCGAAGGCAACTTCAAGTCCGGTGATCAGGTAGTGGTTGTGGATGATGTGATCACTACGGGTGGTTCTACTCTCCAAGCTATCGATGTGATCGAGGCTGCTGGTGGAGTGGTGAAGTTCGCTCTGGTTCTTGTGGACCGCGAAGAAGGTGGCCGTGCAGCTATCGAAGCGCGTGGAATCCCAGTCGTGTCTCTCTACTCGCGCAGCACATTGCTCGGCGAGTAGGAACCTTAAAAAAATTATCGAAAGCTTCTATCTGTAATGGATAGGAGCTTTTTTATTTAGCGCCGGTGTCTGGACTGCTGTGGCTTGACACAGCTCTGTGGTAGGACGCGGCTTGACGCGTGTGGTCGGGGATCCGCCTAGAAACTTCCCATCGCCAGAGAAATTCGAGTGAGCAACTGACAGTTGCTCCGCACCGCATGTGTCGAGCCACATCCAAGCTCAAGAGCTGCGTCTAGCCTCAGCAGTCCAAAGATGAATCATGGGCGACGCATCGAGAGGCCATTTTCGGCAACAAAAAAGCCTTTCAACAAAGATTGAAAGGCCGGGGTGAATTTGTGTGGTTCGGCTGGAGACTACTGAGATGCGAGGGATACTTCCTCTTCTTTTGGAGCCTCAGCATCGACAGCATCGGCTGATGCGTGGAGGGCTTTGGCAGCTGGTGTGCTGCGGTAGCTGGAGAGATCCACAGTGTGGTTGTAGGCAGCTGCGAGCCATACTCCGAGTAGGAGTAGTGAAGAGGAGAGAAAGAGTTTGATCTTCATAAATAGGTAGCGCTTGGCGAAAGTTAAGTTTCGTTGATTAGTTGTGCATCTTTTCTAGCAGTTGTAAAGCTAGAAATTGGATGTGAGGGATCTGAATGCACTTTGTTCTATTGTCAATGGTAGATGTGGTATTGGTGCGGAAGTTTTAGCGTGTGTGGAGGCTAAGGACGCGGGGGGCGCTGGTGTTACCATAACGATCCACGCTAGAGACGGCGATGGCATCTGGGGACCCTTTGACGCTGATACTGCGGCGGGAGACCACTGCTACGGAATGCCACTTCTTGCCATATCGGGCCTGAACAGCAAAGTTCTGACAGCCTAGAGCTCGGCCAATATTGACCGTGGTGTTGCCGCGGGAACTTTGAGCACCGAGAGTGGGAGGCTTAGGGGCCTTTTTAGAAATCCACGGCATGGGGGGGGCAAGAGCTGGGACAGAGTAGGCTCCGCTTTGAAGGCTGTTGGAGATTCCTCCACGGTTTTGCATCAGTGACTTCATGCTCCAGTGAATAGCACCAGCCCAGTTGCGGCCGATGCTGCGGCTGTAGTTGACTTGCTTTATAATCTCGGAGGCTGGTCGACCTGGGTCTTCGGTGCTTTTGATGCGTGCGGTTGCGATGCCCGGCCAGACTGGGCGGGTCCCTTGCTGGCGCCACCAGCTGAGTAGGGCGCTGAAGGATTGCTTGCGTGGTTCGTCGCGCCAGTAGAGCTGGGGAGAGAGGTAGTCGAGCCAGCCATTTTTGAGCCATTTTCTAGAGTCGGCACAAAGGTGGTCGTAGGCGTCGATCCCGGCTTCGATTCCTGCGGGAACACCAGGTTTCCAGATGCCAAACGGGCTGATTCCGACACGCACCCATGGCTTACTCGCCTTGATGGATGCGTACATGTTTTTGACGAATGAATCGACGTAGGCACGGCGCTGGGCGTTGGATTTTCCGTCAGGGAAGTTGGGGCTTGGGCGTCCGTCGACGACGGTGGGGTAGGGGTAGAAGTAGTCATCGAGGTGGACACCATCGATGTCGTAGCGCTTCACCACATCCATGATCACAGCCAGAGCGCGCTTCTGGGTGAATGCGTCCGCAGGGTTGAGCCACTTGTAGGTTTTGTAGGTCTTGACGTGCTGTGGATGGGTGCGGCTGACGTGGTCGCGCGAGGTGGGAAGGTCTTTATTAGGAAGCGCGCGGAAGGGGTTGAACCACGCGTGGACCTCGATCCCGCGCGAGTGGGCCTCGCTGATGCAAAAAGTGAGTGGGTCGTATCCTGGGGATTTGCCCATGGTTCCTGTCAACCAATGGCTCCAGGGCTCGTACTTTGACTTGTAGAGAGCGTCAGCATTTGGGCGGACTTGGAAAATGATGGCATTGAGGTTGAGGCTTTTTGCCTTATCGAGCACGGCGATCAACTCAGCCTTTTGGGCGGACGCACTGAGTCCTTTCTTACTAGGCCAGTCGATGTTGTAAACTGTGGCAAGCCAGGCTGCACGGAACTCACGAGGGAACGCGGGTGGCTGCTCGTTGCTAGGAGCGTAGTGCTGTGCCTGAAGTAGGCCAACGACTGCGAGTAAAATGAGGAAAATACGAATCACCCAAAAGCACTAACAAGCTGAGCCTTGTAGCTCCAACGAAAAAATGAAGAATTCGCAAGAAACTACGTGAGCACTCTAATAGTGCTCAAGAATCCCGTCGACGATCGCGCTGGCGGCGAGCGACTGGTACCATGAGCGATTGCACCTTTGGCGCTCAGAATAATTCGAGATATAGCCGC
>Ga0233410_10000110_pt1 | contig 27466 bp, 26 predicted proteins | sample Na_anoxic_1_MG_FD_179869 | JGI IMG/M metagenome (GOLD analysis project Ga0233410, IMG submission 179869) | Seawater microbial communities from Saanich Inlet, British Columbia, Canada - Na_anoxic_1_MG | ecosystem: Environmental > Aquatic > Marine > Inlet | place: Canada: British Columbia...
CATTCACCATTCACCATTCACCATTCACCATTCACCATTCACCATTCACCATTCACCATTCACCATTCACCATTCACCATTCACCATTCACCATTCACCATTCACCATTCACCATTCACCATTCACCATTCACCGCTGTTCCACGTGGAACAATGAATAAGGCTCATGGCTAGGAGCAAAATAGTGATTAGTATATGAGGATTCGGACTTGCGGGAAGTTCTAATTGCGACTAAACGATACATTAGATCTAACTCGGCAGAGATTTAACATTAACTATCTAGTTACTATGGCAACTACTACAGATTACTCTCAGGCACCTATCAACCAGCAGCTGACGGCGGATGATAAGATTGGCCTCTACAGACAGCTCGCGCGCATTCGTCGTTTTGAGCAGGCAACACAGAAGCCCTATTCCCAGGGTAAAATGGGAGGATTCCTACACCTCTACATCGGTCAGGAATCTGTAGCAGTTGGAACTATTTCACTCTGTGGAGCACACGATCACGTCATCACGGCTTATCGTTGTCACGCCCATGCTCTTTCTTGTGGAATGAATATGAATGAGTGCATGGCGGAACTCTTCGGTAAAGCGACTGGTTGTTCTAAGGGCAAGGGTGGCTCAATGCACTTCTTCGCCCCGGATAAGAATTTCTGGGGTGGTCACGGAATCGTTGGTGGTCAGACTCCGCTCGGTCTTGGTCTCGCTTTTGGTGAGAAATACAAGGGCAACAAAGGCGCTTGTCTTTGTTACATGGGCGACGGAGCTATCAACCAAGGAGCATTCCACGAGTCGCTCAACATTGCAGAGCTGCATAATGTGCCTGTGGTGTATATCATTGAAAACAACGGCTACTCTATGGGTACCAGTCAGAAGCGTTCCTCAGCTTACAAGGACACCCTCGCACAGCGTGCTGACGCCTATGATATGGCGTGGGACACGGTGGATGGTGAGAACATCTACGAAGTCCGCGCAAAGACGCAGGAGGCGCTTGAGCGTGCTCATAACCAGAGTAAGCCAACAGTCCTGGAGATTTTTACTTATCGTTACTACGGTCACTCAGTAGCAGATGCGAACCATAAGAAATACCGGACCCCTGAAGAGATAGAAGACTATAAGAAGAACCACGATCCAGTTCTCCTTTGGCGTGCGCAAATTGTCTCAGAAGGTCTGCTTACTGAAGAAGACGCGAAAGCGATTGATAAAGAAGCAAGACAAGAGGCTGCAGCTTCTGTGAAATTTGCCGAAGAGTCCCCTTACCCAACAGTCGATTCGATCTTTGAAGATGTTTACTGGGAGGTGGATAATAACACCGAAGCTGGCAACACTGGACGCCACTTTTTCAATGACTAGTCCCCTTTCACCTACTACAATTTAACCATTTTTTAAAATGAGAGAAATCGAATACAGAGACGCGCTCAACGAAGCTTTTGATGAAGAGCTTGCTCGCGATGAGAACGTCGTACTTATGGGTGAAGAAGTTGCCCAATACAACGGAGCCTATAAAGTAACAAAAGGACTTTGGGATAAATGGGGCGACAAGCGTATCATGGATATGCCCATCTCTGAAGCAGGCTTCATTGGTATGGGTGTTGGCGCTTCCATGCTTGGTGTCCGCCCTGTGATGGAGTTGATGTTCTGGTCCTTCCACTCGGTCGCTTTCGACCAATTGGTCAACAATGCTGCAAACGTACGCTACATGTCTGGTGGTCTTTGCAACTGCCCTATTGTGATACGCGGTCCAGCCAACGGCGGAACCAATGTCGGGGCAACTCACTCACACACACCTGAAGGTTTATTTTCAGCATTTCCGGGACTTAAAGTGGTATCCCCTGCTACTGCTGCGGATGCAAAAGGCCTGATGAAGTCTGCTATCCGTGATAATGACCCAGTCTACGTCATGGAAAGTACGCTGCTCTACGGGGTCAAAGGACCTGTTCCTGATCCTGCTGACGGCGATTTTACCATCCCTCTCGGAGTGGCTGACATCAAGCGCGATGGCTCAGACGTGTCCCTCATTGCCCATGGTCAAAGTGTTCTAGTTGCTCTTAAAGCGGCTGAAATCCTCCAAGCTGAGCACGGCATCAATGCTGAGGTCGTAGACCTTCGCTCCATCCGCCCTCTCGATCAGGACGCCATCATCAACTCGGTAAAGAAGACCAACCGCGCAGTGATTGTGGATGAGTCAAAGCCATTCTGTGGTGTTTCAGCCCAATTAATCACCTTGATTCAGGAATACGCATTCGATGATCTCGATGCTCCTATCAAGCGTGTTTGCTCGCTCGATGCACCTGCGATTTACTCCCCTGCTCTAGAGCCTGAGCAACTTCCGACACCAGCGAAGGTGGTCAAAGCTGTTTTGAGTATTTCATAGAGTTTTGAATCTGTTCTTTTTAGGGCGACCTCAGGGTCGCCCTTTTACGTACATACATCTAGGAGTTATTTTATTATCAACCATAAGATGTGTGTTGTATTATCTTAGTGCTTAGTTAAATATTTATGTAAAATTGATTTGAAAGATTTGTTCAACAAACTAACATCTGTGCCTATCTATGAAAACCGCACTTAAAATTCTAGCCGCCGCTATGGTAGCAATGTTCTTCGCATCCTGCAGCCAGCAGGCAGTCTACTATGATGCCAGTGGTAACTCCGTTTCGTCCTCAGATTCATTTAGCTCAAAAGGCAAATATGTGGCTCCTCCAGTAGTCGAGTCAAAGCCTAAGAGAAGCTGGTTTTGCTGTCCTGAAGACCAAAAGCCTAAGCCGAAAGTAGCGAAGGTTCGTAAGCCAAGAGTTAAGAAAGCTAAAAAACAAGGTTGCACAAAGTGTTACTCAAGATTCTGTCCTAAGCCCGGTTGCTGTGGAACTGTAGGTAACGGTGTTCTCTCACGCGCCACTATGCAAGGTGGAACCGGTGAGCCTCAGTTAGGTCTCATCCCGACCATGAAGACACTTGCCCCTGAGCTCTAATAGCACAAAGAAGACCCACAATTTTATAAAAAACCCGCTTGGCGCTAGCCGAGCGGGTTTTTTTACGCGTGAATCTTCGTTGATCATTTGAATTGTGGTAGAAAATTCAGATATTCCTCTTGCCCATTGCTAGAGTTTGAGGGAAATATAGGCACCGCAACAATTGCGGTGATCATTTTTAAGAATTTAGTTATGCCTATTAATATCGAAATGCCAAAGCTCTCAGACACGATGACTGAGGGTACACTTGTCTCTTGGCGCAAAAAGGCGGGAGACACCGTCGAAATCGGCGATATCATTGCTGAGATCGAAACGGACAAAGCGACCATGGAAATGGAAGCATTTGACGAAGGCACCATTGTTGAAATCTTAGTACAAGAGGGGACTAAAGCGCCTGTTGGTGCAGTTCTGGCTGTCATCGCAGAAGAGGACGAAGACGTTTCTGTTACGACTACCGCTGCCGCACCAGCCGAATCAGCGACAAAAACATCAGCCTCCGACACAGCTTCTCCAGTAGCTGCCGTAGTTCCGACTACCACTGTGGCAGCGGATGGCTCACGCCTCCGTGTTTCACCACTCGCTCGCAAGATTGCAGCAGAAAAAGGTGTCGATCTTACTACCGTACAAGGGTCAGGACCAAGTGGTCGTATTGTGAAGGCTGACGTCGAGTCTGCCAAATCTGCTCCAGCCACACCAGCAGCGGCACCTAGCTCAGCTCCAGTAGCTGCAGCTCCAGCGCCTCAAGGTATCCTTCCAACGGTTGGAGCTGACGACAAAGTCACTCCACTTTCCGGCATGCGTAAAATCATTGCTGGGCGTCTTCTGACTTCTAAGCAAACTATCCCACACTTCTACCTACACGTAGAGTGTGACGCTGCTCCTCTGATGGCACTGCGCAAGCAGATCAACGCTCAGACAGAACAAACTGGCGGCAACAAGTATTCCGTCAACGACTTTGTGGTGAAAGCTATGATCAATGGCTGCGAGGAAGTTCCAGCAGTCAATGCTGCCTACAACGGCGACAGTATCGTAGAATTTGCAAACGTTGGTATTTCTGTAGCTATTGCTGTGGAAGATGGCCTCGTGACTCCTGTCGTTAAAACGGCACAAAATAAGTCATTGCTCGAGATTTCGCAAGAAATCAAAGCGATGGCAAAGCGTGCTCGTGATAAGAAGCTTCTTCCTAACGAATTTGATGGCGGAACAATTACCATCTCTAACCTCGGCGCATGGGGCGTAGAGAGCTTTGATGCGATTGTGAACCCACCACAGGCGGCAATTGTCAGCGTGGGTGGTATCATCGAGAAAGCAGTTTCTATCAAGGGTGAGATCAAATCTGGCCTGCGTATGAACATCGGCCTCAGCTGTGACCACCGCGTGGTTGATGGTGCTGTTGCCGCTACCTACCTCAATGCAGTGAAAAAGTTCATCGAGCAGCCTACGTTGATGCTCCTGTAATTTTCTCATCAAAAATTTCATTCAATGGCATGCACTTCACCAGTGCATGCCATTTTTTTGAGCGCTGGAAGAGGGGAGTGACTTCGCTTTTCAGGACAGATTAGAAAGTATAGCCATCCGTTAGTAGCTCGATGATGACATGGCGCTGGAATACTACCGCTAGAGCCATCACAATAGCGGTGAGGGCTCCAATCACTATGGGCTGCCACAACTTGTAGGATTTTTTGTGCAAGGGGTCTGAGAGCAAAATAGCGTGATATTTGTTGGTGAATATTTCTTTGTGGGCCCTTTCTTTGAGTAAGAAAAAGCAAAGAATGCCGATGAGGGTTCCTAAGGGCACAAAAAACATCATGATGATGGCTGCAAAACGCGCTGGTGTGTGCGACCAAGGATCGTAGTGGCGCATACCCCAACCAAGTAAAACGAAGGTGATGGCTACAATGAGCGTGAAAGAGCTCATGAAAATGAGCAGAAGATGTTGGATATCGATGGCGACTTTGAGAAGCACTAGTGTTAGAACTCCGACAAAGCTTCCACCGAAGAGGTAGAGCCACGCGACTACTTGCACACATACCTCATCTTGTGCATAGTGGTTTCGAAGCTCTATATTACTCATCTCAGATGTGTCGCACGCGCACTGTTCTGGGGATTGATAGATGCTTTTAGTCTCCATGGGAGAATAGTATGAGGAATAAGGCTATAAGAATCAATGATACATATGTTCGAATTAGTTGTTATCGATGGAGTGTGAAAAAAGTCAGCAAGAGATGTTGACCACTGCAATTTCATCCTCTAAATCAAAATCAACGCGCACAACAACGCACTAAAAATTATGGCCGCCTGGGGAACAAAAACATTTGAAGAAGATACTGCTAACGACTGGATTCAGGAGCTCATTGACTCTGAAGACGCACGTGAATTTCTGAGTGAATCACTCAGTATCGATCCTGGTTATATTGAAGCCGATCAAGCAGCCATAGTTCTGGCTGCGAGTGAGACTCTGATTGCCTTGCTTGATGAACCCCGTATCGGTGTTCCTGGTGAATTGGTTGACTGGGTTGGCGACAACGAATGCGACGATGTGAGCGAGCTTCCTGAGATAGCTCTCCCAGCTCTCGCTAAAGTGCTCGGCAAGGAGTCTGAACTGCGTGATATTTGGTCAGATTCTGAAGATTTTGATGAATGGCTTGAAAATGTAGAGTCGATACGTGAAATCATTATGCAATTGGCCCAACTCTAGTTGATTAGTTCAATTTTTTTTACAGTACGTCTGTTAGTTGCTTACTGACAGGCGTGTTTTTTTTCGAAGTACTAGACTACGATAAATCCAAAGTTTCATTTGGATCTCTAAACGTTTTACCTTTTGAAAAAGCGTCCCGCATGTTTGATTAACAAATATGAAGGAACAACTCCTCGAAAACCCTGTATTTCAAATGGCTGCTGAGCAATTTGAGCGCACAGCAGATTTTCTAAAACTATCAAATGATGTGCGCGAGCGCTGCAAGTGGCCGAAGCGACTTTTGACAGTCAGTATTCCCATCAAACGCGACAATGGTGAGACTGAGGTCTTTTTCGGTTATCGTGTGCAGCATGAACTCTCGCGTGGCCCGGTGAAAGGCGGTTTAAGGTTTCACCCCAAAGTTGAGCTAGGTGAGGTGGCGGCGCTCGCTATGTGGATGAACTGGAAATGTGCCTTGATGGGCTTGCCATTTGGTGGTGGAAAAGGTGGTGTGACATGTGACCCACGGAGCATGAGCGAGGCTGAGTTAGAGAATATGACAAGGCGCTATACAGCCGAGATGCTACCATTCATAGGCCCACAGACCGACGTGATGGCTCCCGACATGGGAACCAACGAACAAGTGATGGCCTGGATGCTAGATGTTTATTCCAGCCACGCAGGTCATTTGGTACCTGGGGTCGTGACAGGCAAGCCAGTGAACCTCCAGGGTTCGGAAGGACGAACGGCTGCTACTGGACACGGTGTGGCATTCCTAGCCACACGGGCACTCACAAAGTGTAAAATACGCCATGAAAATGCCACTGCTATTATCCAAGGATTTGGTAATGTGGGTTATCATGCAGCTCTAACCATGGAGCGATTTGGTGTCAGAATTATCGGTATTTCAGATGTGACTGGAGCCGTGTATAATCCCGCGGGAATCGATGTGAAAGCATTGAGCAGGCATGTGGAAAAGACTGGTGGAGTCGTTGACTACACTGCCGCTGATCCTATTGATCCTGTCGATTTATTGGTACAAGCTTGCGATGTGTTAGTGCCAGCAGCGCTTGAGCGGGTTATTACCTCAAAAAATGCTGGTGATCTAAAATGCCGCGTTCTTGCGGAAGCAGCCAATGGTCCAACAACCACTGAGGCGGACGCTATTTTAGAGCGTAGAGATGACATTTTTATGATCCCCGACATTCTCTGCAATGCGGGAGGTGTGACGGTTTCCTACTTCGAGTGGGTACAGAATTTACAGCGCTTCCAGTGGAGCGAGCAAGAGGTGTTGACCAAACTCGATACAATGATGGCAAAGGCATTTGATCGTGTCATATACTTTGCTCAAAGAAATAAACTACCACACCGCGTGGCTGCGTTAGCGCTAGGCATTAAAGAAGTTGCCGAAGTAAAAAAACAAAGAGGACTATTCCCATGATATCAAATTCAGTACGCTTTCATAGCTTCGGCAAAGTCGAAGAAGTAGCTCAATTAGAGCCTATCGAACTACCAGCGCTTAAAAATGGGCAGCTGTTAGTAAAGATGCTGGCGACCCCGCTCAATCCAGCGGACCTCAATTTCATCCAAGGCAACTACGGAGTCAAACCCGAGCTCCCAGCTTCGCCCGGAATCGAAGGTTGTGCAGAGGTGTTAGAAAGTACGGCCGAGGGCTTTGCCGCAGGAGATAAGGTGATCTTTATCGAGCGCGTGGGCACTTGGCAGAGCCACCTAGTCTGCGATGCTCAGAAAGCACTGCGTATTCCCTCTGAGATTGCTCCAGAACAGGCTGCAATGCTCAAAGTGAACCCTGCGACCGCTTGGCAGATACTCCACGCCTACGTTGATCTGAAGCCTGGTGACTGGGTGATTCAAAACGCGGCAAATTCAGGTGTTGGCCAGTGTTTGATTCAAATTGGCAAACAACTCGGACTCCGCACCATCAATACCGTGCGTCGTGAAGGGCTCGAGGCGGAGCTGAAAGCACTGGGTGCTGATCATGTTTTGCTAGATGACGTCGACCTCGTGACAAAGGTGCGCGAGATCTGTGGCGACAACATGCCCAAACTCGCGTCCAATGCCGTCGGTGGCGACAGCGCACTGCGGCAGATGGATGCCCTTGCCGAGTATGGGACTCAGGTGACTTTCGGAGCCATGAGCATGCGCAGTCTCAAGGTACCTAACAAGTTTCTCATCTTTAAGGGAATCAGCCTGCGCGGACTCTGGATCACCAAATGGATAGCAGCGGCCGAGAGGGGGGAGATCGAAGAAGTTTACCAGCAACTCGCAGAGTGGGTGGTGGATGGTAAGTTGGAGCAAGCGGTAGAGAAATCCTATAAGCCAAGCGAGCTAATCGAGGCGCTAGAGCGATCCCAACAAGGTGAGCGCAGTGGCAAAGTCATGCTCGATTGGCAATAAACAAAAAGTAACTTGCTCGGTGGTCTACACCTCGCTCGGACTGTCGAATGTCTGAAGGTCGAATGTCCAGTTAGATCGCGTGGTCGCGATTTTATGAGTGAATCAAAGTCACCAGACTTTGTAGATGGACCTGCGACTTTTTGACCTTTGACAGTGATAGCCGCCGAGGGAACTTGACCTAGCGCACTTCACTTGTGACATTTCCAGCAGTTCCGCTATCTACGGTTGGCTTGGTAGATTTTGTTTTGGCCTTGGTAGTTGTCGGTATCGACCTCAAACCATGTGCTCTTTTTGATCCGCTCTCTATTGTAGGGCGGGGCAAAAACATCAACCAGCTGAGTGAGCTGGTGGGCGTGAAGTTTGTGGATGTTACGTGCCTTAGAGGTCAAGGTGGAGACATGGCCTTTGAGTAAAGTGGACTTTGCAGTTTCTTTGAGGAGGACTTTTTCAGCATCGTTTTCGTGCGGAAGGAGGTCGTAGTTCCATACGTCAATGTTACCCGTGGCACAGAGCAGCACTCCAGTCATGTCTGGGTGGTCGTGGTGCCTTATTTCTTCGCCTTTTTCAAACTGTACCAGACTGACCTCGAAGTTGCGTTGCTTTTCGAGCTTGTAGAAATCTGGGCGTTTATTTCCGAGCCCGTTTTTACTGCGCTCAAAAGCGGCCGCTAAGTCGTCATCTTTGAGATTGAGATGGAGGGCTAAGGCGGCCACTTGTTTGACGTATTTTTCCTGGTTCCAATCGTCTAGATGTTGCCTGCTCGCTTCTTTTTCAACCGCCGTGAGGAAGGCGTCCCAGTTGATAGCTCCATCCGCTGGCAGTCTCCCATTACACGCATTCGCGCGGGTTGCTAGGGCTGTGATGCTTGGTAGCGCAAGGCTGAGCCCGAGAAATCCTGGAAGTGAGGTGCGGATAAAGTGGCGTCGGCTGTAGTCGTCCATACTTAGTAACTAACTTAGAGCTAGAATTATGCAAGTGGAGTATTAGTTTCCTTTAGTGAGGTAGAGCATGAGGTCACGGAGCTCGTCGGGATTGAGAGTATTGATCGTGGCTGGTGGCATAGGTGACACTGGCGAGTGACTGATCTTTTTGATCTCAGATTTCTTGAGTTTGATGACCTGAGTGAGGTCGAAGGGGTTCATCGCGATGCTGAGGTGTGAGTCATCTTCCTGCATCACTTTACCGCGTGTGCTACTGCCGTCTTTTAAGTCAAATTGCGAGAAGTGGTACTGCTCAGAGATGACTTCGGAGGGGTCCAGAATAGCCTTGAGGACGTCTTTGGTGGTGAAGCGGCTAGCAATGTTAGTAAGCTCAGGTCCTGAGTTACCTCCAGCACCTGCCATGCTGTGGCAGCGGCTACAGAGTGCGGCTTGGAACATCCTCTTGCCATTGGCTATGTCCGCCTTGCTGAGGTTGGTGGTTGCTGCGAGGGCGCCCTTTAGATCCCAGTTTCTGCCTGGGCCTTCAGCTGTAATGACAGGCTCTTTAGCGGCTTTGTATTGCGGTGCTGAGGCGGCTACTTTTTTGAGCGGCTCAGTGAGCTTATCGAGGGCTTCTTTACGGATATTCTCGATAAAGCCTTTGTAACTGCGTCCACCACTCTTGGAGCGGGCTTTGTTGAGCCATGCATAGTAGCTGAGGACAGTTTTTTCACTCCATCCAGATTTTGCATTTTTAAGCATCAGAGCATAATGTAATGATTGAGTTTCTGGGTGGTTTTTGAGCATATTTAGAAAGTCTTTGGCATAGGTATCATTGCCTTCGATCCTGAGCACTATTTACACGGCAATGCTCGTGGGATACATCCTTGGAACTGCTGGATCATGAATACGGCCTAAAATAAACGCCACTTTTAGCCACCGATGTTTTTCCTAAAATAGAATCACTCTTTGAAATATGATCTAAAGCTCACGGCATCATTCGGTCGTGAGCTTTTTTATTGCGACTCGAGGTGAAGCTTGAGGATGCGGATCATTTCGTCTTGAGCCTTGCTGCTGTCCTGAGCATTGTGCCAAGCCGGGACTACGAGCTCAGAGTCTACTTCAGCTAGGTGAGAGCTGGTGTACTTAACGACTCCATCCGAGCTGTTTTCTAACTTTCCGCCCCAGCCTCGATCGCCGATGATCGAGTGGTAGGTAACATTCTCCAGCTTTGGCCTGGTGAGGTTATACTTCAATGTTGGGTTGTTGTACTTGAGCCGTTGTACGCCATCCATTCCTTCTTGGATATCAAAGATGCTTTTTCCCAAACTGGTTAGATCTTGACGGTAGTGTGCTGGATCAAGACCTACGATATTTTTTGGAATATCAATGAGGTGTGAGGTGAGTTGGCCAATCCAGTTGTCAGCATAGCTTGAACCGCGGTGAGGAGTGGCTACGAATACGGCACGGGACACACAGTCGAGTGGAGGTGTCTCTAAGAGCTCAATAATCGATTTTTTCCCCATTGTTTCGACGGTTAGAGTGTCGATATTTTTGTTGTATATTTCTGAAATGGCTCCTCGATAATCCCTGGTGATTGCACTCGTTAGGAGTCCACCCATGCTATGACCTATAATGACCATATCATTGCCGTTGAAGCCTGCACCATGCCCCTTAAGATGCACGTGTAGCTCTTCGATTTCCTTTTTTAAACCTGCAGCACTGTGAGAGAGAGGTAGTCCTGTAGGATAGAAGTAGGCATAGAATTGATAATTATCGCGAATCATGGGATCTTCTAGTAGTTTGTATGTAGGTTTGATCCAAAGGTTAGGGGTGGCCGCGAGACCATGGACGAAAATCACAGGAATTAGTTTCGGATCAATAGGCTCGAAAGAGATAAGGCTCATTGACTCTATCCCATACTCAGGTCGTAAGACGTTGATCAAGCCTTGGTAGATGAGAGCTTTAGTTGCATTTTGGGAGAATGCATGAGGAGTGGTGTAGTTCGCTGAGAGCTGAGAGCTCTCACGTGAGTCTATCAGTTGAAAGCTAACTGAGTTTCCGTCACTCCAGTGAGCAAGAGCTGTCACAGAGTATATGTAGCCAATTTTAGACATGAACGGGAATTTCTTGCTGCGTTCAACCGACCAGGCTGAACGTGCGGTCATAGGCACACCTCTGCCGTGAGTCTCTATTGCAGGGGTTAGTACTGAACTTGTGTACTTATTAGCATAATGAAGGGTGTCGATGTCGGTCAGCTGTGAGGCTTTTGTGTGACAGTGGGAAGCTATCTGAAAGCTGTGCTCACCTGATCTAACAGAACTGCCCCAGAGCTGGTGAGTTTGAATCAGTTCTAGCCCTTTACCTAGGGATTGCTGGTATGCTTTGTAAGCCCATGCGGCCTGCATATGATAGGGTTCTAGTTCCTTAGCCGCAGACAAATAGAGAGCAACAGCCTTCTCAGGTTGATGTTTGCACATCCCATTCGCTTTGCGGATTTTACTGAATGCAGGTTTAGCGTAGCTTTTCTCAGCTCTCGGGATTTGTCTGAGCAGTTCGGTTTGCTCATTTTGTGTGAGCTCAATCACAGTGGAAACACATGAGCTCAATGCGTAGCATAGGAAGAGAGATAGAATGAGGCGAATCATTGGGTATGTTTATGCTGAAGTGGTGACGTTGTGTGCTAGAACCTAGGCGTGTACTATGCAAATAAAATGGAATCGCAAGTACGATGCTGATTTTTTTTAGAATTCGATATGCCCGCGCAATCCTAGAACCACAGCGAAATCTTTACGCAATCCATCGCCAACCAGAAGCTGGACGTTAGGAGTTATTTGAATGTTGAAAGGGCCTTGGTACCTATAAAACGTCTCAAATACGCCTTGAATATCAGAGCTGTCAGAGGACTGACCAGCTCCAACACCGAAGCCGAGGAGGTCATTTTCTCGCATATTAGAACCGAAGCCAATAACTGCCATCTTATTGAGATCAGTCTGACTGCCGTTGCTGTTAGAGAATCGGGTGAATAAGGATTTTTCATTGTCATCAAAGTGGTGCTCAAAACCACAACTAAATCCGTAATCCTCCCCGAAGTCCTCTGTAGAGTCGGAGCCCCAGAACATCGCTTGTATATGGTTTTCAGTCCCATCTCCGCGCCAGGTGAATCCTGGTTGAATAGCAGTAAAGAGGTTGCCAGAGTTAAGATCAAAGTCGACCTGCGCTCCTGTTTTACTCGCTTGGACTTGGGTCAGAGCGTAGGTGAGATCGAAGTGGTCGTTAATCTGCCAGCGAGCTGTCGCTCCAGCACCAAATCGAGGGAATGCGACAGTCGGGTTGGTTGAGAACACACGGTTGAGAAATGCTTTCTTAGCTCCTCTAAGGGCGTGTGAGTCGAGCCGGCTTTCTACACTTAGCTGGCCATAACGGAGTTCGATTCTTCCATCGTGGAAGATATGTTGGATATACAAGTCTGGAATTTCAAAACCACTATCACTAAAACCATCGGTCGTTCCTAATATAGCTCCAATGTTAGCACCTAGCTCAGCGGCGGAGTTCTCTAGCAGAGCATGGCGGTGGCGCAGTCGAAACTTGAGAGCCAATAGTCCGTCGCGCTCAGCACCGATGCGCTCAAGTAGACGACTCGGGTATTCTTCTCCCACAAATGTCCAGTGGCCTGAAAGCGAAAGTTCTCCAGATCCGCCAGACTCACCATCGCCAATAGCCCCTTGGAATAATGCACTATAGCTCAGTGCGACATTGAGCCGGTCGGTTGAAAACATGTATTTGAGCGGGCGTTCATTATCCTCTAGGCCCGCGATCGACAAACTCTCCGCCTCCGTCTCGGTGGGGGCAGTGGCCTGAGTCTCGCTCAACGCAGTGTGGCAGCACGCAAAAATCAAGATTATATAGAGAGGATGGAGAATGCTGCTCATAAAATGTCTTCTATGGTTTGAGCTATGCGGTTGATTTTGTCAAATCATCAAGAGGTCGGCTGTGAGGATCGTATTTTCACCTAGCATGTAGAGCTGAAATAGGTTAGTAACGATGTTTAACTTATTAAATAAACAACCTAACATTTTGTAGTGAGGTATTTAGTGTCATGAAATTTAACAGACTTTATATAATATTGGGCTTAGTGACGGGAATGAGTACGTCAACTACATTGGCGGAAGAATCCGCGCCTAAAACCGCATCCTTCACCCAAGTAATGCCCTCTTGGAATGCGGGAAAGAGTAAGGCTGAGATTCTCAAATTTATAGAGAACGTTAGCAAAAAAGGTGGAGAGCATTATGTGAAACCCGGTGATCGAATTGCCGTGTTCGATAACGACGGGACATTATGGGCGGAGCAGCCCGTTTATTTTCAGGCAATGTACACTCTTGATAGAGTGAGGGAAATGGCGCCACAGCATCCTGAGTGGAAAGATAAAGAGCCGTTCAAATCAGTCCTCGAGGGAGATGACAATAAGGCGTTGGCTCAAGGTGAGTCAGCATTGATAGAGATGGTCAAAGCAACCCATAGCGGTATGACAACTGATGAGTTTTCTGCATCAGTGCGCCAGTGGATTGACACAGCCAAGCATCCAACATCAGGAAAACTCCTTAAACAGATGGTCTATCAGCCAATGTTAGAGGTTCTAGCAGTTCTGCGAAATAATGATTTCAAAACCTATATTGTTTCAGGTGGCGGGATTGATTTCATGCGGGTTTTTTCCGAGGAAGTGTATGGTATTCCTCCTGAGCAGGTGATTGGCAGTTCAATTGAAGTAAAGTTTGAGATGCGTGATGGCGTGCCAGTGATTGTTCGCGAGCCAAAGATCGGATTTATTGACGACAAGGAAGGAAAGCCAGTAGGTATCCACACTCACATTGGAAAGCGTCCTATTGCAGCCTTTGGTAATTCCGATGGCGACCTACAGATGCTGCAGTGGACCGCAGCAGGGAAGGGACCAAGCCTTTGCGTCTATATCCACCATACCGATGCCGAGCGCGAGTGGGCCTACGACCGTGACTCACACATCGGCAAGCTCGACAAAGGGCTCGGTGAAGCCAAATCCAAAGGTTGGACCGTCGTAGACATGAAGGCCGAGTGGAAAATCATTTTCCCTGAAAAGTGAAGTTGATTAGCTGTCAAAAGCTAGAATGAATAGGGATGAGATGGATTTATTTTGATCAAACAACTCTTTATGTCTAGCAAATCATTGATCGGTACTATATAGCTGGATGTCGCAAATTTCCGCTAGATAAGTAATCTAACGGCCTGAAAATAGTTTACTAACAATAACATACAATGAAATCCACCCTACCCACATTTGGCTTCCTGAAGAATTCAGGCGCCAAATCCTTAGTCGGAGCCTTTGTCGCAGCTACTGCTGTTATCATTGGCTGTGCAGATTCTACCTCTGCCGCAGATAAGAAAAAACCTAACATTCTCGTCATTTGGGGCGATGATGTCGGCCAGTCTAACATATCAGCATACACCCGAGGTGTGATGGGTTACACCACCCCTAACATCGATCGCATTGCGAACGAAGGAATGATTTTCACTGATTACTATGGAGAGCAGTCGTGTACAGCGGGTCGTTCCTCCTTCATTATGGGGCAGAGTGTGTTCCGCACCGGTCTATCGAAGGTTGGCCTACCTGGTGCCGAGCTGGGCATGCAGAAAGAGGATATTACCATCGCCACAGTCCTGAAAGATCAAGGCTACGCGACTGGTCAGTTTGGTAAGAACCACTTGGGTGACAAGGATGATATGCTTCCAACCAATCATGGATTTGATGAATTTTACGGAAACCTCTACCACCTCAATGCAGAAGAAGAGCCAGAGAATGAGGATTACCCACGTGATTATAAACTTCCAGACGGTCGTACCTTCATCGAAGCATTTGGCCCTCGCGGCGTGATCAAATCATCTGCTGATGGTAAGATCGAAGACACTGGCCCCTTGACCAAGAAGCGCATGGAAACTGTCGATGATGACACCGTGGCACATGCGATTGATTTCATCAAGCGCGCTGAAAAAGCAGGCAAACCATGGTTTGTCTGGTGGAGCGGAACACGCATGCACTTCCGAACTCACATGAATGATGAGAAAACTAAAGCGATCAAAAAAATGTACCCTAACGCTGACGAATACTCATGCGGCATGGTCGAGCACGATATGCACATTGGTGAGTTCCTTAAAGTTCTGGATGAGCTTGGTATTGCCGACAACACAATCATTCACTATTCCACAGATAATGGACCTCACTACAACACATGGCCAGATGCAGCTTCTACCCCATTCCGTGGTGAGAAAAATACCAACTGGGAAGGTGGCTGGCGTGTGCCTTGTGCCGTGAAATGGCCAAGTGTTATCAAACCAGGTTCAGTTTCTAACGGCATTGTCCACCACATGGATTGGCTTCCTACATTCGCAGCCGCAGCTGGCAATAAGACCATCAAGCAAGACCTTCTAAAAGGCTATAAGTCTAAGGCCTTAGGTCGTGATTACAAGAATCACCTCGACGGATACGACGTTAGTGCCCACTTGGCGAATCCACAGAAAGTGGAAAGCCCACGAAAGGAAGTTTTCTACTTCTCTGACGACGGTGACCTTACAGCACTTCGTTATGGTCAGTGGAAGTTGATCTTCCTTGAGCAGAAAACTGAAGCTGGCCTTCGTGCTTGGATGGAGCCATTTGTTCCCCTAAGAATCCCATTGATCTTGAACCTCCGTCGCGACCCGTACGAGCGTGCTCCAATCACCTCGAACACATACTATGATTGGTTACTCGACCGTGCGTACCTCCTCGTTCCAGCCCAAGCGTATGTAGGTAATTTCTTGGGAACCTTTAAGGAATTTCCTCCGCGTCAGAAGGCTGCTTCTTTCAGTCTAGATCAAGTGATGGATAAGCTCACTGAGCCGACCAATAAATAAGACCCTATTTCCTCAAAGCGTGCTCATCCTGAGCGCGCTTTTTCTTCTCCAATTCAAATCCTACAAAATATGAAAATTAGAAACCTACTCCTAGCGGCCACATGCTCTCTAGCAATCGGCTCCTCAGTCCAAGCGGCGGACAAACCTAACATCCTGATTATCTGGGGTGATGACATCGGCCAATTCAACCTCAGTTACAACAACCGAGGAATGATGGGCTATAAAACTCCGAACATTGACCGCATTGCAAGCGAAGGTGCTTTCTTTACCGATTGGTATGGTCAGCAGAGCTGTACCGCTGGTCGCGCCGCCTTCATCACAGGACAGTCGCCAATGCGTACTGGTCTCACTAAAGTGGGCCTACCAGGTTCTCCTGAAGGATTGAAGATAGAAGACCCTACGATTGCTGGTCTCCTCAAATCTCACGGCTACATGACTGCTCAGTACGGAAAAAATCACCTTGGTGACCGCGACGAGATGCTCCCGACTAACCACGGATTTGATGAGTTTTACGGCAACCTCTACCACCTCAATGCCGAGGAAGAGCCAGAGAATGTTGATTATCCGAAGGATCCTGCATTCAAGAAAAAATTTGGGCCACGCGGAGTGATCAGTAGCACTGCTGATGGAAAAATCGAGGACACTGGGCCGTTGACTAAAAAGCGCATGGAAACTGTCGATGGTGAAGTCACAGCCAAGGCTCTCGACTTCATGGAACGTGCCAAAAAAGCGGATAAGCCGTTCTTTCTCTGGTGGAATAGCACGCGGATGCACGTCAACACCCACCTCAAACCTGAGTCACGTGGAAAGACTGGTCTCGGCGTCTATGCTGACGGCATGGTCGAGCATGACTTCATGGTTGGCCAGCTGCTCGACAAGCTCACGGAGCTCGGTCTCGATGAGAACACGATTGTCATGTATTCCACCGATAATGGAGCCGAGGTTTTCACTTGGCCCGATGGTGGTAGCACCATGTTCCGCGGTGAAAAAGCCACACAGTGGGAAGGCGGCTTCCGTGTTCCGACAGCGATTCGTTGGCCTAAAGTCATCAAGCCTGGAACAGTGATCAATGAACTTTGTGCCCACGAAGACATGCTACCTACTTTGCTTGCCGCTGTTGGTGATACCACAGTAAAAGCGGATCTGCTCAAAGGTAAAAAAGCGATCAACAGGGACTACAAAGTTCATCTCGATGGCTACAACCTTCTGCCTTCTTTCAAAGGAGACACAAAGGAATGGCCACGTAAGGAGTTCATTTACTGGACTGATGATGGAAATGTAGCGGCAATTCGTTACAACAACTGGAAGGCAACATTCCTCCAGCAAGATGCCCATGGCATGGATGTGTGGATCAAGCCTTTCACGGTGCTCAGAGCTCCGATGTTAGTGAACTTGCGCATGGATCCGTTTGAGCGCGCTCAACACGAAGCCATCGGTTACCCTCAGTGGTGGATTGATCACATGTACATGATCGCTCCAGCTGCTAGTTATGTTGGTGAATGGTTGCAGAGCTTCAAGGAGTTCCCACCACGTCAAAAGCCTGGTACTTTCAGTCTCGATCACGTGATGGACAGCATCAGCAAGGGAGCTGGCGACAAGTAATATTTTTTCATATAGATCATCGGGATGCTTCTGCGTAGGGGCATCCCGATTTTTCATTACTACAAAGTCACCAGACTTTGCTAACACGACCTTCGACCTTAAGACCTTTGACAACCGAACGTCGAGAGTCCTGTTAGCTAAGACTTCACACTCCCAACTCCACACGTATCACTCTTCATTATGCCCGCACATCAATCTATCAAACAGCTCCAACAATGCATGGAGCAGTCAATCATCGGTCAAGAAACGGTGGTGAAAAGCATTTTGCTGAGCCTCCTCTGCAATGGAAATGTCCTGCTAGAAGGACTTCCTGGACTGGCTAAAACACGAGCCGTGAAAAGTCTGGCCGAGCACCTAGTGGCCGATTTCAGCCGTATCCAGTTCACTCCCGACCTTTTACCATCCGACATCACAGGATCGGAAATGTATTTAGGCGAAGAGGCGGCCCAGCGCTTCGAATTCCAAGCTGGCCCCATTTTTGCAAATATTGTACTTGCCGACGAAGTCAATCGGGCGCCAGCCAAAGTGCAGGCTGCATTGTTAGAAGCAATGGAGGAACGCCAAGTCACCGTCGCTGGGCAGACGCACAAGATGCCGCCACTCTTCATGGTGATGGCAACCCAGAATCCTATCGAACAAGAAGGAACCTACCCGCTGCCAGAAGCGCAGATGGATCGGTTTCTCATGCACATCTCAATCGACTACCCGAGCGACGCAGACGAGAAGGCTGTGATGCGCTTAGTGCGTGGTGAGACATCCAGCACATTTACCGACAAAGAAAAAATTTCAATAGCGCAAGAGGAAGTCTTCTCGGCTCGCGCAGAAATTGATCAAATAGAAATCAGCGATGCGATGGAAGAATACATCGTGGCACTGGTGGCAGCGACGCGCAGGCCTGCGGATTTCGACGCTGATCTAGCGCACTACATCCAGGTGGGTGTGAGTCCACGTGGGTCTATAGCGCTCGATAAAGCATCCCGAGCTCACGCATGGTTAGAAGAACGCACAAGTGTCACACCTGACGATATCCGAGCAGTCGTCAGCGATTGCCTGCGCCACCGTATTGGCCTCAGCTACGAAGCCCAGGCGGATGGACTGACGAGTAATGATGTGATCAACAAAATCGTCAAATTGGTGGCAATAGCATAAACATTTTTAAGGCTGTGGACTGGAGCAAAATAAAACGAGTGAAAGGCGAATGCCCAGCGGAGACGCAGGGGGTCTACGCATCACTCGAAGAGTTGATAAAGCTACAGTTTCAGTCGCGTGATTTTTCTTTTTTACCATCCCAGCCAGTGAGTTCGATTCTTGCTGGGCGCTATGCTTCGCGATTGCGTGGGCGTGGACTCAACTTTGAAGAATTGCGCAAGTACCAGTCCGGTGATGATGTTCGAACCATCGACTGGAAAGTCACAGCCCGTACCCGTAGCCCGTATGTGCGGGTCTATACGGAGGAAAAAGACCGAGCCGTGTTAGTGGTCTGTGACCAACGACTTAATATGTTTTGGGGCACCCGTGAACGGTTAAAATCAGTCACTGCGGCACAGGCGACAGCTCTCGCGGCTTGGCGCGCTACAGCCGTGGGTGACCGTATCGGCGCAGTTATATTCAATGACGAAGAAGTGATCGAACATCGGCCTCAACGAAGCCAGAAGAGTGTGATGAATGTTCTGAATTCTGTCGTCAGGATGAACCAGAAATTGAAGGTCGATTCTAAGGTCGAGCCAAACCCAACGATGCTCAATGAGGCGCTGAAAAAAGCACTGACCTTGGCGACTCATGATATGTTAGTCATTATTGTGAGTGACTTTTTCGAGGTGGATAAAACCACCGAGAAGCTCACAGCTAAGCTATCTCAACACAATGATGTGTTGGGTATTCTAGTGACCGACCCTGTGCGCGAGTCCCCTCAAGCCCAGAAGGTCACTGCGAGTGATGGTCGATTGCAGATGGAGATCCCATTTGATAGGAAATCCGTGCGTGACAAAGTAGTCGGGGCTTACCGCGAGGAACGCGATGGGATAGCTCATTTCATGCGTAAGCTTTCAGCGCCTTTGCTCACCTTGAGTAACCAAGGTGACGTAGTGGACCAAATACGTGAATTGTTAGGAGTGCCTTCAAGGCTGAAAAAGTGATGGAAGGAGAAACACCTAGCCTCAATGATTTACGGGATTTAGTTCTACCAACTGAGCCGAGTTGGTGGCCATTGGCACCCGGTTTGAGCTTTCTTCTAGTGCTCTTGCTGTGGGTGGCACTCTGCTGGGCAGTTATTTTTTATAGAAAGTACCAAGCGCGTGCGTACCGACGTGCGGGCCTCGCTTTGTTGGCTGATGCTGTTACTGTGAGGGAGTTGTCGGAGCTATTGAAGCGTGTGGCATTGGTGGGATTCGAGCGTGAGACTGTGGCTTCACTCTACGGAAAAGAATGGGCAGAATTTCTCCAACAATCATGTGCTGGAGTAGAGATGAAGGAGTTGCTGAACTCCGGTGAAGTGAGCCCGCATCTGCGAAGGCAGGCTGGACGGTGGATCAAACAACATAAAGCATGATCACATTTTTACATCCCTGGCTTTTTGCTCTAGTTTTATTGCCCTTGCTTCTTCGGGTAGTAATTCCTGCGTACCGGGAAGCGAAGCAGGCTGTACGAGTGCCGTGGTTTCAACGCATGGTTGAGATGATCGGCGCAACTCCCTCTGAAGGAGCGGTGATTGCTGAAACGCGTTTCAGCCAGCGGGTGTTTCATTATTTCTTATGGGTTTTGTTGGTCGGATCTCTAGCGCGCCCTCAATTGGTTGAACCGGCAATCAGTCGCATTACTCCGACTCGAGACCTGCTCTTGTTAGTTGATCTATCAGGTTCGATGGAGGCTGAGGATTTCACCAATGCGAAAGGGGAAAAGGTCGACCGGCTCACTGCTGTGAAAGAGGTGCTAGACGATTTTCTTACCCGTCGCGAAGGTGATCGAGTGGGTTTGATCGTGTTTGGTAATGCAGCATTCGTGCAGGTGCCTTTCACCCAGGATCTTAAAGTGTGCCGCCAGTTGCTTGATGAGACGGCTGTGCGTATGGCGGGACCGCGTACAGCCTTTGGTGATGCTATCGGGCTGGGTATCACGATTTTTGAGCGCAGCGAGAACGAGGACAAGCTAATGATCGCGCTGACCGATGGCAACGACACTGGGAGTCAGATCCCACCAGCAGAAGCCGCCTCGATCGCCAAAGATAAGGGGATTGTCATCCATGTTGTGGGTGTTGGAGACCCCGAGTCAGCTGGCGAAGAGAAGCTCGACGAGGAGGCTCTCAAGGCCGTGTCTGAAAATACTAATGGTCAGTACTTTCATGCCAGCGATCGCAAGGAGTTAGATACCATTTACCAAGAAATTGATAAAATGGGGACTCGAGATGTGGAGTCTGAGTCCTATCGGCCGCGCCGTGACCTGTTTCATTGGCCACTGGCAGCTTTCTTGTTGCTGAGTGTTGGAGGGCAATGCCTGAGCTTGTTGGTTGATCATTTAAAGAGGCGAGACGCCTCATCTACGGGGGAGGCCTCACATGGCTGATTTTCACTTTATCCGGCCATGGTTTCTCTTGGCTTTGTTGCCAGTGCTGTTGGCAGTGCTGGGCCTTTTGCGCCGAGAAAAGGCAGGTTCTGCTTGGCTCGGGATGATTGATGCGCACTTGCTCAAGCACTTATTAGTGGGAGAGGGGAAGTCTTCACGCATCAAGCCCGCGCACGTTCTCTGTGTCCTATGGCTGCTGAGTGTTTTGGCCCTCGCTGGGCCGAGTTGGCGCAAACAGGCGTCCCCCTTTTCGGACGATCAAGCTGGGTTAGTTTTGATTCTCAAGCTGAGCGGGTCGATGGAGGCTACTGACGTTCAACCATCGCGGCTAGAACGAGCCAAGTTCAAGATTAGAGATTTGCTAAAAATGCGCGAAGGCGCTGCCAATGCCTTGATCGTGTACAGCGGGAGTGCGCATTTAGTGATGCCTCTGACTAAGGATGATGCAATCATTTCTACCATGGCAGAAGGCCTGACTCCTGCTGTAATGCCGTCTGAAGGTGATGCACTCAGTGGGGCAATAAGAGCTGCTGAGAAACTGCTCAAAGAGGCTGGAGTCCCAGGCTCAGCATTGGTGCTGGCTGACAGCGTGGATCCGACTCAGGCGGCCGAATTGGCCACCGTGGCAGCGGAACTTCCCGTGCATTTCCTCGCTATCCAGTCGCCACAATCACCGAGCGACGCAGGGCTAGTGAGTGCGGCCAAGGCTCGCGGAACCGAGTTGATAGTGATGAGCGAGACCGCTGAGGATGTGATCCGTGCCAATGACCTAGCACAGAGTAAAATGTTAGCGGCAACCAACGAGGATGGCAGTGAGCGCTGGCAAGATGCGGGTTATTTCTTGCTGCCATTTATCGTTCTCGGTGCTGGATGTTGGAGTAGAAAGGGGTGGAGGTGTTGAAAGTGATAAGTTTGAAGTTTGAAGTGAGAAGTTCCTATAAGGTTGCTTTGGCTGGAGCTATTTTGCTGACTGTAGTCTATGCTCTTTATGGTGGTGGATTTGCGCTGCGGACTGCTGACCAGAGGGCTTATGCTAGCTATAAAAAGGAAAGTTATGTCGCCGCTGCCGAGCAATTTTCTGACTCGATGTGGCGTGGTGTTTCCTATTTTAAACAAGGCGACTTTAAAAAGGCTGCGGCTGTGTTCTCCGGCATCCAGTCGGCTGACGGATTCTATAACCATGGCAATTCTCTTGTGATGTTAGGTAAGTATGCCGATGCCATATCGAGCTATGATAGGGCATTAGCATTGGGTCCCCACGCCGATGCTGAGTTCAATAGAACGATAGCCAAGGATCGGATGGATGCTCTCGATTTTGAGGGCGGAAATATGACCGATGGGAAAATTGGCTCAGATGGTATTACCTTTGAAAAAGGGACATCCTCAGAAGACGCGGGCGAGGAAGTAGTCGAGGGAGCTAAGCTAGATGACGCGCAAATGCGAGAAGTCTGGCTACGCAAAGTGCAGACCAAGCCCGCCGACTTTTTGAAATCAAAGTTCATGTACCAAGATGCGGTAAAATCTCAGCCAGGAGGTGAGGGTGAATAAGTGGCTACTCACATGGGTGCTCCCCCTAAGCCTGCAGGCTGCAGAGCCTGTGGTGGTGCGTTCTAGCGTGGAACCGCAGGAGGCATGGCAGGGGCAACGTGTCCTATTGACCATTGAGGTGCTGGGTAAGGATGCCTGGGCACAAATCCCTAACATGCCAACACTGCAGGTTTCTGGAGCCTATGTCTTGCCAGCTGATAGCCAAGGGGTGCGGCTACAGGAGCAAATCGATGGAGCTCAGTACACGGGCCAGCAGTACCAACTTTCTCTCTACCCGCAGCAAGGGGGAACGATAACCATCCCAGCTTTCTCTGTGGAGGTGAAAAGTAAGGTCTGGGGGACGACGGAATCAGCGGGTCTTACTAATCAAATTGTTCCCGCTATAGAGTTCACCAGCAAGGTGCCACCAGGTGCTAAGGGGGTAGATTGGTTGGTCAGTACGGAGAGCTTTAGTGCGACTCAGACATGGTCTAGCAGCTCCTCAGATATGAAGGTGGGAAATGCCCTGAAGCGCAAGGTCACGCTCACCGCAAACAACGTCTCCGGCATGGCATTCAAGCCGCTGAACTATCCACAGACGGAAGGCCTAGGCATTTATCCAGCAGAGCCAACGGTGGAAGACAAACGTGACCGTGGCAGCCTCAGTGGCACCCGCAATGAGGAGGTGACGTATATTTTTGAAGGAGCTGGAACCGCTGAGATCCCTGCGATCGAGCTTGTTTGGTGGGATTTAAAGAATCAAGAGCTGAAGAAGGTTGTGCTAGAAGGCCGCTCGATCAAGGTGACTGGATCGACAAAATCCACCTATGCAGATGAGGCAATCACTGAGGAAAGTAATACAGTCTGGTGGAATATAGTACTCGGAGCCATAGTGTTAGCTGCCGGCGTGTTCTGGAAACGCGAGCAGATTTCTGATAATTTTAGAGAACGAAAACGGGCTAGAGCTGAGCACGAAAAAGTTTATTTCGAACGATTCAGAAAGATCGCAGAAACGGGTGAAGCGTTGAAGACTCAAGCAGCCCTCATGCAGTGGCTAGATAAGGTCAACACTAGCAATAATCCTGTCCAGTTAGAGCTATTTCTACAACGGTACTCAAATGAGAAATACGCAGTGAAGTTATTGTTAGGAGATTCCTGTGAGCTAGCTAAGGTGATGGCTAAAGCACGCAAAAACTGGCGCAAGGCCCAGAAAATAAAAGCCAAGCACGAAGGACTACTACCGGAGATGAATGGGTGAAGGTGTACTTTTCCAGTTCTTCTGTTCGAGTGGTATGAGTTGGCTGATTTGTGAAAGAACTCATGGGGGCTATTGACTTTCCTACTATTTAGTAGAAGTGGACTGAGCATTGAAACCGCGACAGGGAGTGGCATAGGTTCCCCACATGAAACACGTCACGATTATAGCCACCAGCCTCAATGCCGATTCTAAGTCACAGGAATTGGCTCGTATCTTCCAAAAGCAGTTAGGAGGAGTTAGCTCAGATCTGGTCGACTTGAGAGAGCTGGATTTACCCTTTGCTGGGACAAACGAAGGATGGAGTTCGGCTGATACAGCAAAGCTGAAGGAGGCAGTCGAGCGTGCCAGCCACGTTGTCTTTGCTGTGCCGATCTATTGCTATGATGTGAATGCGGCGGCCAAGAATGTGATCGAATTGATTGGTCGCTCATTTACCAAGAAAGTGGTTGGATTTATTTGCTCCGCTGGTGGTGATAGCAGCTACATGTCAGTGATGGGATTTGCCAATCACCTGATGCTAGACTTCCGCAGCGTGATAGCCCCACGCTTTGTCTATGCCAACCCTCAGAGCTGGGATAGTGATGGAAATCTTAAAGAAGAAATTCAGCAACGTGTAGCCGAGTTGGTTGGTGATCTCTCGGAAATTCAGGTTGTAGCGAAGCCTGATAAGAAGTATTGATATCCCATGCAGAGACGGGACTTTTTTAAAATCGTACTCCCCTTGGTTTTCAGCGAGCAGGTGTTGGCTCTAGCTGGTTCAGGGGAGGGTGTTCCATTGAAGTTTGGAGTGATTGCCGATCCTCAATATGCCGATAAGGACCCAGGCGGAACTAGGCATTATCGTCAATCCTTGGTGAAGCTTGAAGCTGCGGTTGGGGAACTCAATAAGGAACCTTTAGATTTTGTGGTGACACTGGGGGACTTGATCGATGAGGACTATGCGAGTTTTTCAGAAGTGATGCCAAGGTATGAAAAGCTTAAGGCAAAGCATTATAAGGTATTTGGAAATCACGATTTCGAGGTGGCTGACAAGGACAAGGGCTCGGTGGCAAAGGCCATGGGCATGCCGGATGACTACTACAGCATAAGAATGCGTGGTTGGCGGTTTATATTTTTGGATGGCACCGAGGTGAGCACGTTTCGTTACCCTAGTGATGACCCCAGGACACCGAAGGCGGAGGAGCAGCGCATGAAGCTCAAAAAGGCGGGTAAACGCCACGCATCTTGGAATGGTGGAATGTCAGAAAAGCAATTGGCATGGTTGAAAAATCAGTTAGATGCTTCTAAGGTAGCAAACGAGAGAGTTATCGTGTTCAACCATTTTCCAATTTTGCCAATGGGTGACGGGCATAATCTCTGGAATGCAGAGGAACTAGTAAAACTCCTAACCCAGTATGACCACGTGGCGGCCTACATGAACGGCCATAACCATAGAGGAAACTATCTCCAGAAAGAGAACACTCATTATCTCAATTTTAAAGGAATGGTGGAGAACCCAGTCGAATCAGCCTATGCGGTGGTGACTTGTTTTGCTGATCGAATTGAAGTCGAGGGATACGGCATCGAGCCCGACCGAAAACTGATTTTATAAATAAGGCGAAAACAGCCGAGCAGCTCCGTCGCGGAGGCGGGATGGGAGGGTGCGTGCATTGATTTCATCTAGGGTGACTTGGCACGCTCTCGCTAGCTTCTCGTCGATGATGGTGTCGAGTTTTCCTGCCAGTTCTGCATCGTAGCACTCTAGGTTGTACTCAAAATTGAGGCGCATGCTGCGGGCGTCCCAGTTGGTGGAGCCGATGAGTGACCAGAGGTGATCGGCGACGAGGAGCTTGGTGTGATCGAAGGGGGCAGGTGAGGTGTGGATGTTGCAGCCTTTTTCTATTAAGCGCGGGAGTTGGGGGATGACAGCCCAGTTCATGATGGCTATGTTGTTCTTAGAGGGAAGCAGGATGTCGACCTGGACTCCGCGCATGGCTGTGACTGCTAGAGCATCGAGGATGGAGTCGGAGGGGAGAAAGTAAGGGGTGATGATGCGCACGCGATGACGGGCGACTGAGAGGGCCCCTAGGATCATTTCATTGATCTTATCGAGGTCTTCATCTGGGCCATCCGGGACGCCGCGAGCAATGACTGGGCCACTGCGTTCAAGGGTGGGAAACCAGGTGGGGCCGTTGAGTTCTTCTTTAGTGGTGAAGGCCCAATCGATAGCAAAAGCTTCCTGGAGCTCGGAGACTGCGGGGCCGTCGATGCGGAAGTGGAGGCAGGCGACGGGAAAGGCGGGTTTCAGGTTGAGGCAATGATCTTCCCGGATGTTAGTGCCGCCGGTAAAGCCGGTCTTGCCATCGACTACTAGGATTTTCCGGTGGTTGCGCAGGTTTGCAAAGACCATGCTTAAGGGGGCTCGTGATGGGAGGAAGGCTGCCACGTTGATTCCAGCGTCCTTGAGGCGTTCCACCATGTTCGGTTTGGAGTAACGCGAGCCGACGCCATCGATCATCACACGGACTTCTAAGCCCCGTTGTTGGGCATTGATGAGAGCTGTGAGGAATTGTTCACCCACTCTGTCGCTGTCAAATATGTAGCTATTGAGAGCGACTGAGACCTTAGCGTTGTCGATGGCTTTGAGCATCTCAGGGTAGGCCGCATCGCCGTTGATGAGGGGCTCAATCGTATTTCCCATCAAAAGCGGTTTACCAATCAAGCGGGTGCCGAGCTTCACTAGTCCAATCAAGCTCGGGTGATCTAACCGGGCATGGTGAATGGCAATTTTTTCATCTTTCGTTAGATTTTGATCTGGATCGTGGTCCCAGACTTTGGTGAGCCCGAGCGAGACACCAGTGCGTTGGATGCGGTTGATGCCAAGTATCAGGTAGGCAATGGAGCCTATGATCGGCGAAAGCCAAGCAAGGCCGATCCAAGCAACCGCTGACTTCACATCCTTCTTCCGCAGGATTGCATGTAGAGTGACAGCGCAGGCACCAAGAATGTGCAGAGCTGTAGCTACGAATGGCCAAATGGCTTTAACTGCGTCAATGATTGGTGATTCATCCATCAGCTGGGGAGTCTAACGGGTCAGTAGATTCTGTCAATCTTGCTCAAGAAGTCCTTCGATCCATCACAGGATACGCCAAATTTTGAGCTTCTAACCAGCATGATGAAGCGAGTTTTAACCACAGATTACGCTGATTTACACAGATTCTTCCAGCTAGGTAAAGCGGGTTCTACCGCGAAACAGACGAAAGACGCTAAAAGGCCAACATTATGAAACAGCTCTACCACGGATTACACTAATCGCACGAATGTTCGCTAGCATGATGAAGCTGCGAGTCGCCCCCTTGGGAGCGCTGAGCCCCAGCTCGGCAGCTAACGACCACAGTCGTGCCTCACATGGCTTCAGGCTAACGAAAACTGCAGCACTGGTAGCCCAACGGGCTTGCGGAGCTTAGCCCAGTGTTGTGACGCAGTCGCTACGCTGGGATTCAATCAAAACCCTAGCCAACTCTGAAGGAGTTGTGGAGTAATACCATCGTGAGTTCGATTACTGCTCATCCAATGTTCTGCCCGTACCCATCGTGCTGGAATTATTAATTATTAATTGTTCATTCTTAATTGGAGCG
>Ga0233410_10000112_pt1 | contig 27227 bp, 20 predicted proteins | sample Na_anoxic_1_MG_FD_179869 | JGI IMG/M metagenome (GOLD analysis project Ga0233410, IMG submission 179869) | Seawater microbial communities from Saanich Inlet, British Columbia, Canada - Na_anoxic_1_MG | ecosystem: Environmental > Aquatic > Marine > Inlet | place: Canada: British Columbia...
TCCCTCTTGGCCTTCAGCTAGAGATGCGTAGCAATCTGAGTTGTCCCAGAATGGTTTGGCAAAAATAAGCGTCTGAATGTAGTGCATGAATTCACCTGGTGTGAAGCGTGCCTTACATGTTTCCATGTGTTGGAAAATGCCCTTGGCGTAGTTATCACAGCGAGCCCATGTGCACATAAGGATGGCGCTAGAAACTTTCTCTGGGTGGCGAAGCATCAGTTGCTGCGCAATGATGGATCCCATTGAGCAGCCCACAATTCGTGCTTGCTTAATCCCAAGTTCATCCATCAAGGCTGCGTAGTCATCAGCCATCATGGCGGATGTGTATGGGCCTTCTGGTTTGTCGGAAAGTCCGACGCCGCGGTTGTCGGGCATGATGCAGCGGAAATGCTTTGACCATTCTTCCGCGTGTGCTTCCCAAACACCACCTGGAGCAGTGATACCCATGATGCAGATGAGCGGCTCGCCTGAACCTAACTCTTCGTAGTGCATCTGGATGCCGTTGACTGTTACTTTTGGCATAATGTTAGTTTGTTAACTTAACCTACTGCGTTACGAACCTTGATCGATGCATCGAGGATGGCATCCCAAGTTTTTGGCGTTTCGAGTACTGAGTTGTCGAACATGCAGCCATCCCAACAAATGTGTTGGATGCCACGTTGGTCGTAGTCCTTGAGCCACATTTCAGAGCAGCGTGTGATATCGAGTTTGCCGTTAGGGTCATCAGCCTGGCAATGGCGGCCAGTCTTGTCGTGTGAGCCTGAGCCATGGACTGAGCCGTCGTTCTGAGCGACGTGGAAGTCCGTTGTCCAAGGGCGAAGCGCGTCAGTCATCGTCTTGTACGCAGCCCAGAATTCGTCTTCGCTATAACCAGGCTTGAGAAGAGCATTCTCCGGCGAGTTGTAGCCGAGAAGATAAAGGTAAGTGTGAGCGAGGTCTGCTTGGAAACCTACAGTGGAAGGCATTCCAGTTTCTTCAAGGGTGTTAAGCATGTGCTTCCATGAGTGCATGCCTCCCCAGCAGATTTCACCTTCAGCCGCGAGGCGTTCACCGTGCTCCGCTGCTACTGCCCCAGCACGTTGGAAGGTTTCTGCGAGTAGTTTCGTATTTCCGACTTCGTCTTTGGCAAAATCCTCAGGGCCACCAGCTGAGTCGATGCGGATCACTCCGTAATCACGGGCGCCGTGCTCTTTAAGAACTTGGCCAATTTTAGCAGAAAGTGCGACAGCGTGTACGAAGTTGTCACGGTCGTCTTGTGAACCGAATGCGCAACCACCGACAGTGCCTGGCCATACTGGAGCAACTAAGGATCCAATCTTGAAGCCAGAGTCAGCAATCTTGTCCGCCATGTGACGGATGTCGTCGATCGAGGCTTCTGGATCTGTGTGTGGGTGGAAAAGAAAGAGGTCGACGCCGTCAAATTTTTGACCGTCGACCTCAGCGTTCTTTGTGAGCTCGAGCATGCGCTCGAGTGAGATTGGTGGGTGGTCAGTGCCTTCTTCTTTTCCGACAAGGCCGGGCCACATCGCGTTGTGTAATTTTAGTGCCATCGTATTTTAGGTTTTCTTTATTTTGTGGGGGCTGACTTTAGCCGCAGTATGATTCGAATGGGGACTATAGGCAAAATTCTGATGTTGTATAGTACAGCTTCGTGGATTTTTTGTATATAATCGGCAGGGGTGGGTGAGCCGGTGTTAGTTTTTAGCTCGATGCCTCTTCCTGTACTGTAAGGGGGTCTCATTGGTGATGCGTGAGAATTCTTTGCTGAAATGGCTTTGGTCGACGTAGCCGCATGCCGCGGAGATTGCTACGAGATGTTCATCACTATGGCTGAGTCTGTAGCAGGCGTCGTGAACTCTGAGATGGCGAATGTACTGCCTGGGTGTCATATTGAGTTGCTTCTTGAACTTTCTTTCAAAGGTGCTCACTGATAGATTCCCGAGTTTGGCTAATTCAGTGACCCGGATATTTTCAGAAAAGCGCTCATGCATTGCTTTGAGTGAGACCCCGAGTTCCGAGTGAATGTCGATAGCTGATGTTCCAGTCGAGAATGGCCGCGTGGTGCCAGCGATGGCTACAATTTTCCCGTCATTGTTGAAAAGAGGAATCTTCGTGGTGGTAGACCAATCCACAAACCCTTTGCCGCGTGGGACAAGTTCGACCTTGTTGTACATTGGTTTGCCGGTTGCGATGACTTGCCGGTCGTCTTTGGCGTAGGCATTGGCTTGACCGGGCGGGAAAAAGTCCCAGTCCGTTTTTCCTAGTAAATCTTCAGGTGTACTGACTCCTAGTTTCTTCGCGAGGCGGTTGTTGGCTGATACAAATCTGAGTTTAGTGTCTTTGACAAAGTATAGGAATCCTGGGAGATGGTCAAAAAGGCCCTCGCCGTGGTCGCTGAGTTGATTTTTTGAAAAAAATGCTAAATCTTTCATCAGTTAGATCGTTGGCTTATCGTTGATCAGGTGCCGGGTTGCAAAACAAAGGAAGGCTTTCTTGGTCATCGAGGCTCTAGGGAATCAGTAACTAGCTTAGCGCTTCTTAGGTAGTCGCTTGCCTGCAATCCTAGCTTGGATGAGGTTCTGGCAACTTCCCTTGGTGCGGAGAGCTTCGCAGTTCGCCTCAATACGGATTGACTGACTTTTTGGCCGGAATCCCATGCGGCGTGTAAGGCAGTCATTGAGAAGTTCGAGGTGTGCGTCTTCAAACTCTAGCACTTTCCCGCAGTCAATACAGATGAGGTGGTTGTGCGCAGGTTTGTCGTTGAAGTTAGGGTCGTAGGTTTTGGTGTCCTCGCCGAGGTCGATTTCGTAGAGCAGGTTGGCTTCGACCAGCAGCCCAAGAGTGCGGTAGACGGTAGCTCGGGAGGCTTTGGAGTTTGTCTTGCGAATGCGCTCCCATAGTTCGTCCGCGGTAAAGTGATCATCGGATTCAAAAATGATATCGATGATCGAGTTGCGCTGAGGCGTGCTACGCAGGCCTTTTCCTTTGAGGAAGAGATTGAGTTTTTCGTGGATTTCAGCGAGCATACGGATAGTCGATCAACCGAGTAATTACAGATTAAATAGCTATTGGCAACATTCGGAGTTGGATTTTTTATTAGTTAGTCTAGTCAGTGTGGGTATGAGAGCACTGCATTTTCTCGCAATAGCATCGATTCTACTGAGCGTTTCTTGTGCTTCCCATAAGAATGAAGTCGATGTGAGAACCTATCACTTGAAGGATATTAAGCGAGTTACGCGTGAAAATAAAGTGGTGCGCGCGGAACAGCAAAAACGACTAAGGGGGGCTATTTCACGTTCTGAAATGGAGGCTAGAGAGGGGCTGTACTATATGGTGGATTGGAGCTTGAGTCAGCATGCCGTGACGGATCCCATACGTGTCGTCTTCAAATACCACCAAGCAGCAACGGGGGCGAAGGAGCTGAAAATGGTCGAAAATTTCGCTCAGTCGGAGACAAAAGGGAACTGCGAGTTCGCTATAATTGGTGAACGGTATCAAAAAAAGGGACGCGTTTTAGTCTGGAGAGTAGAAGTGTTTTCGGGAGCCAAACTCTTGGCATCGGAGCAGTCTTATCTTTGGGAATAATGGAGAGGGAGGGCTCTGTTTGTTATATTGATAATAATATAGTGTTTTAGTTCGCTATTGATTGACGTGTTCAGTTTAGAAGCTACCATAAATCTCAATGCTGGCAGGTAGATCAGCAATTCTCAAAGTGAGCAACTCCAACATCATTCTTGCATCTAATGTAAACGGCCTAGGCTGGGTGCGTTGTGAGGGCAAAGGCTCTTTCATGAATAGTCCTAAGCTGAAGGCTTGGGCTGATGGGCAGTTGAAGTCAGGCGTCGTTCACATCGTTATCGACTTAGAGCGCTGTACTGGTATGGACTCCACCTTCATGGGTACTATGGCTGGTCTTGCTATGCGCTTAATTAAGACCTCAGGTGGCGTACTTGAGGTGACTTCAGCTGATGAGAAAAATAGCCAAGCTCTCGACGACCTTGGTTTAAGTTCCTTGATGCAGATCAATCCAGAATCCGCATCGTGGAGTGGCCAAGAAGAGGAATTGCGTAAATCACTCACCGAGTACGGTCAGGTAAATTCAACTGATAGAACGAAGCACGTTTTTGATGCGCACAAGACACTTTGTGATGCAGACGAGACTAACAATGCGAAGTTTTCTACAGTGTTAGACTGTCTAGAGGCGGAGTTGCTCTCTCGTGATCAATCTTCAGAAAAGTAACTAGTTAGTGAAGTTGTGAGAGGAGTGTTAGTTGAAATAGAAGAGTTGTTCTCCGACTCCGATATCTTTGTGGTTGCCTGCTTATTGTTTTCTACCATTTTATTGTTTTCACTGCTGATTAGTTGGCGGAGAACGCGCCGGCGCTTACATGTCTCAGAGGAACAAAAACACGCGATCGAGGGTGAGGAACATCGGATGTTCGAGTTCCTGCACACACTGGGTATCGCCTTGGAGGAAGATCATAGTGCTGCTAAATTACACCGTGAAATTGTTGATGGTATCAATACGGTGGTGGGTGCACGTGGCGGAGCTATGTATTTATTAGATCGTACCCGTAAATATCTAGTGCCAAAGGCTATTTCTGAAAAATGCCCGCTTCTTATAGGCTTACCAGTGGAGGTCTTTAAACGGGCGGATGGAGATCTGAGAGCGCTGAAAAGTCATGTCCAGTTGAGCAAGGTCCCATACGAGGAGGGAATGCTAGGGGCTGTGTTAGCTTCGGGTCTCACACAGATTGTCGAGGATGTGAAAAATCATGAGGCGTTCAGAGACGCTTTTGTCCATTACCACGGTAATATTACAGCCCTTGTGGCTCCGTTGAAATACGGTGGACGTGACCTTGGGGTTTTAGCAGTTGCCCGTAGGCATGATGAGGGAGCCTTTTCAGAAAGTGAATTTGAGTTGTTCCAGTCAGCTAGCGAGCAAGCAGCCTTTGCATTGGGCAATGCCATGATTCACCAAGAAGCAGGTGAGAAGCGCAAGATTGAAAATGAGCTGCGCACAGCTAGAGAGGTGCAGCAGGTCTTGTTGCCGCGCAATAGACCACAGATCGAAGGCTATCGCCTAGAGGGAGTCAATAGGCCCGCGCGTTTGATTAGTGGTGACTACTATGACTACATTTCTCTGGGTGAAGGCCGTTGGGCCGTGGTCATTGCCGATGTTTCAGGTAAAGGGGTTGCCGCAGGGCTGCTGATGGCGATGTGCCGTAGTGTGCTCCGCTCTGAGCTCACTCGCGAGTCTGATCCTTTAAAGGTCGTGAGCCAGCTTAACCGACTGCTCTTTAACGATATTCGTGAGGACTCATTTATTAGCATGGCGCTCTATGTGATCAATGAGTCTAACGGGAAAGTGCAGCTCGTGCGTGCTGGTCACGATAAAGCACCGCTTCTGAGGAAGTCGACTAAGGAGATCGAGTGGATCAAGCCTCCCGGACTAGCCATAGGTCTTGATGATGGTGATGTTTTTGACCGAGTGACGAAGCTTTATGAATTTGAGTTAGAGCCTGGCGATGTGCTGCTGCTTTATACTGATGGGGTGACGGAAGCTCGCAACCTCGCGGAGGATGAATTTGGAGCAGAGAGTATGTTGAATGTGGTCAAAGAATCGGCAGCGCTAGGAGCTGAAAATGTTGTGGCATCAATGCTTAAGTCGCTGGACACTTTCGTGGATGACGCAGTGCAGTCTGACGACATCACGATGATAGCTCTAGAGAAGCGCTAGTTTGGTAAATTCTCTGTCGCTGAAACTTCTAGCTGTGCTATTTGTAGCGCATGCATATTGAGATTCTAAACACTGGCACTGAGCTGCTATTAGGGACGACCCAAAATACCCACGGTGCCTGGATCGGCCAAGAACTTATAAAGTTGGGGCTCCGGGTGCAGCGACAGGTTACTGTGCCAGATGGTGAGCCTGTACGTGAGGCTATTAAAGAATCCATCGAGCGTGCCGATGTATTGATAGTGACTGGTGGCTTAGGCCCCACAAGCGATGACCTCACCCGTGAAGCGACAGCCGAGGCCATGGGGATCGACTTGATAGAGGACGAACATGCTCTGCGCGTGGTGGTGGAGTTTTTTAAGAAGTTAGATAAGTACATGGCTGATTCTAATCTAAAGCAGGCGATGATTCCTTGTGGAGCTGAAGTACTGCCAAACCCTAACGGCACAGCGCCAGGAGTCTACCTGCCTCCTCGTCTAGGCAAGGGCTCACCTTGCGCGGTCTTCCTTTTGCCCGGGCCTCCGCGCGAACTTTATCCTATGTACCAAGCCGAAGTGCCACATCGCCTCAAAGCCTTAGCTGAACTCTCGGAAGATCATGTGATGGTGGAAATGAAGTTCACCGGAATTGGGGAAAGCGATTTCCATGAAGCGCTCGATGGGCCACTGAACGCGATTGCTGGTCTCGAAGTTGGGTATTGTGCGCGTCCATCCGAGGTGGATCTCCGGCTGATAGGTCCTCACGCTGCCGTGGAGGCGGCGCGAACACTCGTGGTAAATACCTATCCTGATAAATTGATCAGCGACGATGGGCGATTGCTCGAAAAGGTCGTGGTCGATTTGTTAGCTGAAAAAGGCTGGAAGCTAGCGACTGCCGAGAGCTGTACTGGCGGAGTCATAGCTAGCCGCATCACCGACGTGGCTGGCGCATCCGAAGTCTTCACCCATGGATTCGTGACCTATGCCAATGAAGCGAAGCGAGATGTCATCGGAGTAGACCCTGAGTTACTCAATACCCACGGAGCGGTGAGCGAGGAGGTCGCCATTGCTATGGCGCAAGGTGCTCTCGAAGTGAGTAAATCTAACATCGCAGTTTCCGTGACTGGAATTGCAGGTCCAGGAGGCGGCTCGGATGAAAAACCTGTTGGCTCAGTGTGGGTGGGAATCGCTGTGAAAGGTAAGCCCGCCTACGCTCTTAAATCCTTTTACCCCAAAGACCGAGCCACATTCAAACTCATGGCCTCCCAGCGCGCCCTCGATTTGGTGAGACAGGTACTTTGTTCTATTTGATAATGACGAGTTAAGACAATCAAGGCGCTTACGGCTATGACGCTACCAATCTCACACTGTCACAGGAAATTCTATCTCCTATGACAATGGCCTCTCCCGGACACTCGACCACTCCTCTGATAATCTCCTTCGCCCAAGTGGTGTGGACGCCTCGGTAGCTCAAACACCCAAGCATAGCACCAACGATGCTTAAGATTCAGTCGCAAACTCAGCGCAGCCATCGATCACATCTCACCCAAAGGCCCGTGCGCCGTCCGCTGCGAAGAATCTCCTTGGCACGGCTAGCAAGGACGCTACAGTTATCGATTGACTTGAATTCAAGTGATGCGGACCAAAAAACAATACGCGAGTAGTAATTTACCAACCATCATGCAAAAATACACATTTTCAACCATCATCGCTCTTACCGTCATTGTTTTCAGCGGCATTGATGCTCTCGACCACCTCACCCAAAAAGCAAATTCCTAGCAGTACAGAAAAACCCCCGCGCTCAGAGATCAAAATTCCTGAACTAGCAACTCCTCATAGCCCCACAGCACCCCTAGATGCCAAGTTTGTATCGCTGCCGCGTTGTAAATGCAAACACCCTCAATGCAAAACGCCACACATAAAAGCGTGGCCCGAAGATATAGTTCAATCCCTCGAAATTGCCCACCCTGATTACACCAAAGCCATCAAACATGTTGTTCGGTCAGTCGAAGCAGAAACCTACATGAAACTGCCAGAAGCTGACGCGAAAACCCTGCTCAAATACGCGCAATCGCTTCAATCAGTTTCATCTGGGCGCATACTTCATCTCTGCTGGGCTGGTGACACTTTGCCGCAAGTTGAAGAGGCATTCGGAGCCGTGCGCGCACTGGCGATCGCGGAGAGTGAGAGTGTGACTCTTGATGAGATTCCTCAACTCAGCGAGGACGAATCTCTGATTGCTCAACCCGTCTTCCATGGTGACGACCGATGGACTAATACAGCTACCGATGGTAATACTGGAAGCGAAGGCACCCCGGTCACGCTCACATGGAGCTTTGTTCCGGATGACACGTCGATTGATAATAATCGAGGCGATACCCTGCCGAGTAATCTAATTAGTAAGCTAAATACTACCTACGGGTCTCCAACTACTCCAGGTGATCTAACGACGGCCCCGTGGTTCTCGATGTTTACAGACACATTCGATTCTTGGGCTGCCATTACTGGCAATATATACATCTACGAACCAAATGATGATGGCGGAAGTTTTTACGTATCTGGGGGCAGCAATGGCGCCTCGGGTAGCCTCGGAGTTCGTGGTGACGTGCGTATTTCAGGTGTCAGAATCGATGGGAATTCCGGAACTCTTGCATTCAACTCTTATCCGAACGGAGGCGACATGGTCATCGATACAGATGACACCTCAAATTTCACTAATGATACGACAACGAAGGCGCGCTTCGTTAACATGCTATGTCATGAGCACGGCCATGGGCTTGGGCTCGGCCATGTGTGCCCAGTCAACCAAACAAAGCTGATGGAGCCCACGGTGAACACCGTGTTTGTTGGCCCGCAGTTCGATGAGGTTCTCACATCTCAAGAGCTTTATGGCGATAGCTTTGAGCGCAACGGCGGCAATAAAAACAATAACTCCATCGCCACTGCATACAATTTTGGGACACTCAACTCTTCGAGTACAGCAACCAATGTGACAATCGGAGCCAGTAGCGACGTTGATATTTATCGATTTCAAGTCAGCTCAGCTCGTGAACTCAACGTCACAGTAACACCTACCAATCAAGCACCCTATCTAGAAGGTGAGCAGATCGGCAGTTCCTGCACAGCTGGCACCTCATTCGACCCAAGGAACCGGCAAGATCTCATCATTCGAGTCATCGATACCGATGGCACTACGGTCCTAGGGACCTCAAACACAGCAGCCATCGGGCAAGCAGAAATATTAAGTAGTATCCAGCTATTGCAAACAGGCCAAGACTACTATGTGGAAATCACCGGTGGTGGTGAAAACGGTGGAGATGCGAATAACGCACAGCTTTACACACTCGACATAGAACTAGTTGACCCTAGCGCAGTGCAAATAGGCAACTTCACCATCACAAGTGAAAATTTCACGCCGGCCAATGGTGTGCCTGACCCTGGGGAAACCATCACGGCCTCCATCGAGGTCTCAAACATCGGGGTCGCAACAGCTTCGGATATCGATGTCACACTTTCAGGCAGCAGCAACTTGAACGTTATTAGCAGTGTCACTCAAAACATCGCTTCACTCACACCAGGCAGCTCTACTAGCCTAAGCTATACATTTATTCTCTCCGGAGATTGCCTAGCGACTGAAACCATCCAGTTCCGAGCGGACACTTCTACCGGATTCGTAGAACTCAACCCTGAAATAACTTTAGGCACCGTTGGGGTCGTCTCTATCGAGAACTTTGACAGCACAACCGTCGGCCAATTACCAACAGGCTATACACAGACATCCGGAAAAAGTGCAGCAAACTGGCAGGTGGTAGCTTCAAGTCTCGGTTCTTCACCAAGCGCAGTCGCCACTCAAAGCGCTGCTTTTGGCTCAAATGCAGCAATTTTAGTCTCACCCACGTTTAGTGAAATAACGACATACACCACACTTGAATTCGACCATAGTTATACCCTTGAAGATGGCTACAACGGAGGTGTTTTAGAAATTTCAATCGGTAACGGCCCGTGGGTAGATTGGCTGGTCGCGGGTGGCACATTCGAACAAAATGGCTATGATGGCAAAACCTACTCAAGCGTAACTCTCAATGACGTCCCCACAATTAATCCAGTTGGTGGGAACCGGGACGTCTGGACTGGCCAATCAGGAGGCTCCGTTAAAACTATCGGGAAATTCCCTCCATTATCCACTGGCCAACCTACACGTGTGCGATGGTTTATGGGTAGTCTCTACTTCAACGAAACTGGGAGTAATTTTGGCTGGTTCATCGATAACATTACCTTAAAAGGGCCCGTCTGCTCCACGACCATGATCCCCACGCTCAGCGTTTCGGCATCCGGCCCAACCGTAGCAGAACTCACACCATCAACGACTACCGACTTCGTCGTTACAGCCGACATGGCGGTAAGTGGCAATTTGACTGTCGCCTACACACTCTCGGGTGATGCGGTCTCGGGCAGCGATTTCATTGCACTCGCAGGCACGACAACAATCAATTCTGGGCAAGACAACGTCACCGTTCCCGTCACGGCAATTACCGATAGTGACATTGAAGGCGACGAGACACTTACCCTCACGATCAGCCCTTCCGTTAATTACGGAATCGCGACTGCGGCTGCTAATATAACGATCAAAGACCTCCCTTTCGACAAGTTTCGCTCTGATAACTTCGGCTCTTCTGTCACCAACATTGGCGATGCCGAAGACTTTGATTTCGATGGCATCGCAAATTTAGTCGAATACGCATTTAGGCTAGACCCTACCGTATCAGCGCCACTGCCGTTCAGCTTGCTCGTCAAAGACAGCGGCGGCATGGCGCTAGAGTTGGCCTACTACGAAGACATTCAACTCAATGACGTAAATTACATCGTCGAGACATCATCAACCTTAGCCGTGGACTCATGGACGACCACCGGTGTTACCATAACCAATGGCACGACGACCAACGGCCTACAAACTAAAACGGCAAGCATCGCCATCAGCAGCGGTCAACCTGGCTTCATACGCATTCGAATTGAACGAATCGTGCCGTAAAAACAGTATTACGCGCATCCAGATAAAGAGGTGATCCGGGCTGACACGGTCATCTCAATGGATTGACAACGATGGCATCGCTCTTTAGAATTAGCGTGAAAGCTCCATGACTGGGGTGTAATACCCCCTATCTCGCCCCTGCACGACGCTCTCGACCACCTCACCCCAAAAGCAAATTCCTAGCAGTAGCAGTCAGTCAAGAACGCGCTATTTCATAGCTCAGGGAAGGTGGTATTACTTGGTAATGAAGCAACTTGTTGGTAGGCCTTCTCTATTCATAAGGTTGGCGTCAGTAGGATTGCTTTTCCAGGCATAGCGAGCTTGGGTAGGCGCCTTCACGTCCTTGCTACTTAATACGCTTTTGTCGCCGACGATCTGCGCCGTGGCAGGCTTCCACTGATTGTCAGCACCCGAGACTTCGAATCCGCCGATTGGTTTACCATCACGTGACTTCAGGCCATCCGCGTGATCGAATTGGATGGTAACAGTATCTACCTTGATTTGATGCGACACATAAAGCGGCCCTGATACGACAACGTCTTTCATGCCGTAGTCCTGCTTGAAGGCCCAGCGGGCAAGGCGCTGTCCTACATCTTTTTTATTGGCTGGGTGAATGTTTGTGGCATGCCCGATGTCGTTGATAGTTGCCATGCCGACGTGGCCGGTTTTTGAGTTACTGTCGTCGAGCAAGCGGCGCATTTCGTCTTGGACCATCACCCAGTCAGGAATGTCTTCACCGCCTCTGGTGAAGTTAGCTAGTTGAACGTAGTAGAAAGAGAGGTTGGTGTCCCAGCGCTTGCGCCAGTCCTGAATCAGGCACTCGAGAAGCTCGCCGTAGTTTTTGGCTTGCTCGCCCTTGGCATTGGATTCTCCCTGATGCCAGATGGCGCCACGTGCGCCGTACCCTACGAACGGTGCGATCATGCCGTTGTATATGGCGGATGCCATTCTGGGATTGAGAGCTGGGTGCACTGGCTTTTTTGGCTGCTTTGGGCGTCTACCTTTTTTCTCAGTCTTCCATTTGGTATCAGCCTCTTTCCATTTTTTTAGTTGAGCCTCGTAATTTTTTTTCGCTTTTGCGGGGTCGTAGTTTTTGGTCGCGTCGGCCTTTTGGCCGAGCATGGCTTTTGCTTCGGGGCAGGCTTTTAAAGCTTCATCGCTGATAAATGATTGAACGGGTTTTCCGCCCCATGAACATTCGATGATGCCGACGGGGACATTAAGTTTATTGCGGAGTTCCTTGGCAAATTCGTAACCGACAGCGGTAAAGCCACCGGTGTTTTCTGGTTTAGTCGCTTTCCATGATCCTGCGAAATCTGTGGATGGTTTGATGGAGGTGATGTTGCCTGAAATATAGATACGTAGGAGGTCGTCATTATCGGTGGCGATCGATTCCTTGCTGGATGTGCTGGACATCTTCCATTCCATATTGGACTGGCCGCTTGCGAGCCAGACTTCTCCGACAAGCACATCGTTGATTTGTTTTTTATCCTTACCTGCTTCAATCGTCATGACCGCACCTTTTTTGGAAGCTTTGAGGCCTTTGAACTCTAGCGACCAATCGCCACCCTTATTAGTTTTAGTGGTGTTATTTTGACCTGCGAAACTGACTTTTACTTCTTGGTTTGCATCCGCGCTTCCCCAGATCTTGGCTCCGGTTTCCTGCTGGAGCACCATTTTGTCTGAGAAGAATGCAGGCATCTTGATGTCTGCGGCTGCCAATAAGGATAAAGCGATGAAGAGGCTGCCTCTCCAGAGAGATTGAGTGATGATGTTGATCATATTGTTGGTGTTTATAGTTGTGGGTGTGACTGTCAAAGTTGGAATTACTGAGAGGATTATGGGTGTGCTATCGGTCTGTATCCCGGTAGGATTTGAGATTATTGAGTTGGGCTAAGCCTACGCCCTTTTCTCTCGTGATTGATGGCTGTGACACACAAAACTATTACCTAGCGGATTCCTCGAAATTTGTGGATATCTATATTGTGCAAGAATGGTCAACTCAGACATTCAGCAGGCTCTATGCAGAGTAGGCGACAGCTTGTTAGAGTTTTTTGAAGGCGGAAATCAGCCGAGATTTTTAATCTCGGTGGTAGGGCTCGCCTCGTTTGATGGTGGCGACTCTGTAAATTTGTTCTAGCAGAACGACTAATGCGAGCTCGTGCATCAGTGTGAGAGCTGAGAGAGAGAGAATGAAATCAGCGTCATCACGTAGTTGTTGGGTGTGGCCATCGCTGGCGCCGATGAGAAAGCTGATTTTTTTGACGCCACGCATTTCCCACTTGTTGTAGAGTTTGACGAGTTCTTGAGTGGTTGGAGTGGCTCCACGTTCATCCATCACCACTCGGATGGTGCCTTCACTGGCTTGGTAAAGTCTCTTGGAGACATCTTCGCTAGAACCGTCTTTGATGTGAGTGAGTTTGTACTTCCCGTAGCGCGTCAGTCGCTTGAGGTACTCGGCTGTTCCATCCTTGGCGTATTTCAGAGAAGGTTTACCGGCTACGATGATCTCGTGGTTCATGGGGGATAGGAAGAAGGAAAAAGTGTGGAGGATAAAGTCTTTTTTCTGATCACTTCTTTACGTCAGTGACCCGCCACAGGAGGATCCTGAGCCGGCGGTGCAGCCGAAGCAGTGGTTGGCGGTCTGGATGGGGATATTTTGGTAGGTAGTGGGGTCGATGTCCCACACGTGGAGGGTGTCGTCACCATTTTTGATGCCCATTTTGAGCATCTGGTTGAAATCGCAATCGAAGACTTCTCCGAGCCATGAGGCATTGATGGTATTGCGGCACATGAGTCCGTCGACGGTAGTCGGGTTGAAGGATTCTCTGAGGAGTTGGTTGTATTCTTCTAGTTGGTTGTTGCGTTTGAGATAGGAAGAGAAACGGGAGATAGCCATGTTGGCGATGCAGTAGAGCGAGTTAAAATCGATGTCGAAATGCTCTTTCATTTCTATCTTATAGTCTTCTTCTAGGCCTTTTTGCTCGGGAGGCAGGAAGGCTCCGTTAGGGTTGTAGACAAAATTGATCTCAAGCTCTGGGTCGCGGCCGTAACCGACGGCGTTGAGCTTCTGAAAGGCGCTGATAGAGGCATCGAATACTCCTTCGCCACGTTGCTCGTTGACGTTATCTGGCGAGTAGCAAGGCATGGAGGCGATGATAGTGATCTTGTGCTTTGCATGGAATGCGGGAATCCATTCGTAGCCTGGTTCTTCGATGATGGTCGCATTGAGCCGGGTCATCACGGTGCGAGGTTTCTTAAAGTTTCTGACACATTCTACCAGGTAACGGAAGTCTGGGATCATCTCTGGGGTTCCGCCCGTGAGGTCGAGAGTGGGGATGTCGGTCTTCTCGAACCACTCAAGAATACGATCCACCGTCTCGCGGTCCATGATTTCTTTCCGCTTGGGGCCGGCATTGACGTGGCAATGAACGCAAGTGAGGTTGCAGAGTTTGCCGATGTTGAGCTGGAGAATCTCAGGTGCGCTGCGGGTGAGCGGGGTGTGGGCAGCAGCAAGTGCCTGGTCAAATGCGTTCATGAATTTCGGTGATAGGATCTATGAGTTATGATGGAAGTTGCTTGGCCGTGTCAAGGTTGCTGGCAGCGTATTACAGAGAGCTCTACTTTTTATAATCGCCAATTGCCGAAACTTGTTTGACTCTATGAAGAGTTCCAATTGAGAAATATTCAAAACCAATTACTTTAAATCCATGCTTAGTTCATTCTTTATTCAAACTCTCGCAATGAGCGGGGTGGTCATTACCTTGCTCATCGTAGCCGCTTTTATCGCGTTAGCTCTTTTGTGGGTGATGGGAGCCTACAACGGATTGGTGAAGCTGCGTAATCGTTACAAAAATGCTTTCGCCCAAATTGATGTCCAGCTCAAGCGTCGCTACGATTTGATCCCAAACCTTGTGGAAACAGCAAAGAAGTACATGTCCCATGAACGCGAGACTCTGGAAGCTGTGATCACTGCCCGGAACTCGGCATCGAGCGCGCGAAAAAACGTGAGCCCAGATGATGCTTCGAATATGAAGAATCTCATGGTTTCAGAAGGAGCATTGGGGGCGTCGCTCGGAAATCTTTTTGCTCTGTCTGAGTCGTACCCAGACCTCAAGGCGAACCAGAACATGATGCAGCTGACTGAGGAACTCACTTCTACTGAAAATAAAGTGGGGTTCTCTCGCCAAGCCTACAACGATGCGGTGACAGTTTATAATACAAAGCGTGAAACCTTCCCTACTAACATCATTGCAGGCATGTTCAACTTTAAGGACGCTGTCCTCTTCGAGGTCTCCGACCCAAGCGAGCGCGAAGCTGTGAAGGTGGAGTTTTAGGCGCCTATTAAGGAGTGTTAAGTTGCTAGATTTCAGTGATCAATTAAATGAATTTTTACGAAGCTCAAGATGATGCACGGCGTCGGACGAAGTGGCTGATTGGCTACTTTGTGTTGGCGGTTGTGGGGGTGGTGTTGGCTATTTATGCGATCCTTGGATTGTATTATATGAGCCAGACTGTTGCGATGGTGGATGCTGCAGGGAACCTTATGCAGCAGCAGGGGGTATTTTGGGACTTAGAGAGGTTTGTGACTGTCACCGTTCTGACGACTGGTGTGATCCTCGCGGGCAATGTTTTTAAATCTTTTCAACTCAGTGGCGGCGGCGCTGTGGTGGCGCGTGACATGGGTGGGCGGCAAGTCGACCCACACACCACAGATATTGATGAGCGCAAGCTGGTAAATGTGATAGAGGAAATGGCGATCGCTTCAGGTGTGCCAGTTCCTGAAATCTGGGTGATGGACCAGGAGACTGGGATCAATGCTTTTGCTGCCGGAACTGAGCCAGGAAATGCAGTGATCGGAGTGACCCGCGGCTGTATCCAGCGCTTGAACCGTTCTGAGTTGCAGGGGGTGATGGCCCATGAATTTAGTCATATTTTAAATGGGGATATGAAGCTGAACATGCGGCTAATCGGTTGGCTGTTTGGTATAATGATGCTTTCTATCATCGGACGACAACTGATGTTTCACATGCAGTTTATGAGCATGCGCCGTAGTCGCGAGAATAACAATGGCGCGCTGATCGGATTGATCGCAGCGATTGCTTTGTTAGTAGTTGGCTCAATCGGGGTATTTTTTGCCCGGATGATTCAAGCTGCGATTTCACGCCAGCGTGAGTATCTAGCAGATGCTTCAGCGGTTCAATTTACCCGAGACCCGGCTAGTATAGCTGGAGCTTTGAAGAAAATCGGCGGCCAGCAATATGGCTCGGAAGTGAAGGCTGGAAAAGCCTCTGAGGCGAGCCACATGTTTTTTGCTGATGGGGGAATGTTCTCCTACGGGTTTGCAACCCATCCACCTTTAGATGTCAGGATCAAGGCGATAGAGGCTGACTGGGATGGTGAGTTTAAGGACTCGGAGATCCCAGAAGTGGGCTCTCAGGCTCACCCAACCGATAGCAGGATGAGTGGCTTTGCTGGTGGTGCCGTGAGTCACGCTCAGCCAACGGAGGTTCATATCCAACGCGAGCAATGGGATAAGCTTGGTGAGATGTCGCAAACGAGTATCGAGGTGGGTTCTGCGATCCTCCAAAGCCTAGAGCAGAGTTGGATAGATGCGTGTCATGATCGAGATGAGGCGCAGTCGATGCTGTTTGGTCTACTTTTAGCTAGCGATAGGGAATTGCGCTCTAGTGAGGTGAAATTTCTCAAGAAGAATATGGGTGATGCCGCCGCTGAGCGCGCACAGTCCTGGAGTGGAGTGATGGACGCTCAGCATTCGTCACAGAAAATTGCGCTGATTGATCTGTCGATCCCCACTCTGCGGAAACTGTCCCTTCCTGAGTACGAGCGCTTTATTCATGCGACTCAATGGCTGATCGCTAGCGATGGGCATGTCGATATCTTTGAATTCATGTTGCAGAAGTTGTTAGAGAATCATCTGTCGTCACATTTCGAGGGAGCAAAGTCGCCACGCGTGCGTTACCATAAGCTCGGCCAGCTCAACTCGGATCTCAATGTCCTGGTTTCGACCATGGCGGGGGTTGGGGCTTCTAGTGGAGAGGATCTGAAGAATGCTTATGCTGCGGCTGCAGGCGCCTTATCGGAGAATGGAGCGAAGCTGTCAGGCATACTTCCTGCTGATCAATGCGGACTGCATTTGGTCGAAGACGCAATGCAGAAGTTAGCTGAATCGACACCAATTATGAAACGCGATGTGCTCCATGCTTGCGGACTGGCTGTGATGTCAGATGGCGTGCTTGGCAGTCAAGAGGCTGAGCTACTACGCGCCGCTGCCGATACTATGGGGGCAACGATTCCTCCATTTGTGATGAGCTGAGTTTGCTGAAACCGCAAATGTACTGGAGTTGCAAAATCTGCATGATATTTGACAGGGTCATGAATTTCTCATCTAGTAATTTGAAACAGATGATGCACTTTTTATGTCATAGAATAGCACGTGACATATGAAAGTTCATCGGTAGTCTCCGCGTTCTTAAAAACGTATGAGACGATTAGCAATGAAACAAAGATATGCGATAGCAGCTTTAGTCACAGGATTAGTAGCGGTAGCTCCGGCCTTAGCTGAGGAAGAAGTAGTGGAGAAGGAGACCCAGTGGGAGAACAGTGTGGACTTTGGGCTTAGTCTATCAAAGGGAAACACGGACAATCTCTTGCTGCGATTCGGCTTGCAGACCGAAAAAAAGGATGGTGCGGATGCCTATTTCGGTAGCGCAAGTTACAAGTATGGTGAAGAGGAGTCTGCTGCAACTCAAGATGAGGTTCTTGGGAAAGCCACTTGGAAACACGCGTATGCCGGAAAGAACTTTTTTGGACTACGAGTGGATGCTCGCCGCGACACCTTTGCGGATATTGATTACAGATTCTCCATCAATGCAACCTACGGTTATTATTGGGTGGATACAGAAACCACGGTTTTCTCGACTGAGTTAGGTCTGGGTATCACTGCCGAGGATAAAGGTTTGGGTAACACCACTTATCTCAATGGATTGTTTGATCAGCACTTCGAGCACAAGTTCAATGAGAACGCTAAGTTCTACCAGAGTCTAGCATTCTCTCCTAGATTGGACGATCTCGATGACTACCGCATCGAGTTCGAAATGGGAATTGAAACGAAAATCACGGAAACCATCGCTTTCAAAGTGAGCTTTGAAGATCGTTACGAGAGTAGGCCTGCAGCAGGTAAAGAGGAGAATGATCTCAAGTTGATCACCGGGCTTTCTTATAAATTCTAATCGCTGCAGGTGTAGTTTTTTTAGCTGACTTTACGATTCCATCGGGTGACTACGGTTGTGGCTACGATGAGGCTGAACAGTGAGACCGAAGCGAGTACTAACTTACACCAAAAAGTGGAGGATAGCTTGTGACCAAACCAGAATTTCCATTCTGCTAGGAAGAGTGATCTGTCTCGCTCTGCCCATCTGTCGACTCGGTTGATTTCAGCGCGACGCACTAGAAGTTCCGTCCGAGTGTTTTGGAAGAACGATTGGACGGGCTCCGACTCGTTTTCATCACCAATATAGATATCCATGGATTCTAGCTCTTCCATGCTGCCGTGAAGCGCGGCATTGGTTATTTTGTGTGATAGTTCGGCAGCTCCGTCTTGGTCAAGAGCTTCAGCGGCATAGAGCCTTGTGAGGCCGGACGTCAGGATTTTTATTCGACTAGCTTCATCGTCAGTTAGGAAGTTTTCTTCTTTGGTGTCATCCGCTGGGATCACTTTTTTCTTGAGAACTTCGATGCGCTGTTGGATGCGGCGACGTTCCTTTTCGAAGGGGTTTTCTGTGGCTTGGGCGAGGATGATGCCTTCGAAGGAATAGCGAAGAGGCATGAACATGGCGGGCACTGGCTCAGCGCCATTTTCACGCGCTTCATCGCCTCCAACAAATAGGCCGCGGTTCATTTCACCAAAGGGAACCAGTGCGCCAGCGAGTAAGAGCTGGGGGACTAACAGAAGTGGGATGGATGAGAGAGCTGCACGTTCACTTTTGACGACGGTCGAGATCAGCATAGCCATTGCCGTTCCTGTGATAGCTGTGGAGCTCATCCATAACCAGTGGGTGAACCACATTTCTTTGATCTCGAGAAAGTAGTGACCAATCGATACATAGATGGCGCATTGGATACATGCTAGCAAGGTGAGAGTGGTGCATTTGGCTGAGATGTAGAGGCCTGTGCCATAACGGGTATTGCGTTCGCGGCGCAGTACGGGCAAGTCACGTAAGATCTCCGTGGCGCTATTTGTTAGGCCTAGGAACATGGCTACTGTCACCGAGAGAAAGAGGTAGGTGACAATATGTAATCCAGTTGCGAATTCGTATTTACCCTCGGCTGAAGCCCGCAATGTTAGGGCGATCAAGAATGCCAGCAAAGGAGCTTCTAGAATAGTACAATAGAATGTGCCGCGGTTGCGGAATTTTGCTAAAAGTGATCGGTTCAGGTGGGTACGAAAGAGTCTCCAGTAATCTTGTGGCCGACGTGGGCGAGGGACGGGAACAGGCATGTTGTCCTCGGCCCTAGGCATGTCACCTAGCTGTGTCTGGACTTGGTTGTTTTGTTCGGTGACTTTCTGAATCAAGCGGTGGCTTTCGAGACGTTCTTGCCAGAATGAGGGTGGGAAACGCCGGGCAAATGAAGAGGACTCGTTTACTCCAGCCGACCCATGCAGTGGAGTTTCTAGTACATCGAATACGAAATCGGCTCCATTGAAGCTGCCGACACTCCCGTCGGTTCTATGCAAAGTGGGGATATTAAATTCGAGGCTGGCTTCTTCGAAATAGCGCCCCATTTCCACCGGGCTACCGAAATAGGCAACCTTGCCTTCCTTATCGAGAAGCAGAACCTTGTCGAAAAGTGAGAGAACTGAGGCGCCTGGACGGTGGAGTGATGCGATGACTATTTTATCCCGCGCTAGCGCTCTGAGAGATTCAGCTACGTGTTCTGAGTCTTTCGAGGAAAGTCCTGAAATGGGCTCATCAAAGAGGAAAATTTCAGCGGCTGAACCGAGATCCAAGCCCAAATTGAGTCTGCCGCGCTCACCTCCAGAGATGGTTTTGTCTCCAGCTGAGCCGACGGTGCGATCTGCGAGAGGTTCGAGAGCTAGCTCTGCGAGGATGCTATTTACCCTACGCGTGTGCTCTTGGTTAGCGAGGTGGGGGCGGCGAATGGCGCAGGCATGCATCAAATGTTCACGAACCGTTAGATTAGGGTTGAGAGCCTCTTCCTGCGGCATAAAGGTGATAAAAGGGGCGAGCCTGGAACGATGGTTATAGAGAGAAATGCCATTGAAGCGCACGTGTCCACGGTCGGGCTTGAGCTGTCCCGCAATGGTGGCGAGCAAAGTCGATTTACCACAACCAGAAGGGCCCATGATGCAAAGCATCTCTCCACGCATAATTTTGAAATCGATGCTGTCGAGGGCCGTCATGTGGCGGGTGAAACGATGGGTGATGCCGTCGAGGTGAAGCTCTTGGATGACAGTCCGTTCCTCATCAATCAATCCATCAGAAAATCGGCAGCGCACGGCTTGGCTAGCGCTAAGGCGGATGATCGAACCATCCATCAGGATGGTGCCGCTACGTACGGCCTGATTGTTCATTAGTAATGTCCGCTCGGATTCGATAATTTCTAATTCACCGACTGATGTGGTTGGGTCGTAAGAAATTTTGAGCGTGATTTTTCCAGCGAGATTGGGGGAGATGAGGAGGTCGCCCTTGCCTATGACTGATGGGTCATTGGAGACTAAGCAGGTTTGTTTCTCGCTGCTCAGGCTGAATCGACCACCCGCTTGTAGAGCTTGATTCCGAATGCTTTCAAGATCGATTTCTGAGCCCGTTCCGAGGCTCAGAATATCGTGAAAACTCCGGTGAATCGTTTGGTTAACGACAAGATCTGCCTCGCCAGCTTTTATTTGAGTGGGGCGAATCGCTGTGATTTGTGCATTGGTGCCGAAGTCGATACGGACGGTTGAGAGACGTGTTCTGCTGCGCTCAGCCATCAGGCCGTTGGCGGACTCGTTGATGAAGAGAGCGCGAGGCTGGAGGGTGCGCTGGTAGTTGAGGAAAAAGTTAAGATCGTTGAATGAGATCGTCCAATTCGGCAGCATGATACGCTGGTGCGAGCGTATTCGGATGATGCCTCCAGGGATGATGCTAGAACCACCGAGCCAGAGAGATTGTCCGCCAGTATTGCGAGCTATTATCACTTCGCCAGACTGATAAACTCGGAAAGCATAGTTGTCAGTCGACTCGGGAAGTTGGACATCGGCAGAATCTGTGGAGGAGAAAATCAGCCGAGTGAATGGAAGTTTTTTGCTGCCGTTATAGCCTTCTTCCAATTCCTTGAGAATGATTTCACCTAGGTCGTAGCCATCGAGGTTCTGGAAAAGTTCGAGAAATGCGCGTTTCCCACGGTCTCGCCTAGAAGATGCCTCAACGAGTAGGTAAAGCTGTAGCCCTAGTGAGACAATGCCTTCGTATTCGAGTTGAACGGCGAGTTTGTTGGCTAGAGCGACGGTGCTTTGTGGGGTTCGCAATGCTTTTTGTAACCGACGGGCTAACCAGTGGTGGTCAGCCTCTGGGAATGCGTGACGCAATAAATCGAGCGCAACTTCCGCTTCTGTCGCGTCCACCCGCCCGTCCAGCGAAACAAATGCGGCAAAGACCTCGACGAGTGACGCAGCTAGGGGCAGACCTTGTGGAGCTTTACGGCTCCAACCTTTGATCATAGCGGGAGACTTGAAAAATCGCGATTTTCCTTTATGTGCACTTGCTTGTGGGGTCAGTTTCACTACTGGAGATAGTGCACGCAGATCTAACGAATGGCAAGCCGACAGAAAAAAGGATTTATTTTTCTGAATCCCATACTACCTTCTCGCGCAAGCATTCTGGGTTGCAACTACGTCTGACTGCCCACACCACAAAATTGACTATGTCCGAACAACGACCACCTGAACAAACTCCGGAGCCTGAAAGCCCGAAAAATGGCCAAACACCTCCGGCGAAAGGACCCAACTGGAGAGTGATGATTCTTTTTTCACTCGCACTGGGTGTACTGATCGTAGCTTACTTTAGCAACCTCCAAGGCAAGGAAAAGAAGATCGATTTTGTCGAATTTAGAAAAGCGCTCGAAAGTGAGCAAGTCCTTCTAGATCCAGCAACTTTGCCACTCGATAAAGAGATCGAGGATAAGTCAGGTAAAGGAAAGTCTGAGTACGCGAAGGCGTTGAAGGCTAAATATGACATCTTGCCTGACAGCCAGCTCAAGTTTGTGACCAAAGATTCAACAACTTCTGGTCAGGTTAAAGGATTGATCGATGTCACAAAATATCGTGACCTTTCGAGGACTCCTGACTTGAAAAGCTTTCGAGTAGCGCTCGATACGAGTCTCGATGAGCGTGCAGTGGATCGTTTGCGCCGAGAAAATAACGTGCCACTCGTGGTGGCAACTGAGTTGTCCTCTCCGACTGATTCTGTAAACGTTACTCTCAAAGAGCTACGTAAGTGGATCGCACTTGGGGAAGTGGAATTTAAAGGGACAAAAGCGCTCACTCTCTACAAAACAGCGAACAGCAACGATGCAGTGCTTGAGGGCGTGCGTAAAATCTACCCACTTATTTCTGACGCAAAACCTAAGTTTGAAAAGTTCAGTGTGGAGGTAAACCTCTTCGCAATCAGCGAGGCTGAGCGCGGCATTTTAGAGTCAGCGAGAACGAGCCCAGAGAGCAATACAATGGGCTTCATCCTGATTCAGATTCTGCCGATCCTCTTGATTGTTGGAGTTTTGTTCTTCCTCTTCCGTTTTCAAATGAAGAACGCAGGCAAGGGGGCGATGAATTTTGGTAAGTCAAAAGCTAAGCTGCTCGCAATGGATAAGAACCGAGTGACATTCAAAGATGTTGCCGGCATCCACGAAGCGAAGGAAGAACTCTACGAGATTGTAGACTTCCTTAAAGCTCCCAAGAAGTTTGAGAAACTCGGAGCAAACATTCCTAAGGGTGTTCTCATGGTGGGTTCACCGGGTACGGGTAAAACCCTCCTTGCACGTGCGATTGCAGGTGAGGCAGATGTGCCATTTTTCTCTATCAGTGGTTCTGACTTTGTGGAGATGTTTGTAGGTGTCGGTGCTAGCCGTGTCCGCGACATGTTCGAGCAAGGTAAGAAAAACTCGCCATGTATCGTCTTTATTGATGAGATTGATGCCGTTGGCCGTCACCGTGGTCACGGTATGGGTGGTGGTCATGATGAGCGTGAGCAAACACTCAACGCACTTCTTGTCGAAATGGACGGATTTGATGCCCGCTCAGGAGTTATCATCATTGCCGCTACAAACCGCCCAGACGTACTCGACCCAGCACTTCTCCGCCCTGGTCGTTTCGACCGTCAGGTGCGCGTGTCACTTCCGGATGTGATCGGCCGTGAGCAGATTCTTAGAGTCCACGCTAAGCGCGTGAAAATGGCTGCAAACACAGACCTCAGTCTGGTTGCTAGAGGCACACCTGGATTCTCTGGTGCTGAACTCGCAAACCTTATCAACGAGGCCGCCTTGTTGGCTGCCCGTCTGGGGAAAAATGAAATCACTATTACCGAGATGGAAGAAGCTCGCGACAAAGTCCGTTGGGGACGTGAGCGTCGCTCTTTAGCCCTTTCCGATAAGGAAAAGGAGAACACCGCATACCACGAAGCTGGACATGCTATTCTCAATATTCTTTGTGACCACACAGATGATCTCCACAAGGTAACTATCATTCCTCGTGGACCATCCCTAGGCATGGCTATGTTCCTACCAAAGGAAGACAAATTTAGCTACCGTCGCGCTGAGCTCATTGATCAACTCTGTGTCGCCATGGGTGGCCGAGTTGCTGAAGAACTCGTCTTTGGTAATCCTACTAATGGAGCGATGGGGGATATCCGCCAAGCTACCAGCATTGCCCGTAAAATGGTCTGTGAGTGGGGAATGAGTGAAGAACTAGGAATGGTTGAATACGGCAGTGATAGCACTACCGAGATGTTCGTGCCAAACGAAGGAAAGAGCTATTCTGAAGAGACAGCTCGTAAGATTGACTTCGAAATCAAGACATTCATTGACGACGCTTACCAGCGTGCTGTCGAGATGCTCACTGAGCACCGCGAGTCGCTCAACCTCATTGCGAAGTCGCTGATCGAGTTCGAAACTCTCAATGGTGAGCAGATCACTGACCTACTTCTCAAAGGTGAGATGGAAAACCCACCGAGTGAGCCGACCCCACCTGAACCGCCAGTGGCTCCATCCATCGATGATCCAACGCCAAAGAAAGTGGTCGAAGACTCTGAAGATGAGGATCCTCTAGCTCCTGAGGCAGTAGGTGCTCCAGCCTAAGCATAAAGGGCTCAATAATTACTAATGGGTGACTTACTTTGAGTGAGTCACCCATTTTTTTTAACAAGGTGACCAGAGAAGAACTTCTTGGGAGAATTAGTAAGTTGATTGATTTGTCGATCTAATGCGGAGGGGTTTATATTGTTAGGATCTATATGTCGTACTGAGGCTCGCGTGCAGAATGACCTTGTGAAGTGTGAAATCTTTCTTTATATAAGTCTTTCAGGTTTGTTAGGCAGTCTAACATTATCTAATATAATAACACAAAATACTCCGCATGAACCCTTCTGAATCTGACAATACATTTGTCAAAAACGCTATTGATGTTGCAGCCAAGCTGTTCCTTATCGGCATACTGCTAGTTTTATCCTTTAACATCATTGAGCCGTTCGTGCTGCCAGTAATCTGGGCGATCATTATTGCTGTGGCATTTAACCCATTGATCAATAAAATCACTAAACTGTTAGGTGGTCGGCGCAAGGTCGCATGCATTGGTTTTAGCTTAGTGGCTGTAGCGGTGTTAGTAGTGCCTGTTGTTATGTTGGCTGGTTCTTCACTGGATGTGGTTCAAGAAGTTGCTGGTGACCTTAAAAATAATGAAGTCGATTTTATTAAAGAAGCTCCAGATAGAGTGGCTGAAATTCCAGTTGTTGGAAAAAAGGTCAGCGATATCTGGGATATGGCAGCGCATGACCTGAAGGGGGCAATCGTTGCCACAGCTCCTCTAGCACAAGATGCGGCCACTAAGTTGGTTGCTAGCATTGGCTCAGGCTTAGGTGGTTTGGTTCAATTTGTTATATCTTTCATTATCGCTGGCGTATTGCTAATTAATCCAAGTAAAGGCTACGCAGTCACGAGTAAAGTGATCAAAAGTTTTGATGCTGTTCGCGGTGAAGAATTCACTAAACTAACGGTCGCCACTATTCGAGGCGTGATGACCGGAGTCATCGGTGTTGCTGTCATCCAGTCAGTGTTAGGGACATTAGGCATGGTGATTATGGGGATTCCAGCTGCAGGAGTGTGGGGTGTTCTAATTCTTATTTGTGCTATCGTGCAGCTCCCGCCGATTATCATTCTCGGACCGATTGCGGCGTATGGTTTTGCTCAATACGATACAACGCCAGCAGTGATTTTCCTTATTTGGGCTATATTGGTATCAGCGAGTGATGGAGTATTGAAGCCAGTGCTTATGGCGCGTGGCGTAGATACCCCGATGCTCGTTATCTTGCTCGGCGCGATTGGCGGCATGATGATGTCAGGTATCATAGGCCTCTTCTTAGGAGCTGTAATCCTTTCCATCACCTACGCAGTTTTCATGTCTTGGGTGAATGAGAAGTCTGCTGATACTGTGCTTGAGGACACTGTGGCGGAAGCTAAAACTGAGTAATAACGATGCGTGATCAATTGAAAATTTCGAAGAACCTAGGTCTCAATTTCTCAGCCTTGGCTTTGCCGACCTTGATGGTGAGCTGTATGGTTGGGCCTGAATATATTGAGCCAGTGGCTCCGATTCAACCAGCTTGGGATGTGAAAGATTCCAGTCTAGCACGGGGGGGGAAGTCGAAGGTTGATCTTTCTTGGTGGAAGCAATTTAACGACCCTCAGCTCAATACTTTAGTTGAGACCGCGTACACGCAGAACTTATCATTGCGTTCGGCTGCTCTAAGAATTCTGGAATCACGTGCCATTTTAGGTATCTCCCAAGGGAATATGTTTCCGCAGAGCCAGGCTGTTGGTGGCGACTTATTGAGGGTGCGTAATCCTGGAGGTACAGGACAGAACCTTAACTCTACTTCCTTTGGCTTTGATGCTGCCTGGGAGTTAGATTTTTGGGGTAAATTTAGGAGGTCAATCGATTCCGCTGATGCGAGTCTGTTGGCAGATGTTGCCGACTTCGATGACATATTGACCTCACTGACGGCTGAAGTAGCAACGACTTATGTCAATGTACGTACTCTAGAAGAGCGTATTGATTTAGCGCAACAGAATGCTGAGCTGCAAACTAAGTCGCTCAACATTGTTGAACTTCAATTTAAGGCGGGAACGGTTACTGAGTTGGATGTGCTTCAGGCTAAGACTTTACTAGTGAATACCCAGTCACAAATACCACGTTTTCAAGCGACTTTATATAAGCTGCACAATGCTCTGGGAGTTTTAGTTGCTAAGGATGCCGAATCGATTCGCGCCCTGGTCAAAGGAGGTAAAGGAATTCCGAAAGCTCCGGTAAAGGTCGCTGTCGGGGTTCCGGCTGAGATGTTGCGACGTCGTCCAGATATACGGCGCGCCGAGATGATAGCGCTCGCTCAAAGCTCACAGATTGGCATAGCCCAGTCTGATCTGTATCCGAGTTTTACTCTCGTTGGATTTTTAGGAAGCAGTGCCACGGATGTTAGTGGCGCCTCATTAGACGATGTATTTGATAGCGACAATGTAGGCTTCACCTTCGGCCCGACATTCCGATGGAATATCCTCAACTATGGACGTATCAAAAATAAGGTGAGAGTGGAAGATGCTCGATTTGAACAAACGATTACCGCGTATCAGAATACTGTCTTGAATGCTGCACGTGAAGTGGAAGACGGGATGACCGGATTCGTTCATACCAAGAAAGAAGCTGAATTTCTCAGACAAGGGGTGGATAGCTCAAAACGTTCAACTGAAATCTCTATGATTCAGTATAAAGATGGCCTAACTGACTATCAGCGGGTTCTTGATTCTATTCGTTCTCTCACTCAGAAGCAGGATCAGTACGCCTCAGTGAGAGGCACCATCGCTACCGATTTTATTGCTATGTATAAAGCTCTGGGTGGAGGTTGGGAGATGCGTGATCGCGAAGAGGCTTTGCCCGTGGAGATTCGCCAGAAAATGATGCAGCGCACAGACTGGGGGAAGTTCCTCGATGTGCCAGAGCCAATCCAGGTAAGTGAATCATCAGTGAAAGGCTAGCTTATGGGGAATCGATTTAAAAAAGGTTTCGGTAGGCTGTTGGTTTCTCTGGTTACTTACATTGTAGTCAGCCCATTTATTCCGCCTGGAACGATTGCAGCCAAAGGTATGCATTTGTGGCTTTCTGTAGCCTTGATTCTTGCTGCTATCCAAACAGGAAATG
>Ga0233410_10000114_pt1 | contig 26992 bp, 20 predicted proteins | sample Na_anoxic_1_MG_FD_179869 | JGI IMG/M metagenome (GOLD analysis project Ga0233410, IMG submission 179869) | Seawater microbial communities from Saanich Inlet, British Columbia, Canada - Na_anoxic_1_MG | ecosystem: Environmental > Aquatic > Marine > Inlet | place: Canada: British Columbia...
CGTGTCTTTTACGTTTTGCTTTCATTTTGTTGTTTTTAGGTTCGCGGTTTTCACCGCTCCCCACCATCAAAATCATAGCTTAACTACCTGTCCGAATTTCGGGGTCCAGCTCAATATACAAAACCGATAGCGAGCATACTTTTAGTTCAATCCCTATGGCGACGAATTCGGCCATATCACTCATGCTTTGGCACGGCAGAAAGTTGCAGCGCTGAGTTCGGTGTCGGTGTTGAGCATCAACCACGCTCACTATACGATTTTGATGTCATAGCTTCGATTATGTCGCTGGTACAAAGCTAGTCGGGTGACTCATTCAGCTTGGGAGGTAAGTTAGTAATGCGCTAATAATATCAGTACCGAGATTAAAGGGTTGTGATGGATTTGCCGCGCTTTTCTCTTTTCTGAAAACAAAAAAAGCGCACCCGATTGCTCAGGTGCGCTTTGAAATTTGGATTCAGCTCAGTGAGCTGAGATTAGTTTATGCTTCAACTACTTCTACTTCCTCTGCAACCACTGCTGCGTCAACCCACTCGATGAGCGCCATAGGAGCGGAGTCGCTCTGGCGTGCACCGAGTTTGATGATGCGGCAGTAACCACCTGGGCGGTCAGCTGCAGCTGGTGCGATGTCTTCGAAAAGAGCCTTAACAACATCCTTCTGGCGAAGGAATGCTACAGCCTGACGGCGTGCGTGAAGATCGCCACGCTTGCCAAGTGTTACCATTTTCTCTGCAACTGGGCGGAGAGCTTTGGCTTTGGCGAGTGTTGTGCGGATCCTACCGTGCTCGATAAGGCTACATGTAAGGTTTGCGAGGAGTGAGCGGCGGTGTGCTGCGTCACGCTGGAGTTTGACTGTCTTGCGTCTTTTTCTCATCTTGGTTATTCGTCGTTAAGGTTCTGTGCGATGAGGTCAGCGAGACCCACCGGTGCTTCTTCTTCAACTCCGAGGCGTGGTGCCGCGACGGATGGCATTGGGCCTGAAAGGAGTGTAGGATCAAAGGACATGCCAAGACCGAGACCGAGCTCGACGAGTTTGTCCTTAATTTCGTTAAGGGATTTCTTACCGAAGTTACGGTATTTGAGCATTTCAGCTTCAGTCTTCATGGCGAGCTGGCCAACGGACGTGATGTTCGCGTTGTTGAGGCAGTTTGCTGCACGAACAGAGAGTTCAATCTCGTTCACGCTCATGTTGAGAAGCTTCTTAAGCGCAGCGTTTTCTTCGCTTTGTTCTGGCTGAGCAGACTCAAATTCCACTGCGTCGTCGTCGTAGTTAACGAATGCGTCGAGGTGGTGGCGAAGGATAGCGGATGCTTGAAGGATAGCGTCAGGTGGTGAGATACGACCGTCAGTCCAAACATCGATGAGGAGTTTGTCGTAGTCAGTCATTTGGCCAACACGAGTCTGGCCAACTGAGTATTTCACGCGAGTAACTGGCGAGAAGATGGAGTCGATAGCGATGATGCCGATCGGCATATCAGGGCGCTTGTTTTCGTCACCAGTATTGAAGCCACGTCCAACCTTGATTTCAAATTCACAATCGAACTTAGTTTTGCGGTCAAGAGTACAGATGATTTGGTCCTTGTTGACAACTTCGTAGATGTTGTCTCCTTGGATGTCACCAGCTGTGACGATGCCTTCTTTTTCAACCTGTAGCTTAAGAACGCGTGGCTCTTTGGCGTGGTGCTTGAATTTGATCTTCTTGAGGTTGAGGATGATGTCAGTGACATCTTCAACAACACCAGCAAGTGATGAAAATTCGTGTTGCACACCAGCGATACGCACAGATGTAATAGCGGCACCTTCAAGTGATGAAAGGAGTACGCGGCGGAGTGAGTTGCCGATAGTGTGGCCAAATCCACGCTCGAATGGTTCGGCGGTGAATTGTGCGTATGTATCAGTCTCAGTGTCCTCGTCTTTGATGACGCGGTTTGGCAATTCGAAGCGATCAAGAAGGATAGCCTTCTTCTCTTCTAGTGTTTGTTCTTCAGTATTTGTCGTTTCTTCTGACATGTTGTCTAGTAAGTGAGTTGGGTTACCCTCTAGCGAGTGATAGCAATATCTGAAAGATAAAGCCATAGAGGACCTACAACCAATTTGGACAGTCTCGCGGAACGCGGAATTAAGGTGATTTAGACCTAGATTGCAATAGTTATTTTTAGCTCAACGGAATTAATGTGAACAACTCGTTTGAGGCAAGGCTAGAGAGTTGCCTGAAAAGTGTGAAACTACGGCTGAGGGCTAGGGGGGGGCTAGAGTTTGTGATGTTTGATTATATTATAGTAGGGAGGGGAGTAGGATGCTCTTGCGGAGGGTGATTTTTGTATATTAAATTGGTGGGGTGTGCGAGGTTTCTTAAATATCATTCTGAGCAGTGAACTCAAGTGTGACAATTCGACTCTAACTCGGTAAATTTGTTTATTGCTATGTCGTGATTGAGCGGCTAGATCTGGATTACTGGAAGGGCGCAATGCGTTTTTTCGTTTTATAAAGAGGATATACTAAGTCAATGGGAGTATTCGATATATTAAAGAGGAGACAGTTAGCTCATAAGGGTATGTCTTCAGGGAAGAAGCGACGCACGCAGGGGGAGCGTGCGGTGGTTGGATCGATAGATCGCAGCCTGTTCTTTCGTGTTCTTTTATATCTATTGTTCGTGGTGCTCAGTAGTGTGTTGGTATTTACCTCTGTGGATGGGGTTGAACGGTTTATTACACCGTTGAATGCTGTATTCGTTAATGTTTTGTTGGCGTCAGGCCTGATTGCTTTGTTTGATATACAGCACCTGCATAAAGTGCGTAATGCGCGGGTTTGCTTGGTGTTCGGCTGTATTTTACTGCATTTAGCTGTGATTTATTTTGTGTCCATTTTTGCGCAAGGAGCAAAATTTGACATGAGCTATGCCTTGCTTTTGTTGCCGTATGCTTTTGCTCCCTTAGTGAATTCGGTCTTACTTGGCCGAATGAGTGGTATCTTTACGACATATGTTGTGACGATATTAGGAGGGTTACTTGCACCAGTAGGCTATGGCATGGAGTATATGGTGCTGAGTTTGATCACGGGTGTTGCTGTAGTGGTCTTGACTAAGCGTGTGCGTCGTAGAGGATCTTTACTTCGAGCGGGTCTTTATGCTGGAGTTGTTGTTTTAGTGTTGGGAGTGATTTTTGAGCTGATCCAAATTCCGATTGATTCTTTGGCATTTCAGGAAATGATGAAGAAGTCACTAGGATCATTGGGGGTGAGTCTTTTGATTGCTATGGTTGTGAGTGGGGTTTTGCCGGCGCTGGAGTCATTATTTGGAATTACTACAGATATCAGTTGGTTGGAGATGAGTGATCTCAACCACAAGGTGCTGCGTCAGATGCAGTTGGAGGCACCGGGGACTTTTCATCACAGCTTAATTGTGGCGTCGCTTGCTGAGGCTGCGGCTGAGGAGGTGGGCGCAAATGCCACTATGTGTAGAGTTTGTGCTTATTTTCACGATATTGGAAAGCTGAAGAAGCCAATGTACTTTATCGAAAATCAGGGGGAAGAAAATCCACACGATAGCTTAACTCCAAGCATGTCAGCATTGATCATCATTGCGCATGTGAAAGATGGAGTGGATTTAGCGATTAAGAATAAGTTGAATCCAGTGATTATTGATGTGATTCGCGAGCATCATGGTGATTCTTTGGTGTATTATTTTTATCATAAGGCTCGGGAAGCTCGTAGGGATGCTGAGAATAAGGCTGGAAAGGGTCTGGAGAATATTGAAGACCTCCCAGGTGTGGATGAGAAAAACTTCCGTTACGCTGGGCCGCGTCCACGTACCGCTGAGAGCGGAATCATCAGTCTCGCAGACTGTGTTGAGAGCGCCTCACGTACTTTGATTAAGCCTACGCCTGCTAAGATAGGGGCTTTGGTGAATGACATCGTGAATAAGCGTATTGCCGAGGGACAGATGGATGAATGTGGCTTGACGCTGAAGGATCTGAAAAAAGTTCGTGAGAGTTTTGCTAAAACTCTTAGGAGTATGCTTCACAGTCGAATTGATTACCCTAAAGAGGCAGATCGCAAGAATGACGCTGAGTTGCAGATGGCGGGGCGTCCTTCCTCGCTGCAGCTCAAAAATGAGAACTCTTTAGAGAATAAGAAGTCTGGCAAACAGACAGTCAAGACCGCTAAGTCAGATCATTAGGCATGGTTGAAGTTTATAATAACCAGGAGGTGATCACGCTGCGTGATACGCTTCTAAATAAATTGGAACAGGCCGCGCAGTTGGCGCTGCCACTGGCATTAGAGCATTCAGCTAGGGATGGGGGAGTTTTGCCCATGCTTGATGTCGTTGAGGTCAGCATCGTTGACGATCATATCATTGATCAGGTTCATCGTGATTTTATGGACATTTCTGGTGCCACTGATGTGATTACTTTTGCACATGGGGAGATAGTTCTCAGTGTGGAAACTGCGCAGGCATACGCTAAAGAATATGGAAATGATTTTGAGCGAGAGTTGATGCTGTATATTGTCCACGGGCTATTGCACCTCTCTGGTCACGAAGATGCTACTTCCTCTGAGCGCGAAGCTATGGAGAAGGTGCAGTTCAACATTCTTGAAAAAGTGTGGAGCTAAACCCGATAGCTTAAGGTGCGTCACCTCTGGGTGGTTTTTCTAGATTCTAAAGCTGAGGAATACGAGTCGTCTTGACTATCGTTCAGGGCTCACGCATGAGTGGTGCATGGCTGATGCACGGTACGAGCTCGTTGATATTATTTTATCGCTGGAAACTTCTGAAAATGAAGAAGCCCGCAAAAAAGCGATTTGTAGAAAACTGCGGTTGAAGTCAGAGCATGTGCATGAGTTTCGCATGCTTAAGCATTCGATCGATGCTCGGAAGAAGCTTATTAAAGTACAAATGCGAATGGAGGTTGGCATTGATGGACCACTACCAAAGAAGGAGCAGCCAATTAAGCAATATCCATCACTTAGTGGCGGCGAGAAGCGTGTTGTTATTATTGGCTGTGGGCCTGCAGGGATTTTTGCTGCATTGCGCTGTATTGAGCTTGGGTCGAAGCCTATCATCGTGGAGCGGGGCAAGGATGCTTCGGCGAGAAGGTTCGACCTTGGACCAATCATGAAAGAAGGCCGAGTGATCGAAGATTCGAACTATTGCTTTGGTGAAGGTGGAGCTGGAACCTATTCTGACGGGAAGCTTTATACACGCGCTACTAAGCGTGGTCCGGTGCGTGATGTCTATGAAACCTTGGTGGCTCACGGTGCGCCAGAGAGAATTCTTACTGATGCTCACCCCCATGTAGGCTCAAACCTATTGCCAAATGTGGTTAAGGCATTGCGCCAGTCGATTTTGAATGCCGGTGGCGAAGTCCACTTTGAATCTAAGGTTGTTGATTTCATTCTTCGCGATGGTGGCACGAAAATGGCTGGTGTGGTTTTAGCTGATGGTCGGGAGATCACTGGTGAATCAGTTATTTTGGCTACTGGCCATAGTGCCCGCGATATCTATCAGCTTCTAGCAGATAAGAAAATTTTGATGGAGCAAAAGCCCTTTGCGGTGGGGATGCGTATCGAGCACCCGCAGCCATTGATTGATAGCATTCAGTATTCCTACGAGAGGGGGACCGAGCGCCCACGGATCTTGCCCGCAGCTAGGTACAATCTAGCGACTAAAATTGATAACCGTGGTGTGCATTCATTTTGTATGTGTCCAGGTGGTTTCATCGTGCCGGCGGCGACGATGAATGATGAGGTTGTAGTCAATGGAATGAGTTTAGCTCGGCGAGATTCCCCATTCGCTAACAGCGGTATGGTGGTCACTGTTGAGCCTGAAGACACAGTCAAATTTAAAAAGGAGCATGGTGTTCTAGCGGGAATCGCTTACCAGAAGGATCTTGAAGTGAAGGCTTCGGTTGCGGGTGGTGGAAAGCAGAAAGCTCCTGGACAGAAAGTAAATGATTTCATTACTGGAAAACTTTCAGCGGAACTCCCAAAGACGAGCTACTTCCCTGGTTTAACATCTTGTCGATTAGATGAGATCCTGCCGCATGATGTTTCTTACCGTATGAAAATCGGACTTAAAAAGTTTGGGAATCAAATGAAGGGGTATCTCGGCGAAGAGGCTAATTTATTAGGTTTTGAGACACGCACTAGTAGTCCGTTGAGAATTCCTAGAGATGAGCATAGCTTAACTCATCCAGAGGTGCTGAATCTCATCCCTTGTGGTGAAGGTGCTGGCTATGCTGGTGGAATTGTATCCGCCGCTATTGATGGCTTGAAATGCGCTGAAGCGGCCATAGTTCTTAAGTAAATATACCATGCCTGATCTTGAATATGAATTAGTAGCGAAAGCTGCGGGAAAGGTTATTATCGTGGGGGTTGATGAGGCGGGTCGAGGCCCTTTAGCTGGGCCTGTATCGGCAGCAGCTGTGGTCTTACCCGAGGGCTACACTCACCCATTATTAGATGATTCTAAGAAGCTCAGTGAGAAGAAGCGTGAGTCGATCTTTAAGGATATCATGGGCGATGAGCGGATCATTTGGGGTCACGCGTATGCTGATGAAGATGAGATCGACTCGGTCAATATCCTCAAGGCGACGCATGCCGCGATGGCGCGTGCTGTTGATCAGCTCGGTGAGTCCGAGGCATATTGCCTGATTGATGGGCTGAATGTACCGAACTTCCCATACGAGTCTCAGGGGATAGTGAAAGGGGATGGGAAGAGTCTTTCGATAGCTGCCGCAAGTATTATTGCTAAAGTGAAGCGTGATCATAGGATGGTTACGTACGCTAAAGAGTTTCCTGAATACGGATTTGAGAAGCATAAGGGGTATGGGACGAAAGCGCATTTAGCAGCCTTGCGAGAATTTGGGCCGATCAAGATTCATCGGAAATCGTTTGCGCCAGTTGCCCAGTTGAGTTTCGATATTTAGGTCGTGATTTGTCGATTGCGTTATTCGGCCGATTGCTCTACTCTGTTAGGGTGCTATCCATAATTTACCGTCATCTACCCAACAAGCTACTTGATCGACCATTTTACTTTGATGTAAGGGGACGGAGATTGTCACACATTGAGGTTGGCGAAATTGGTGAGAGGATTGCAGTCGCATATCTAAGACGAAGTGGCAGAAAGGTGTTCTATAGGAACTATCGTGGGCCAAAGGGCGGTGAGCTCGACATTGTGGCTCGCGATCGTGATTTTTTATGTTTCGTAGAAGTGAAGGCGAGACGGAGGCGTTTGGGGAGCAGACCCTTGGATGCGGTAACCCCAGAGAAACAGGAGTTGATAGAGCGTGGGGCTCGCTCGTGGTTGGCGTTGTTGCCGCACAACGACTTCCAATGGAGGTTTGATGTAGTAGAGGTTATTTTAGAGGAAGGAGAGTTGCCCGAGGTTTGCGTGGTAGAGGAGGCATTCTAGGATTCTCTTAAGTTTACCGTAATTTCTAAGAATCGGGCTTTGCAGGTAGGCTATCATTGGTTATTGTGTTTTCAAGATGTGGGATTTAATTACACAAGGTGGGCCATTAGTGTGGGTTCTTTTAGCGCTGTCCTTTGTTGCGACAGTGGTCGTGTTGGAGCGTATACTTTATTTTCAGAGAAACCGAGTGCATGTCGGCAATTTAGTTCTAGGTTTGGCTAATCATGTGCGGAAGAAAGCGTATAGTGAGGCTCTTCATGAAGCGGGACGTGCACCAGGCCCTGTAGCTAGAGTTGCGCACGCTACATTGATGCGCCATCATTTGCCTCGTGCAGATTTACGCGACATCGCCCGTGAGGCTGGGCAGCTAGAGGTGCCTAGGATTGAGAACAACCTTAGGGCGCTGTATACGGTAGCCTTGATAGCGCCCTTAGTGGGGATGATGGGCACAGTGATGGGGTTGATCGAGACCTTTGGTGGTATGCAAGAACGCGCTGGATTTTCTTCCGCAAAAATGATCAACGACGGCGTACATGAATGTCTTATAACAACAGCAGTGGGTCTGATGGTTGCTGTGCCTGCCTACTTATTTTACATGTATTTCTTGGGGCGAGCAAAGCGCATGGTGCACAGAATTGAGCGAGCAGGTATCGAAATGGTCAATGTGATCTGCGATGCACGTGAAGCGACGAGTGACATCGTGTCGTTTGGTGAAGAAGTAGCTCAAGCGCGCCGCGAAAATACCCAATCGATAAAGGATAAAGCATCCGCATCCCAAGATAAATGAAGCTTGAGATGTCATTGCCAGAGAAACCTGGCTTGATGCATGCCTTGCCATTGGTGGACCTTTTGGCTTTGGTTATGTTGTTCCCCTTGTTGACTACTTCACTTGCTCCGCAGGCTGGAGTCGAGGTGGAGTTGCCTGAGACCGATTTTCGGCTCCAACGAGTTTCCAATCCCATTATTGTAAGTATTACGGGTGGGGCTGATCCACAGTATTGGGTGGGGAAAGAGTTAGTGGAGGAAGGTGATTTAGTGGCGGTAGTGCAAGAGCGCGCAGAGTCTTGGGATAATGGTGGGCCTCCTGCCATACTGATGCGCGTGGACAAGTCGGCTCAGATGTACGGGATGGATGTTATGCTGAAGCTCAAGAATGAAGGATTTCGTTGCCTACTAGCAGCCAAGCCTATCCAATAAATAATTGATGTTGTTTTCCCGTCAAAAAAAATTGGAACGAGACCGCGATGCTGGACTTGTGTTTTGCTGGCGCGGTGGCCAAGGGGGGAATCGCGGAGGGATGATACTCTCATTTTTGATCGCTTCGAGCGTGTTTGCGCTGGCGTTTTGGGGCATCAGCCTCGACTTCAAGGCGACAAAGCCAGAGTTGCGCAAGTACGCTAAGATTCTATTAGTGGATCAATTTTCTTCTGAAATGGCTCTGTGGGTTGATCAGAATTCTCCTTTCCCTAGTCGATGGGATCCACTTGTGGATAGCGGTCATCAAGAGAGGGTGAATGATGAACTTAATGGGTTGTTTCAGCAAATGACGACCCCTCCCAGCCCATGGATAGATATGCCGAAGGTTGCTCCTTATCTGAGTTCTCCACGTTTGATTGAGCTGGGAGCGGTCGAGTTAGGTAGTTTGCCTATGCCGCTTCAAGGTAAACAAAAAAAAGGTGTGCTCGAGTTGGTCGTTTTTGTGGATACTCTAGGTGAGCTTGAAAAGCGTAAACCTAAGGAGTTCTTGCCGGTAGATGTGCTTATTCCAGAGCGAGCATATGGTAGTGTTTTACGTTTTTTAGTAACGCTTGACGCCAAGGGTGATGTCCTATTCATAGCGCCTGCAGAATGGCGTGAAGGTGAATACGAGAAGAATATTGAGAATTGGTTGAGAATGCAGAAATTTATTCCATCAAAGTCGCTAGACCTAGAGGTCGGCGAGGTAACTGTACGGGTGGAGGTGAAGAATCATGCTGGAAATTAGTTTCCAAGATCTTGCTATTTCAGTACTAGCATTCTCAATATTAGCTCTTGGATTCCTTTTGGTTGGTAGGAATGCCACTGAGCGACAAGTGCGGCGACGGAGTTCGCGCTCGATTATCACTTGTGATGTCTGTGGTCACCTATTTAAAGATAGCAGCACTGATAAAGTTGTCGATTGCCCTGAATGTGGTCGATCCAACCAACGTGGACGAGATAAGTCCTTAGGATGAGGCTTGCACCTGGGGCCATCGCGTGGATAATCGCTGAAATCAAATTTTTATGAACGAACGTAGAGTAGTTATCACTGGTATCGGAACTGTTAGCCCATTAGGAAATGACCTAAAGTCAACTTGGGAAGGCCTTAAGGCTGGTAAGAGTGGTATAGATTATATCACTCAACTCGACACGACTGACTACCCAGTCAAAATAGGTGGTGAGGCAAAAAATTTCGACCCAAAGCCTTTCTTCAGCGATGCTAAGGACGCACGCCGTGCCGATCGTTACACTCAGCTGGCGATGGCGGCATCGAAGATGGCTGTGGAAGATTCTGGAATGGATCCAGAGGCTGTCGATAAGACGCGTGTTGGTGTGATGGTTGGTTCTGGAATTGGCGGGCTAGGCACGCTTGAGCGTGAGCACAAAAAGCTTCTAGAGCGGGGTCCAAGTAGGGTTTCACCATTTGTGATCCCGATGATGATTTCCAACATCGCATCTGGTATGATCTCAATGGAATACGGATTCGGCGGGCCAAATATGGCGATCGTTACAGCCTGTGCTACCTCGAATCACAATATCGGTGAAGCATGGCGGATGATCAAATTTGACGATGCTGATGCCTTTGTAGCAGGTGGAGCGGAAGCTACAATGCTGCCTATGGGGCTTGGCGGGTTTTCTAATATGAAGGCGCTCTCAACGCGTAACGATGATCCGCAGGGGGCGTCTCGACCATTTGACACAGGTCGTGACGGGTTCGTGATGGGTGAAGGTGCTGGTGTGGTTATTTTAGAAGAACTAGAACATGCAAAAGCGCGTGGAGCTAAAATTTATGGTGAGCTCATTGGTTACGGTGTGAGTGCGGATGCCTACCATCTCTCAGCTCCGTCACCTGATGGTAGTGGCCCATGTCGTGCTATCCACATGGCGCTTAAGCACGGTAAGGTAAATCCAGAAGATGTTGATTACGTGAATGCTCACGGAACTTCCACTCCGCTGGGAGATATTTCCGAAACTACGGCTCTCAAGCTCGCATTTGGTGATCACGCAAAGGATAAACTTGTTGTAAGCTCCACGAAGTCCATGACTGGTCACCTTCTGGGTGCTGCTGGTGGCATTGAAATTACAGCATGTCTGATGGCTATGCAGGACGGTATCGTGGCTCCGACTATCAACTTGGAAAATCAAGATCCACAGTGCGACCTCGACTACTGCGCGAATACGGCACGTGAGATGAATGTCGATATAGCGCTCTCTAATTCCTTCGGTTTTGGTGGGCACAATGCTAGCCTATTGGTGAAGAAGTTTTCCTAGTAGTCGGACATCACTTTTTATCTAATCCCGCAAGGCTCGATGCTTTGCGGGATTTTTTTATCCTTCAATTTGGTTGCGTGTGTTATTCTTGACTGTGTGAAAGAATTTCCAATTTACACACGTCGTGTTCAATTCGCTGATACTGATCTAGCTGGCATTGTGCATTTCAGTAAAATCCTATGCTACGTGGAGGAGGCTGAGCACTTTGTTATGCAAGAGCTGTCTGTCCCAGCTGCCGATGGATCTGGAGGTTTTCCTAAAGTGCATGTGGATTGCGACTACAGATCACCCCTGCGCTTTGGGGATGACGCTGAGATTCAAATGCAGTTGGAGAAGGTTAGTGATAGATCTTTGACGTGGAGGTTCACCGTGCGATTGGCTGAGCTTATTTCAGCTGAAGGGACATTTGTCACTGTGTACGTATCTAAACTAGGAAAGTCTGAGACGATTCCTTCAGGTTATCGAGCTGTCCTAGCTTAGGTTATTTGCGTCTGCAGATCTGGCTACATGATTTCTAGGCTGATTTCGACAGCTTTAGACGTTGGGGTGTTCGATGTGTCAGCGGTGCTGTCGATCGGGATGAGCACGTTGGCTTCTGGGAAGTAGGCGGCAGCTGCTCCGCGCGGCATTTCGTAGGGGATGGCTAGGAAGCCTTCGGCGTGGCGTTTTCCATCGTCCCAGTGGCTGGTGATCCTGAGTTTTTGAACGGGTTTGATACCACGTTCTTGCATGTCTTCCGGGTTGAGGAAGATGATCATGCGCTGATTGCCGATACCTCGGTAGCGGTCATCGAGCCCGTAGATTGTCGTGTTGTATTGATCGTGTGAACGAAGGGTTTGGAGGATGAGGTGACTTGCATCCTTTTTCTTGAAAATGCTCAAGGCTGCGCTTCCGAAGTTAGCCTTGTTGTTAGGGGTGTCCCAGATGCGGTCTTTGGCGTTATTTTGGAGGTAGAAACCACCGGGGTTTCTAACGCGAATATTAAAGCTTTCGAAACCAGTGATGGAGGCCTCAATGGCATCTCGGATGAGGCTGTAGTCATCAGCAAGAGCAAGCCAATCAATGGTTTTTGTGTTGCCTATGACTTTGTGTGCAAGGTGCGCGACAATGGCCGGCTCGGACATTAAGTGTGTAGAAATCGGCTTGAGTCGGCCAGTGGACATGTGGACGATTCCCATTGAGTTTTCACAGGTAATAAACTGTCGTCCAGCTTTCTGCATGTCGGTCTCAGTGCGTCCGAGGCAGGGGAGGATAAGGCCAACTTTGCCTGTTACGAGCTGAGAGCGATTGAGCTTGGTGACCACATGGGCTGTTAGGTTACACTTACGGAGTGCGGCTGCAGTGAATTCTGTATCTGGTGCTGCCTGGAGGAAGTTGCCACCCATTGCGAGAAAAAATGTAGCATCTCCTTTATGCATCGCGTGGATAGCCTCGACCACATCGTAACCGTGCTTGCGTGGTGATTTGAACTGGAAGGCGCGCTCAAGTGAGAGATGGCTTTCCTCTGGAAGTTTTTCGTAAATGCCCATGGTGCGATCGCCTTGGACGTTAGAGTGCCCACGGACTGGGCATACGCCAGCACCTGGCCGACCGATTGCTCCGATGAGGAGGTGAACGTTGGTGACTTCACGGATGGTGTCGACTGAGTTCTTGTGCTGAGTCAGTCCCATTGCCCAGCAAGTGATGAGCTTCTTGTCTTTGGATATAATTTTATCGGCAAGTAGTTGGATTTCTTCCTTGGCGATGCCTGAGTCTTGCGTGATTTGGTCCCACGAGCTTGCGCTGCATGCTGCCGCGTAGGCGTCGAAGCCATCAGTGTGTTCGTCAATGAAAGTGCGATCAATGACTGAGTGGTCTGCAGTTTCATCGCGGGCAAAAATGGTCTTGGCGATGCCTCGGAAGATGGCCATGTCACCATTCATTTTAACTTGGAGATATTGGTCCGCTAGCGGTGATGCTTGATTGAGCATGCCAGATAGGCGCTGTGGGTGGGCGAAACCTAGGAGTCCAGCTTCGCGGAGTGGGTTGATAGCCACAACTTCACCACCATTGGCAATACATTTTTCCAGAGAGGCGAGCATGCGTGGGTGATTTGTGCCAGGGTTTTGACCGACACAGATAATGACATCAGCAGTGTGGAGGTCATCTAGTGTGACTGTCCCTTTTCCTACTCCAATGGCTGGGCCGAGTGCTGAACCGCTGGACTCGTGGCACATGTTTGAGCAATCGGGGAGATTGTTGGTGCCGTAGTGGCGGGTGAAAAGCTGGTAGAGGAAGGCCGCTTCATTGCTGGTGCGTCCAGAGGTGTAGAAGATCGCCTCATCAGGGTGACCGAGATTTTTGAGCTCTTCAGCCATGAGGTCGAATGCGGCGTCCCATGTGATCGCTTCATAGTGGTTCGATCCTTCACGCAGGATCATAGGGCTGGTTAGTCGTCCTTGTTGGTCATGCCAATAGTCGCTTTGCTCGCTCAGTTCTTCAATCGAATGGTTGGCGAAAAAACGTTCGTCTATCACCTTAGTCGTGGCTTCAGATGCAATGGCTTTCGCTCCATTCTCGCAAAACTCAGTGATTGCTCTGTGGTCGTCTGGATCTGGCCACGCGCATGATGGGCAATCAAATCCGTCAGTTTGATTGAGTTCTAGCAATGCTTTGGTGCCTCGGATTGGGCCAGCAGTCGACATGACCTGCTTTAGGGATGATGTGACAGCGGGGGTGCCTGCGGCCCAAGTTTTAGGGGACTTTCTCGTCAATGGCGCGTCTTCTGATTGCATGCTTGCTTGTAACTTAGATTATCTAAAAAGACACTGATTATATTAGTAGTTGAACGCTTATTTTATTCAGTAAAAAGGAGGGGATGCCTAACGAGGACATGCGAGGATCTAGTATCGACAAAAGGCATGAAATCATCATGATTCTTAAATGAATGACATTGAGATCGCCCAAGCTGCCAAAATGAAAAAAATCATACCGTTGGTGAAGGCTAATATAGGTATACCAGAGGAGATGATGGAGCCCTATGGTCACTATAAGGCGAAGGTGTCGTTAGACTACTTGGATTCATTGGCTGATAAAAAAGATGGTAAACTTATCCTTGTCACTGCGATCAGTCCAACGCCTGCGGGAGAGGGGAAGACCACGACAAGTGTTGGTCTCACTGATGGCTTGAATAAGATAGGGAAGAAGGCAATTGTGTGCCTTCGTGAACCGTCGTTGGGGCCATGTTTTGGGATGAAAGGTGGTGCTGCTGGTGGAGGCTATGCTCAGGTCATACCAATGGAGGATATCAATCTCCACTTCACGGGAGATTTCCATGCTATTGGCTTGGCTCATAATTTACTTTCTGCCTTGATTGATAATCACATTCATCATGGGAATGTGCTTGGTATTGATCAGCGAAAGGTGAGCTGGCGGAGGGTGTTGGATATGAATGATCGAGCGCTACGTGAAATAACAGCTGGGCTAGGCGGCCCTAACAACGGGTTTCCTAGATCGGATGGATTTGATATTGTGGTGGCGAGTGAGGTCATGGCTATTTTTTGCTTAGCAACAAGTATCACAGAGCTGAAACAGCGATTGGGGAATATCGTGGTGGCTCACACTCGTAAAAATGTTCCTGTCACTGCGCGTGAGCTAGAGGCGCACGGTGCGATGACAGTGCTGCTAAAAGATGCATTTAAGCCTAATGTGGTACAAACGTTGGAGGGTAATCTGGCCTTTATTCACGGGGGGCCATTTGCTAATATTGCGCATGGTTGCAATACGGTGGTCGCAACCAAAGCGGCGCTGAAGTTGGCTGACTACGTAGTGACTGAGGCTGGATTTGGCGCGGATCTGGGTGCTGAAAAATTTGTGAATATAAAGTGTCGGAAATCGGGACTCCGTCCACAGGCGTCGGTGGTGGTAGCCACTCTGAAGGCTCTGAAATATCATGGGGGAGTGGATGTAGCGGACTTGTCAGAAGAGAATTTACAGGCGCTTGAAATGGGTTTGGCAAACCTCGAGCAGCATGTGCGGAATGTGCGCGAGAGTTTTGGAATATCAACAATTGTGGCGATCAATAAGTTCAGCTTTGATACTGAAACTGAGCTGGCCTTGGTCAAAAGTAAATTGGCTCACCTCGATGTTCAAGTGGTCGAGGCTGATCACTGGGCCCGAGGCGGAGAGGGGGCTGTTGAGTTAGCTGAGGCAGTAGTTCAGAGTATCGAGGATAAACCTGCGGAGCTCCATTTTATTTATAAAGACGAGGCCAGCCTTGTTGAGAAAATGGAGTCAATAGCGATGAAGATCTACGGAGCTGAGGTGGTGACATTTGATACCAAAGTGGGTAAGAGAATTGCCAAGCTCCAAGAAGATTACGGTCATTATCCAGTTTGTGTAGCGAAGACTCCTTACAGTTTTTCTGCGGACCCCAGCAAATTGGGCGCGCCCAAAGGACATACGGTAAAGGTGCGTGAAGTTAGACTGGCAGCTGGTGCTGAGTTTGTCGTCTTTATCTGCGGAGATGTGATGACGATGCCTGGACTTCCTAAGATTCCAGCAGCAAATCGTATTGATCTGGATGAATACGGTAAAGTAGTCGGCTTGTTCTAGGATGGTAATCTGATGCAGACTATGTTACCTCTATAGTTATGCGTTTAGTTCGATTTGGTGAACCTGGCTACGAGGAGCCAGGTGTGTTGTTGAGTGACGGTAGAGTCATTGATGCGAGTTCTGAATTTCGTGATTATGACGAAGGCTTCTTTGCCTGCGCTGGTTTGGAGTCGCTAGGGAGGTGGGTTGCTGATGGCTGTCCAGGGGGTATAGAGGTGCCAGATGGGGCCAGAATGGGGGCGCCTGTTGCCAGACCGTCAAAGATTGTTTGCGTGGGGAAGAATTATCTAGAACACGCTAAAGAGTTTGGTGGTGACGCCCCAGAGGAACCAGTACTTTTTATGAAGGCGACCAGCGCCTATGTGGGAGGGGCTAATGATGTGCTAATTCCGCGTAATAGTAAGAAGTTAGATTACGAAGTCGAACTGGCCATTGTTATTGGTAGGACTGCGAGTTATGTTTCTGAGCGAGACGCTAGATCCTATGTGGCGGGGTATTCCGTGATGTGTGACTACAGCGAGCGCGGCTTTCAAAAGGAGCGTAGCGGTCAGTGGGTTAAGGGTAAAAGTGCTGACACCTTTGCTCCGATGGGGCCATGCATGTTAACTGCTGACGAGGTTCCTGATCCACAGGCTTTGAGGCTATGGAGTAAAGTAAATGGCGAACTTCGCCAGTGTGGTTGGACAGGGGATATGCTCTTTAGTGCGGACTACCTGGTGAGCTACGTGTCGCAGTTTATGACGCTCTTACCTGGCGATATAATAGCGACCGGGACACCGGCAGGTGTGGGAATGGGTTTTGATCCGCCCCGTTTCCTTCAAGTTGGAGATTCTGTTGAATTTGGAGTTGAGGGGATTGGTTCGAATGTTCAGCGAGTTGTCTGTTATAAATAATTTAACTGACAGAGCTTAATTGGTTTAGAACTATTTTTCATGCCTAATTAATTTACGTCATGTTGGAAACATGGAGTGTTAGGTAACTGTTAGGTTATTTAAAGCACGCTTTTTCTTGCACGAAGTAGGTTCTCGCTTATAAAGTGGTGTTCCACTGATCGAAGAATATGAGGGACCCCAGCATATTCTCGGTCTTTTTTGCGCCCTACTACGATGGGTGCAGCAAGCATAGATTCAACAACTCACATCCAAATGAATCCGGATAGAGCAACACTCAATTTTCTAAACAGCTTCCCCGAGGAAGCCAGAACGCGCGGCGACGATCTTCAGCAAGAAGGCGCCGTAACACAAATATTTGGTAACCACCTATTCATCCAAGGACGGGTAGAGGACAAAACTGGGACATTCCGTACCAGTCTTCGTCTTCAAGGTAACCGTTGGTTCGGTAGCTGTACTGCCGAAGATGAAACCATCGCTGGTGCGTGTTTATACGCGACAATGATGGAGCGCATGCACCGTGGAGAAGATCTACCAGAGAGCCCTAACGAGTTCGATGACACTCCAGTTATTGACCTTATCGAAGAAAAGCTCGATCGTGAGCTTGACGACAAGGAAGCTGAGTTTGTGAGTAAGGTAGAGAAACGCTACCGACGTTATGTGATCGAGGGAGAAATCCATGATCACGACATGGTGCGACTCAATCCACGATGGGAAATTGTCACTTATGATCCATTGGAGCTTTGGCCGATTCCACCAGGAGATATTCTGGAATTTTGGAACTATCTAGCCTACGCGTTTTTCAAGAAGCGTCTACCGTTCCCAGATTTCATGAATTCTGTAACTGACCTTGAGGCAGTGCAAAAGAAGATGAAGGACTGGGAGAAAGAGCGTGAAGTATCCGAATGGTACGAGCGCATTGAAGATGTCAACGAGCGTCCACCTCAGGAAAAGCCTATCTATTGCGAATTCCGTATCGTTAGCACGATGAACGAAGCGCGTGTTGAGATTAACGAAGGTGCGTCAAGCTGGGTCATTCTCCGCGAGAAGAACGATATCGAGCGAGTCACAGCACTGTTCTCCGCTGCAGCCCTCCGCATGGATGCGCAGAGTCAGGTTATATGGGAGCATTTCTATACTTTCTATAAAGAACAAGGAGCAACATCTATGGATCTCGACAACGAGTCCGCATGTCGCTTCATGAATCGACTTTTCCGTCAACCTGCTCTAAAGGGATACATTGTTAATCTTGATGAGAAATTCTACAAAGTTGTCAACGAGCGTCTTCGCTGGGTTTGTGAAGATGATCCATACTACCCAGATAGTTTTGCGCTACAATTAGTGACAGAATCTGGTGAGAATGTTTCTCACTCAGTCCGTCTTCTTCCAGGCCGTGAAGAACTCTATCAATCCGATGAGACGGTCTTTCCTGGACCGCCACGTTGGCTCGATGACACAGACGTGATGCCACGCTATATGATTCCCATCCAAGTGATTGACTCACTTGAGGGTGTGGAATTCCTTCGTAAGATCGGAGCGCGTCTCCCTGAGTCATTGAAGAAACGTGTGATGGATCTCGATCTCTTCCCGCGTTTTGAAATGCGCATTGAGCAAGGTCTCACTGCTGCTGAGACTGAGCACTTGGTGATCAATGTACTCGCTCTTGAGAAAAAAGATCGCCGTACTGAGAAACTGGTTAAAGAAGGCTGGGAGCTCGTGGAGCAGAAAGCAGTCAAGGGCAAGCAACTCCTTCGCTTTGCTCGTGAAGATCTCTACCCAGTCCCTGGATTACTCCAGGAAATGGGCCTCACTTATGACGATAAGCTTGAAGAATTCAAGACGCGCGTCACCAAACTTTTTCCTGAAAAGTTTGCTGAGTGGGCAAAGGATCTTCCTAAAGCTATGCAGGTGGAGATGGACTTCAAACTGAAGACACTCCTTGCAGATCCAGTCACAGCGGCTATCCGCTTCGAAGTTGTCAACCAAGACATCGATTGGTTCGATCTTAAGATCGTGATCGACGTTGAAGGTGTGAACCTCTCCAAGATTCAGATTCGTCAGCTCGTTGCCGCTCGTGGTGGCTACGTTCGTATGGAAGACGGTGGTTGGATGCGTCTCGAAATCAAACTCGACGATGACCAGCGCGAAGCAGTGACTCGTCTAGGACTCGATCCTTTCGATCTTTCAGGTGAAACTCACCGTATGCACGCACTCCAGCTCTCAGATCCAAAGGCAGCAGATGTCTTCGATCCAAAGGCTTGGAAGCGTATCAAGGATTCAGCGCACGATATCCAAGTCAATCTCGACACCCCAGTGCCAGACGGTCTCCAAGCCACACTCCGACCTTACCAGGTCGATGGTTTCCGTTTCCTTACATATCTCTCAACGAACCGCTTCGGTGGTATTCTTGCGGATGATATGGGTCTTGGTAAAACGATCCAATCGATTACCTACATTCTCTGGCTCCGTCAGCAAGCACTCGATAGGGGTAAAAAGCGTCCAGCGTTGGTTGTCTGTCCTAAGTCAGTTCTTGATGTTTGGGCTACAGAGGCCGAGAAGTTTGCTCCGATGTTGAAGGTTAAAATCCTTCGTACTCGTGACGACCTTAACATTGATGAAGCTCAAAACGACCTCGACCTTGTAGTTCTCAACTACGCACAGCTTCGTGTTTGTGGTGAAGATCTTAACAACATCAAATGGCTCACAGTCATTCTTGATGAAGGTCAACAGATCAAGAATCCTGACTCCAAGGCTGCAAAGTCAGCTCGCGAGCTCAATTCAGTGAACCGACTTGTTCTCACAGGTACGCCTATTGAGAACCGCTTGATGGATATGTGGTCGCTCATGGCATTTGCTATGCCAGGAGTTCTCGGTTCTAGAGCCTACTTCAAGAAGCGTTTTGACAAGCGTAAGGATCCGTCCTCGCAGACTCGCCTCGCCGCGAGACTTCGACCGTTCCTTCTTCGTCGCACCAAGCTTCAAGTAGCGAAAGATCTTCCACCACGTACAGAGGAAGAAGTCTTCGCTGTAATGGAGGGCATTCAGTCAGACATGTACAAGGCTGAGCTTAAGCGCATTCAGAAAGCACTTCTCGGGCTTGATTCCGATGAAGCAGTGAAGAAGAACTCCTTCGCTATTCTTCAGGGGCTTATGCGTCTACGTCAGATTTGTTGTCATCCAGGATTGATCGATCCTAAGTTCCTTAGGGAAGATAGTGCTAAGATGATTGCACTCTTCTACCTGCTTGATCAGCTCCGTGATGAAAACCACAAGGTTCTCGTGTTTTCTCAGTTTGTTTCAATGCTAGATATCATCAAGGCGCGTCTCGAAACTGAAAGCCGTCCATACCACTACCTCACTGGTCAAACTAAAGACCGTAAGGGTGTGATTGAAAGCTTCCAGACTACTAAGGATGCCTCTGTATTCATGCTATCACTCAAAGCGGGTGGCGCTGGTCTTAACTTGACCTCTGCCTCTTACGTTATCCTGTACGATCCATGGTGGAACCCAGCTGTAGAAAATCAGGCGATTGACCGTACTCACCGTATTGGTCAAAAGAACAAAGTAATCGCATACCGACTACTCACTCGTGACACAGTGGAAGAGAAAATTCGTGTTCTTCAGCACCAGAAAACAGCTCTCGTAACCAACGTCCTCGGTGACGAAGGTTTCGCTAGCACTCTGGGTGTCGATGACCTGCAATTCATCTTGAATCACGGTGGAGACATGTTTGGCACTGAAGAAGAACAATAGGTACCGATCTAAATATCATATTTTCAAAAGCCCACGCTAGTCATATAGTGGTGGGCTTTTTTATTTTTTTCTACTTTGATTGCTTGGATTCGTTTCTGTAAAAAAGTAGCAACTTATTGATAGATAAAATTGGTATTTAAGTATAAGAGAACAACCATGAACACACAGCAAACTGATTTGAATTCCCAGCTTCACAAAAAACTCTATATACCCGCGATGATTTTCGCGTTCATCAGTATTGCGATAGTTGCACTGATGCCATTATTTGGTGAAGTTGGAATGGCGAATGAAAAGACTGCCGATATGGTAGGCTTATGGATCAATTTTCTAGGTAAATTTCACCCACTCTTTTTGCATCTTCCAATTGGAGCTTTGATGTTGGTTTTTCTGATGGAAGCATCAGGTTTGATGACACGTGGGAAGTATCGTCCAAATACCACCTTAGGTTTGTTTTTTGCAGCAGCAACTGGGGTGTTCGCTGTAGTGTTTGGCTATTGCCTTTACCTTACTGGAGAATACCCAGAAAGCGCTCTAGTTCTAGAGCACAAGCGCGATGGCATTCTCTTTAGTCTCTTCATCTTGCTCGCCTTTGTTATCAAATACACGGCCGATGTAAAGTTGACTGGTAAAGCCTTCAAGGGCGTGTACTTTTCCTCGCTCGGAGCCACAGGTTTCATGATGTTATGCGCTGGCCACCACGGTGGTGAGATCAGTCATGGTGACCCGATTGATTCTTTGCCTTCGACAGTTGTCGCAAAGCGGAATGAGCGATTGAATGCACCAGTAAATACAGATCCAGTCATCTACACTCAATACATTCATCCGATTCTCGAAGCTAAATGTATTAGTTGTCACGGTGAAGATAAGCAAAAGGGAGCACTTCGATTAGATAGCTATGCGTTCATGCTCGATGGTGGTGAGGAAACTGACTGCCTTGTTCCTGGAGATGTAAAAGAATCTGCACTGGTCACTTACCTCCACTTACCTGAAGATGATGATCTTCACATGCCACCTGAAGGTAAAACTCAAATGACTGCCGAGGAAATACAAATCCTGGAGTGGTGGGTTAAAATTGGTGCACCTGAGACAGCTAAACGTAGTGAGGTGGAGGTCACACCTGCAGCCGAGAAGGCACTGGCTACTCTACTCACTCCAGCTCAGCGCGAGCGACTTGAAGCCGCACAAAAAGCAGAGCTTGCCGCTAAGAAAAAAGCGGATAATAAAAAGCGTCTCGAGCTAGCCGTCGCCCTAGAATCTGTGAACGCAAAATTTCCAGGTTCGCTGAAATATGTTTCTCAACAAAACACCGATCTCAACTTCTCAGCGGTCAGTTACCGATCAAAATTTGCTGACGCTGATATCGAGATTCTAGCTTCAGTCTTCAAGGATATTGTTGAGTTAGATCTCTCTTCTACTCAGATAACTGATGTTGCAGCTAGTAAGCTTTCTCAGTTTACCAAACTTCAGAAAGTGAAGTTGAATGGTACTCAGGTGAGCGATGTTGTATTGGCAACACTCTCAGAGTTGCCTGATCTTGAGGTGATCAATATTTATGGCACAGAAGTGAGTGACGCAGGCCTTAGTAAGCTTTCTACTCACCCTAAACTGAATAGAATCTATGTGTGGAATACCAAGGTGACTGAAGAGGGGGCGAAGTCTCTAGAAGATGCCCTGCGCAAGCGGGTAAGTTCTGACGATGCTGAAGATGCCAAGCTGAACCCACAGGTAGTTCTCGGTATGGAGACGACGATGAATGACTAACTCGTCTGTGTCCTGTCTGACCTGAAGTCAGGATAAAAATTTAAGTCCCACTAGTTTACTAGTGGGACTTTTTTTTGGGTGTGCCCGCCAGGGCACACTGACTACAGGCCTAGATGCGAAGCCAAACCGGAGAGCCAACGACAAAACCGTATGGCAGGTGGTGTGAGAGGTGGCTGGAGTGATCCAGCCATCTACTCGATACTATCTTGCGTCAATTTGACGTGACTGCAGAGGTCTTCAGCGAGCACGCAAAGCTCAAGATTGTTGGCGAGCTAATAAAAAAAACGGCATAGAACTAAGCTTGTGAGCGCTATGCCGCTATGATTTGAAAATTGCCAAGTTATGAGAAAATTTCTTGCACCACACGTGCAGGCTCTGTGACGCCTGGAAGTGTTTGATCCAAGCCTTGGAAAGGGTAGGTGAGGTGGTTGTGTTTGAGCCCTAGCGAGTGGAGGATGGTTGCCTGAAGGTCTTGTGTGGACACTCTGTCAGTCGTCGCCTTGTAGCCGATTGGGTCGGTTTCACCGAGGCTGAATCCGGGTTTAACCCCGCCACCAGCGAGCCACATTGTGGATGCACCGGGATTGTGGTCGCGGCCGATAAATTTCATTTCCTGACCACCGCGGTTTTCGCGCATTGGTGTGCGGCCAAATTCTCCACCCCATACAATGAGGGTGTCCTCCAGTAGACCGCGTTGCTTGAGGTCGGTGAGAAGCGCGTACATTGGTTTGTCGATGTTTTCACACTTATCTTTGAAACCATCATTGAGAGCTGTACTTTTACCAGTGCCGTGTGAGTCCCATCCCCAGTCAAAGAGCTGGATATAGCGGACTCCACGTTCAGCTAGGCGGCGTGCTAGCAAGCAATTGTTGGCAAAGGATTCTTTCCCTGGCGCAGTGCCGTAGAGCTCGTGAATGTGCTCAGGCTCGTCCTTTAGGTCAAAGGCTTCATTGGCATGAATCTGCATGCGGAATGCCATTTCGTATTGGGAAATACGGGTGAGTGTTTCTGGGTCGTGTGATTCATTGTACGCTTGTTGGTTGATCTTAGTGATAGCATCGACCGCATTTTTTCGCATGTCCCGAGAGATCCCATCAGGGTTAGAGAGGTAGAGGACGGGATCGCCCTTGGAGCGACATTGCACGCCTTGGTAGACCGACGGTAGAAAGCCTGATCCCCAGACTGACTTGCCTGCTGAAGGAGCTTTGCCGCCAGATACTAATGAGATGTAGCCTGGAAGGTTGTCGTTCTCGTTGCCTAATCCATAGGTGACCCAAGACCCTATCGATGGGTTTCCTAGGTTGGCGTTACCAGTGTGGAGAAGTAGCTGAGCGGGGGCGTGGTTGAACTGGTTGGTGTGCATCGATTTGATGAAACAGACTTCATCGATCACTTTTTCAAACCACGGCAGGCGGTCGGAAATCCACTGGCCAGATTCGCCTGCTTGGTGGAATGGGTAGATGGAGTTCATCAACTTTGGCACGCCTTGAATGAAGGCGAAGCGCTGACCGGCGAGGTATTCTGCTGGGGTTTCTTTGCCATCGTATTTGGCTAGCTCAGGCTTGTAGTCAAAGAGTTCAAGCTGCGAGGGAGCGCCGGCCATGTGGAGGAAGATCACCCGTTTTGCCTTTGGGGCAATGTGTGAAATAGAGCTGTGAATGTCGCTGCTGCCCGCCCCTATAGCCTGGTTTGCGAGTGATGAGAGCCAGGCTGAGCCTACGCCAGCAACGCACTTTGAGAGGAATTGCCGACGCGATTGATGGAGCAATTTGTCGTGCTGAAGTTGTTGGAAAACGTTCATAGGTGTCTTACTTGGTGATTGCAGCGTCTAGATTAAGAAGGGTGTTTGCGATGACGGTGAGGGCGGCGTCTTCTGGGGATTTACCAACTTTTTGGGATTTTTCTGGAGATGTCTTGAAGTCTTCAAGGAAATCGGCATGAAGTTGCTTGAGTATTGTAACTGTGTCGCTGCTGGCTGTTTGCTGGGTGCTGAGCAGGTAGCCATATTTGATGCGTGCTTCTAGGTCTGGGCTGGCTTCATCGGTCATGCGTTTGGCCAATGCCTGCGAGCATTCTAGAAAAACCGGATCGTTGAGAGTGATCAGCGCGTGGAGTGGGGTGTTAGTTGTGATGCGCTGCGCTGAGCAAAGGTCACGCGAGGGGGTGTCAAATGTGAGCATGGAGGGGTACGGGCTAGTGCGTTTCCAGTAGGTGTAGAGCGCGCGGCGATAGCGGTTTGCACCTTCAGCGGTCTTCCATTTAGCCCCACTGTAGACGCTCTGCCATATTCCGTCTGGTTGTGGCGGCATGACTGACGCTCCGCCTAGAGACGTTGTCATAAGGCCAGAGGTGACGAGGGCATTGTCACGCATCATCTCGGCGCTGAGGCGGGTGCGTGGTCCTCGAGCTAGATGGATGTTGTGTGGGTCTATTTCAGCGAGCTGAGCTGAGGCATTGTGGTCTTGTCGGTAGGTGGAGGAGAGTACCATGTTGCGAAGAACTTGCTTGATTGACCAATTTTGAGAGGTCTGGAATTCAATCGCGAGGTGGTCTAATAAGGGTAAATTAGTAGGCTTGGTTCCGGTCGAACCAAAGTCGCCTAATGTCTGAACAATGCCTCGGCCAAAGAGTTCGGAGAAGAGGCGGTTTACCATCACGCGGGCAGTGAGTGGGTTTTTATCAGACGAAATCCACTGAGCCATTTCTAGTCGATTAGTTACCTTTTTGCCTGTGGGGTTGAGTAGTTGTGGGACTCCTTCTGTGTGGATGTCGCCCTTATTGAGCCATAGGCCACCAATGAATAAACGGGTTTCACGTCGTGCGTCCTCTGGTCGTTGTTGGATGATAGGGATGTTTAGTCCCTTTATTTCTTTATACTCTTGCTGCGCCTTGGCTAGAGCAGTCTTTGATTGCTCGAAGCTTTTGTTGGAAATAATTTTAGTCCATTGCTCCGACTGAGAGCTCTCGATTGTGAACCGGCGAAGTGTGCAGGCCTGACTACCAGTTGTGCTGGCTTTGTTCTGAATAGTAACTTCTAGTGATTCGTCGGCAGCTAAAGTTACTGGTTCAGCAGGCACGAAGACAGCTTGTCGCTTATTGAAAAGTTTAGGGTAGCCGCCGAATCCGTCACTTTTATTATTGATTGAACCATTCGGGTCATGAGGCCCAACTATAGAGTCGGCAAAGACGTGTGCTATTTTTATAGGCTGCTTACTTCCGTCCGGTTTTACGATGTTTAGAATGAGTTGGGATAGCACTGAGGCGCGTTCTGGTAGTTCGGCAGGGTTCTCAGTCTCAGGAATAATGCTGACTCTGAGAGCCGTGAAGTCTTGTGGTTTTGCAACGAGGTCGAAGCGGGTCCTTATTGCAAGCGTTCCTGAAGCGCGTAGTTGTCCATCTGGGTAGCTGGCCAATTTTCCATGGGTGGTATTGGTGGTAGTGAAGTTTAGATGCGCCCAGCTAGTGTCAGCTGTGATCCACTTCTTTCCGTACTGGTTGAGTGCTGTTTGCAGAGGTCTAATCTGGTTGAAGATTTGAACCGTTTTTTCTCTTTCCTCTTTGTTTTCAGAAACCTTGAAGAGAGGGAATTCGTTATCTATATCCACATCCGCGGTCGAGTTAAAGAATGCGCTGAAACGGTAGTAATCAGCGTGTGGAATCGGTTCATACGGGTGCGCGTGGCACTGAATACAGCCAAAGGTGAGACCCTGGGCAGCAGTCCAAGTTGTGTTTACTCGGTCAATGGTAGATAGCACGCGGTATTCTTCATCATCAGTACCCCCTTCGGTGTTGGTTTGTGTGTTGCGGTGGAAGGCGGTAGCGATTAGCTGCTCAGAGCTTGGGTTTTTAAAGAGGTCACCAGCGAGTTGTTCTTGTAGAAACTGGTTGTACGGCTTGTCGGCATTAAATGAATCGATCAAATAATCGCGGTACGGCCAGATGTTACGATGCGGGTCTTTCTCGTAGCCCATCGTGTCGGCGTAGCGGGCCAGATCCATCCAAACGGATGCCCATCGCTCACCAAATCGTGGAGAAGAAAAAAGCCGGTCGACTTGTTTTTCGAAGGATTCTGAGCTGTCGTCCGCAAGAAAATTGTCGAGTTCCTTTGGGCTTGGCGGCAGACCAATGAGATCGAGGCTGACTCGGCGTAACCATTGAGGTTTCCCGGCACTTTTACTCGGTGAGAGTTTTTCCTTTTCCATGCCAGCCAGCACGTAGCGGTCCATTTCCAATAGCGGCCAATCCTTGTGGCTCAATTTTGGGTGCGCTGCTTTAGCTGGAGTAATATAGGCCCAATGTTCTTCCCATTGCGCTCCTTGCTCAATCCAGCGCTTGATGGTGTCTGTTTGTTCTTTGCTGAGAGGTTCGTCAGCGTGTGCACCTTTTTGTAAGGGCATTTTATCATCGAGATCATCAGTGATGATACGTCTGTAGAGCTCAGACTCGTCAGGTTTCCCCGGCACAATGATTGTCTTTCCCGACTTCCCTATACCGAGCGCTTCCGATCTGTAGATTAAAGATAAATCGCCGTCAGTCTTCGCTCCACCATGGCACTTGGTGCATTTGTTGATAAAGATCGGACGAATATCCTTATTGAACGAAACCTTACTACCCGACTCAGCCTGGAGCAGGCTAGTCGCTATGATTGTGGATAAAATGGTCAGGTGTGAAAGTGTCATACAGTTGGGAATAGTGCTTCTGTGTAGAATGATATACGCAAGAAGGTGCCGCGTCTATCGAGTTAGTATACTGTTTTGTAAAGTTTTATCATTTGAAATGATCGTAGCGACGTCGCTAGCCAGTCAGATCCTTTTGCAATGCTCAACTACAAGATCTAAGATTTCTAATCTAGTCACTGAAAGAATAGTTTCTAGCGTTGTTGAGCCAGGCCCCTGACTTTAGCAATTGCAGAGAGTCTGCTAAGCTAGGATGCATAAGTTGCTCTATGTCGCGAAGCTCTAAATATTAACTCGCCGCCTATTTAGGTAGATCTAACTTATGCGGCGTACGCTATGTGCTTAGATTTGAAATATGATTTCACCCTCAATGGTTCATCTTCCATTTTAACAAGGCAATC
>Ga0233410_10000116_pt1 | contig 26894 bp, 18 predicted proteins | sample Na_anoxic_1_MG_FD_179869 | JGI IMG/M metagenome (GOLD analysis project Ga0233410, IMG submission 179869) | Seawater microbial communities from Saanich Inlet, British Columbia, Canada - Na_anoxic_1_MG | ecosystem: Environmental > Aquatic > Marine > Inlet | place: Canada: British Columbia...
ACCTGGCTCTCGACTATTTAAAAATAATGCCTTAGTTGGACGTGGATCTGGAGAGAGATCCTGTAAGTAAAAATTTGCCAAAGTGAACCTCCCGCAGTTCACACACTCCACTGTGTATTCAATGGTTTCGCCCACTGTTCCGTACGCTGGCATATGCCGCTTAACCCGCAGATTCGCCCGCCTAGTGAGCGCCGTAAAAAAGGCCACAATCATTAGGGCTGCGAGTATCGCGAAAAGCCGGAATAATGTATCACGAGGATACATCACACACATGAAACCTATGCCACCACCACCCAGTAGTAACAGCCAGCCCAGCGATGACACTCGCTGCTTCGTCGCAAACCCTAACAGCGAACCAACGCTGTAAATATGGAACAGTCGCCTCTGCAATTTATCACTCATCGATAAATCAAAAGTAATTGCCTACACCGGCACAGGTAATGTTGCCAGTAATTCCTCAACCACTGAACGACCAGACCGACCAGAGTATTTAGATTCATTTTCTAACACTAAGCGGTGTGCTATCACATCCACTGCTACCTCTTGAATCACCTCCGGCGTCACAAACTCCATTCCCCGCATCAAACTCATGGCTTGTGCAACCTTCATCAGAGAAATGGAAGCCCGCGGGCTCGCTGCCAGTTTCACCTCCTCCATCCCGCGCGTAGCAGCACAGAGACTCACTATGTAATGCTTGAGCTCGTCACTTATTCTCACTTTGCTAATCGCCCGCTGCCACTCGATTACTTCCTCATGACTTACGACTGGTTCTACTTTATCTACTGGGTGTGTCACCCCTTGCTGATCGCTCAGAATGCTGATCTCATCTTCCACCCCAACATAACCCAGAGAACAAAGCATAGAGAATCGATCCATCTGAGCTTCTGGCAAAGGGTACGTCCCTCGAAACTCCACTGGATTCTGTGTCGCTATCACAAAAAATAGTCCCTCCATCGCATGCCGTGTTCCTTCTATCGTAGCCTGCTTCTCAGCCATCACCTCTAACAATGCACTTTGTGTGCGTGGCGAGGCTCTATTGATCTCATCACCTAACAAAATGTTAGCAAATATCGGTCCTCGGTGGAATGTAAACTCACCCGAGCTTGGGTTGAGTATAGAAACCCCCAACATATCCGACGGCAATAGGTCCGGAGTAAACTGAATCCGCTGAAAGTTAGCATCACCAATAGTTGAAGCTAAAGCTTTAGCTAGAGTTGTTTTTCCAGTACCAGGATAGTCCTCAAGCAAGGCGTGACCACCGGCTCCTAAACAACAAACCAAACGACGAATCAATCCATCCTGGCCTCGAACCACCTTGGCAATTGCTTGCTCAATCCGGTTGCCAACCTCCATCACACCACTATTCTCCATCGTTGTCATTTTCTTGTTTTAGCTCCTCATTTACCATCAAAGTAAATCTTTCGGTCAATCTGAGGTAGGTTTGGTTAAATTCTTTGTCCAAGTTTTTTTCCATCTGCTTGAGCATATTTTGATTAGCAATCTGCTCACCTCGTCCATGCTCATATCTAAAGTAATTAGGGAATATCCTATAGCCATGATCTCGGCTATTCACAACCGGACATGCGATGAAATCCACACTAGTATTATCCCGATAGCTTTCCTTCAGAACAACAAACGCTACTTTTCCTTCCATCAAAACCGAATGTAACTCTGATCGACTCGTTAGACTCTTCCAGCGTTTCGCATCTGCCCCCACAGTCGACAATAGAACCTCCGGATTCTTACTTGTATAAGCCATACAGTCGAGAGCCTCTTCCAGCTTTTGAGATGCTAGACTTTTGAGAAATGCAGTATAGAAGGTAATAAGTTGTGGTCGCTCATTCTCAGTGAGAGGCTTTAGTCTCAAACTCCTCCCATCGACAGCCTCCTTAAGAAGACGACTGTGCAACTTCGTTTGAGCGTTCTCTATGTGCTTGCGTAACTCTACGATTTTCTGCTTGTCTAAAAGACTAGGGTCGTGGTCTTCATCGATTTTGAACTCGGGAACAAGCGTCCATGAATCTCCATTATTGACGGTCAAAAGAGGCTGATTCCTTAACGACAGCAAACTTGAGAACGAGTAACTCACAAGATTACACAGAGCATAATTCACATTTTCATCCTCATACAAAAATTCTCGTATTGCCGTCTTTTTGACTGACAACTTGAGCCACAATGCGAGCGCAGACGCAAAACGCTGATCCAGTTCACCAGATGACAACTCTAAACCACCATCCAGATATGAGACTTTCCAATCGATAAGCTGGATAAATCCATGGAAATCCCGCTCAGTCACGACCTCTAACAATTCCTCTAGTAGCTCTCGATTTGACTTCGCTACAGCTTTTTTCATCGAATGTAAAATCAGCGCTTTCACATTTGAAACTCGTTTCCTATTCAAGCGTTCCAGATGAGCGTGCTGCGTTATCCTATTAGGAAGACTCTCATCTAGATTCGACTTTAGGCTCTCTGGAATTGTGATCACCCAGCACCCATCAGTCATCGTGGCTCTGAACTCGAGAATAGCTTGCGAGGGAGAATTATCTGGAAAATAAACTCCGACACTCACGACTCCCTTAATCCCCACATCGGGCAAAACGCTGTAGGTGAAATTTTTCTGTAACAGCAGAGACCAGGCCGACTTATCATTCAGTACGCCTACCACGACATCGTTCCTATCGTCTGAAACACAGGCCAACAAACCTACAATATCACGCTGCTGAGTCATCTTCATGAAATACTCCACGGCCTCATCTTTAGTTCCATCTCGAAGAGGCATCCCTAGCTGCTTGTACTTTGCCAGCTTCTCATCAATTGCCTTCAACAATGCGCGTTCACCTAATTCCTGGAGTCGCTTAGACTCACCTTGCGCCCAAAGCTCCAAAGTCTCACGGTGTTTTTCAGGCTCTATTTGGTAACGTCCAACACCCGTTAGTGAAAATAGCCCTGGCAGTGGTGCCGCCTGCCACTTTTGATCGACCCAACAAAAAGCCAAAGACATCGTTTCATAAAATAGGGGATTTCTAGGGTCTTCAACCACTACGATCACCATAGAAAAGTCCCCCAGTTGCTGAGACGACACCACGCTAAATCGGTATTTCTCAGCGAGGTTATTTAACTTGATAGAGGCCAACTTCTCTTCCAACCAAATCATACGATTAGTTGGAAGTCCCTCCGCAACAATAAATAGATCATTGAGCTGACCAGATTTTTGCTGAACTTTAGCAATGTGCTCTAGAGCTATAGAATCCTGCCACTTCTGAGGCATTGCCGACAAAGTGCTCGTCATCAGACAAACCAAACAAAATATAAAACCTCTCAGCATTACTTAGAAATAAGCTGCTCGAAAGCCGCCTCAATTTCCTCCTGGGTTTTAGGAGCTTTATTAAGAATAACCTCAACTGCTGGCCTATTTTGCGGCTTTACCAGTTGCCCTCCTTCAGCTCTGAGCTTCTCTCTCAAGTCATCTTTTAACGCTCCTAACTTGCCACTCACATGGACAGTTTCCCACAAATAGCCATCACTACTAGAAGAAAACGCTCCCACCTTAAAATGTTTCTCCAAAGTTGCTTTTTCATGCAAAGGCACGCCCACTTTCAGCAGCCCTTCGATTACTCCACCCTCAGCCCGCAGAGACCCTCTCAGAGCCCCCCCTCGTCTATCAGTACAGGATAAATCTTCTATGCTAATTTCCCCCCCGTCTTTTATGACATGAAGCTCTCCACCATTTCTAAATTGGGGCCTTCGGTAATTATTATTTTTCAAAACTCCAGCCAGCACAGCAAAACAATCTAGGCGACCAAAGTTCAGATTCTGAGCCGTTAGATGGATGTCGTACTTAGTTTCCAATTTGTTAGTTTGCTCTAAAGTGAGCTGCCCATTATCGCCACTCCAGTTGCCGAGAATCAGCTTACTTATTGACTCCCCGAATAGCACGGAGGAAGGCAGGTTCGTTACTTTCAATGTAAATGGCGTGGGATCAATCCCCTCAATAACACCCTTTACCTCCACCCTTCCTACGCCATTTTTTTCAGCTAATTGTAAAAATAACTCATTAGAATCTGGTCGAATGTTAACATAACCTTGCTCTACACCAAACTCAGTATCTCCCAGTGAACCGCCAGAGAGCTGTAACTGCATCGGATCTCCTCCCCACTTGAAGTGCGCAAAACTCTCTTTAATCAAAAGCCTGCCATTTGCTGAATAAATATTCAAAGCAGCACACTTTATCCGGTCTAGTCCGTATTTTGATTTATAGTCGAATTGGTCCACCCCAACCGCCTCACCAGACTTACCTCGTTTCATATAAACCTTTCCAGATTTGGCTGAAAGGTCTGAACCGCTCCAAGTTCCGCCCAATAAGCCCCCTATCAAATAGTGGGTTGAGACATTTTCTAAAACTACCTTTGAAAAACCTCCCTCTTCTTCCCCCCAAGTGTACTCCAGTTGCCGTGCCGTCGCTAGGGTCGGGCTCACTCGCAGTTGACTCAAGCTCACAGCAGCACCAGAACCACTCTCCAAATCTGCGAGTAACTTTCCACGAAAACTACGGCTATTGTGATAGCCTATAGATAATGTTCCCGCTAAAGCTAGGAAAAATCCCGAAAAAAATATCAGCGTGACAACATAGAATTGCCTCTTATTTTGCTTCAGATTAGCGTCCTTAGCAGAAGATTTAGATCGACGGCGGCGCCTTCGCTTACCCTTCTCCCCGCTCTCTAAGGATCTCTCACCAGTCACACGTTTACGAACGCGTCGGTGTCTCACTTCTGTAGCGTTTGATCTTGCTGATGATACTTCATCGTTGGAATTCGAATTCAAAGAGTTCAGACTAACTTTGTTGAATTTGCTACAGGCAGAACCTAGATCTAGCGTTCTCTCCAGTTTTTACCAGTAGGGTCCTTAAGCTCGACATTAATAAAAATTAGTAACGCTCTATCAGTCTTCTTTACTCCTTCGCTTCTAAAGAAGCGTCCCAGCAAAGGAATGTCTCCTAACAGAGGAACTTTATCTTCGACGGTCTGGATAGAACTCTGATTCAAACCAGCAATCACAAAGCTCCCACCATCCTGCACGGTTACAGCTGTATTGAGAGGGATCGACCTGAAAATTGGCATCAAAATAGCATTTCTTGATACTACTATCGGCACTGGATTGCCGGCTGCATCAATACTTGAAGAGGTGATCGGCGAACCATAGTTGAGATACCCATCAAAGCTAGAAACCTCTGAGTCGACTCTAACATCAACATAATTTTTATCTTCAGAAATAGTAGCCTCAACCTCTAAGGTTACCCCTAAAAACCTAGTTTCGAATGCAGTCGGAGTGGCCGGAGTCACCGGAAAAACACCGTCTTCATTAGCTCCAACATTGCTAGGGATTTCAGGTGGTTCATACTCAGTAGGGTAAATTAATTCTTTACCATTGAAGAGTGTCGCTTTCTCACCAGAACGGGCAATGATACTAGGTCTTTCCATGCGGTCCACATTTTTATTCTGGCTCAATCCACGCATCAAAACGGCAACATCCTCAGTTCTCAGAGCTAAAATAGCAGGAGCATTCGTGACGCTCTGTTGAACCAATGAAGCATTCCCCGTACCAGCAACCGAAGCGTCTAACAAGTTATTTTTGAACATCGTATCACCACCCCTCAAGCCCGATGTCAAAGGCGTAAGTCCATCTAATGATTCGGTAATATCGCTTGCGACATCTCTACCGTTACCTTGTGTACCACCAGTAATAATACTCTTGCCCCCATTTGTTCCAATCAGCCAATCAAAGCCCAACTCTTCCAAATCACTACGAGCGACATCCACAATAGTAAGATTCATCACTACTTGCGCACTCTCAGACTGAGAGTAACTCGTTACATATTGTTCGATTAAATCAATATTTTGGAGTGTGTTGGACACCATCAAGGCGCCTGTACCGTGCACGTATTTGGCTGCAGCTCCTTCAGGGAAAGTGACCCCCATTTTCGATAAAAACTCTTTCGCTGAGACTCGCGCACTCAGAGCTCCTGTGCTACCAGTATCCTCAGCAAATGGATCATCACTAGCTGTTGAGGATTGATTGGCTGCATCCTGCATAAAGGTCGGTGGAACACGGAAGGTTCGACGGTGGATTGAGGAATCAGCCGCCCCACTAGGTGTCACAACTACAGCATGGTCTTCATCGCGCCATTGTGTTCCAGTCGCCTGGCTCACATAATCTAAAATATTGGTGAGTGGCACATTGCGGAGATTTAAAGTCAGGCGCTTCTGGCGGATACTTTTACCCCATTCAGAATCCTCGGAACCGATGTTAAGGACAAAGTTGACACCATTCTGTGTATCATCATCTGGATATTGATCATACTCCTTAGACCAGGCTCTGATCATGTCATAAGCCTCATTTATGCTAACATCTTGTAGGTCTACGACTGGCACAGTAATTTGTCGGAGCTTATTTGCATAAACTTCCTGAATTCTATCTTCCTTATTGCCTATGGTTTCGCTTGAAACTAGATTTTCGAATCTCGGGTTGATCTTTGTCTCCCAATGACTTGCCACCTGCTGTAGCACCTCGGAACGCGTTTGATCATAGGCTGTGGTCGCGTATTCCGACTTAGCTCCAGCCACGCGCTCCATGCCACGGCGTGCCGCACTATTGTATGGGTCTAGGTGGAGAACTTCCTCATAGGCCATAACTGCATCATCGAATTTTCCTAGGTTAAAATAGCCTTCAGCTTTACGAAGCCAGCGGCCAGCAGACTCAGCATCACGGGACAACTGGGCTGTTAGAGCAGGGTTCGTATGTATCGGATCATCCAACTTAGCGAGCATTAGCGTCGCTCCAGCATGGCCTTTAGCCACACCTGGTCGGAGTACATCATTTAGCACCAGCTTAGCTTCGTCGTATTGACCAAAACGCATCAGTGACTTACAATGCTCTACTGCCGCCTGAGCATAACGCTCTGAAGCTGCGCTCTTGAGTTCATTACTCAAACCACCAGTTGGTATCAGAGAAAAGGCCTGAGCATAATTTGAAACAGCCTCATTGTATTCTCCCTTGTTGTAGTGGCCATCACCATTGAGTAGTAACTCTTGTGCTAGAACAACTCTCTCGGAACGCTTTGTTACCTCTTGCTGGACGACTTGTGAATCATAGCTCTGACCGTAGGTATGCGAGGAAAGAGCTACTCCAACAGTGATGCCGAGCACACAGGATTGGGCGAGATTTTTACTCACCCATCGAACGCCTGCGCTGTTTTCTAAGATTGATCTGACCATAGGTTTGACGCGCCTTATACACATATAGCTCACCCACCGTAAGCTCAAAATGAGATATTTTAGAATTCTTATCTATTCAACACGCTTTCGCCTAAACTTAAAGGAATACTATTCAAGACCTTAGTGGCTATCGCTCCCTATTTTTAAGGCTTACTAATTCGTCGTTTTGCGAGAAACACTGGAGTTAACTTCAAACTCTCTGACCATGCCAAAGCTGAATTCCATTTGCTCAACCCGAACTGTTGACTTGCTGTTTGGTTTCAACTCAGAGAGGATCTCTCTGAGTTGCTCAACTGACTGCTGCATAACATTTATTATAGTGTTCACTTGAGTACTTTTATTTATTTAAACCAACTCGTCAACCTCGTAATTGAACATATCTACCATATTCACCATTTTTTGCGTGCCATCTGCGCCTAGATTGCATTGTTTGCTTATACACACGATAGATTTTAAAAACTAATGTCTCAAATCCAAACATACGACCACGTCGACACCTACCTGCAGATCGGTATTGAGTTCGATTGTTCTGACATCCACCTAGCAACGACAAGCCGTCCAACATGGCGTCGTTACGGTAACCTTCAGCCCATATGGGAGGACGCCGCCACTTTGACAGCACAAGACACAGAGAACTTAGTAAATTCCTTTCTGCCCAGAGACCACTGGGATAGCCTCAATGAGAAAGGCGACGTCGACTTTGCCTATCAAACTGACTTCGGACGTTTCCGAGTCTCAGTTGTCCGGCAGCGTCTAGGCTACGACCTTGTATTTCGGATTATCACCACCGAGATCCGCTCAATAGATGACCTTAATTTGCCAAAAGACCACATCGTCCCACTCACCCGTTACCACAACGGGCTCATTTTAGTTACTGGATCAGTTGGCTCAGGTAAGTCCACCACGATGGCTGCACTGGTAGATTTCATTAATGAAGACAGAGAAGACCACATTTTAACATTGGAAGACCCGATCGAATATGTCTTCAAATCAAAGAGATGCCACATCAACCAGCGTGAGGTACACTCCCATACTGAGTCCTTTCCTCGCGCCCTACGTGGAGCGCTTCGTGAAGACCCCGATATCATTGTGGTGGGTGAAATGCGTAACCTTGAGACCATTCAGTTAGCACTCACTGCCGCTGAAACCGGCCACCTCGTCATAGCCACTCTTCACACCGGCAATGCCCCACGAACTCTCGACCGAATCCTCGATGTATTTCCTACCGACCAGCGCGAACAAATCCGCATCATGGTGGCAGAGTCGCTAAGAGGAGTCATTTCCCAGCAACTCATACCTAAAGCGGATGGCACTGGCCGCGTAATGGCGCTAGAACTCCTTGTCAACACGGCCCCCGTAGCTGCCACCATCCGTGATGGTAAAACCTTCATGCTACCAGGCATCATGCAAACGGGTAAAAATGTGGGGATGATCACCATGGATGAATCCATCAAAAACCTCTACATTGCTGGCGACATCACCCAAGAGGAAGCCCATTTTAGAGCGGAAGATAAGAAGCTCATAGAATCCTACTTTCAGTCCTAACCAAACACTTTTTCAACAATCTAACTAAGAGCACACCTATGGCTGTTATTGATAAATATTTTAAAATCCTCGTCGAATCTGGAGGATCAGATCTACATCTCACCGAAGGTGAGCCACCAAAGCTCCGTATTCATGGTAGTGTCAACGCTATTGAGGGTGAATCGGTTCTCCAAGGTGAATCGTTCAAGCAAATGCTCGCAGAAATTTGCGAACCTAGGTCATTTGAAAACTACCTTAAAGAAGGTGATCTAGACTTTGCTTACGCAATGGATGAAGAATCACGATTCCGCTGTAATTATCTCCAACAAAGACAAGGGCTCGGGGCAGTTTTTCGTCTCATTCCTACAAAGATAGCATCCCTAGAAGACCTAGGCATCCCTGAAGTTGTCAAAAACTTTGCACACATCCGTTCAGGTCTCGTCCTAGTCACTGGCCCTACTGGCTCCGGTAAGTCTACAACCCTGGCTGCTCTTTTAGATTACATCAATAGCACTCAATCTAAGCACATCATCACTGTCGAAGAGCCAATCGAATTCGTCCATTCTAACAAGAAGTGCATCCTAACTCAGCGCGAAGTCCCACACCAATGCCCGACATTCTCCGATGGACTGCGCGCCTCATTACGGGAAGATGCCGAAATCGTATTGGTGGGAGAAATGCGCGACCTCGAGACTATTTCTCTAGCACTCACGGCAGCTGAAACTGGCATGTTAGTATTTGGCACACTCCACACTAACAACGCCCGTAAGACTGTTGACCGTATCATCGACGTTTTCCCAGCTGACCAGCAATCGCAAGTGAGAACCATGCTGGCAGCATCACTGCGAGGAGTATTAGCCCAGCTGCTAATGAAGCGCGTCGACGGTGGCCGAGTTGCTGTAAACGAGATCATGTTCACTACTCCAGCAGTCTCCTCTATCATCCGAGAAGGTAAAACCCAGAAACTTACCGACGTCATCACCCAAGGTAAATCGGAAGGCATGCAGTTCATGGACGAAGCCATCTGGGATAAGCTCCGCGCTGGCATTGTCACACCAGAAGAAGCTTATATGAAAGCCATCGACAAAACGCGCTTCAAAAACTTCTTACCACCAGAGAGCCAAAGCCTCGGCGAGGCATCGGGTGAGAGTCCAGACGAGCACTAAACCTAGCTCATTTAGCGAAGCCCAACACCCACTGTGTTGGGCTTTTTTGTGCCAGACCCCTTTTCACCACAGTTCTCTAATCGTGATTTTAAGCTTCGACTTTGTCACAGGTTTCGACTTCTTCTGAGCAAGTTCAGTGGATTTACCACCCGCCACGGACTTCTTTTTCACCTCTGGCACCAAAGCGGCTACTGGAGGCTGCAACGCCACCAAATTCTCTCTCTCCATTTTTTGCACAGCCGCCTCTAAGGTCTCGATCTTCCATAATCCGATCTGACCACCTTTATAAACGACCCAACGATAGGCTAATGTTTTACCTGTCGCAAAAGGAGCATAAGCGATCACCCTATACTTGTTTCCACCCCTTATCTCAGCTGGCCCTTGACCGATATAAACCCATTGAGACACTGCGCCAGTTAGAGGATCCATCCCCGATCTATTAGCTGCATTAATCACTAAAGTCTCAAGATCTTTCGGCGGCTTCTCGTTTACCTTTAAATAAGCCGTATATTCTTTACCTAAGTGGCTCAGACTCCTCCGTGACGCAAGGGTGCGCTCTTCAATCTTAAGCTCATAGTACCTCGACATTAGCCGATGCACCACATAGTGCTCCTCGCCGCGCATCTTTTCAGCCTTCGCTTTTTTGAGGAAAAACTGCATCTTCGCTTGCTTAAAATGCGCATGCTCGTAGTTCTTTACAAGATGAGTCCAAGCAAAACGCTCATAATCCACCTTACTGCGCCTGATCTTCTTTAGATACTCGTGTGAAATGGAATCAACATTGAACTCCTCAAATTCATCCACCAGTTTTTGCCTCGCTTCGCTGGTTCTATCATCGCCCTTTAACTCAGGACATTCCCGTAAAAGTGACGATGCAAGCTTTTCCAAAGTACGATCAAGATTCATCTCAGCTGCCTCAGCGACTGCTGACAACACCAATCCTAGAGCCAACAACGCTGGGTAGACAATTCGACAAGCAGGCATACATCATTACTAACACAAATAGTGAGAGCAATGCAAGCCACAGCTTACTGGCCTTGAGCAACTTTTAGAAACTCACGGCGATCTGGCGACGCCAAATACCCACCATTGCGCCAAGCTTCGTACTGGCTCCACCCTTGCGGGATAACATTCTTAGCGAAACTTTCCACATCTGAAGACCCCAGTACTACAAGAATCATTTGCACAGGTGTCACTTGCTCCTCGCCAGTCGGTAATTTTTTAACATACGAATATTTATCCACCAACAAACTAGCACATTGACCAGCTATTGCAGAGGAACCAGCCTTCAGACCAACCACTTTCCTCTTGCTGTTAACCAGCTTATTCGAATTGAGAACTACTAGCCTAACCACACGCCCATCACGTTTGAGAACTCTCAGACTCCTTTGCTTTTGCTTAGCATAAAAGTCGTAGGCTCGATCTGTAGACAAAGTCAGCGAGAGTCGAGCAACATCCGAAGCAGTCGACACATTGCCGCGCCCGCTGGTATCTCCACCTGAAGGTAAATAAAACCGCGTATTGTGCATCACTAAGGAGCTTGCCAAATTATTCATCTCATTGACAAACATTGACTGCGGATCGCCAGTAAGTTGACGGCGATTGAGCAACCTCGATCCTACATGCGTAGCCAATGTCATTGCCGACACGCTATCCTCTCCCAAAATTGTAGCATAGAGAGCATCTCGCATACTCAGCTGGTCACCGGCTTGAAGACCTAATGGATTATCAGTTCCTGAATAAAAGCCATGTTGAGGCACCACCAACATAGTCGTCGTACTCGTTGCCGTAGCCTTTGCCCAATCTAAGGCCACCTTTGCTGTCACCATATGACTGAGACTAGCAATGGGACGCTTATATTCAGAACCTGATGCCAAAAGCACCTTGCGCGAATGCCTCTCTAGCACAATGTAGCTCTCTGGGGACTGCGGCCCGCTTATTGTCACCAAAGTAAGACTGAAAAGTAAAATAGGTATAAGGAATAGGTTCATAGTGAGTTGTACAAAAAATCTGCTGGACGATAATCCTCAATGCTAAAAAAGCAACAGTAATTCAACAGCTCGACAGCGAAACGGCTTGCATTTTACGAAACCTCTGAGCAACGTCCTGCCAGCTCTACCTGCTGGTGCTCGACTCCTTGAGACCAGCAGAACGCCGAATGCTGCGCTGAGCGGGTTCTAGATACTTAAAAACGTATCGGGCCATTTCCACACTGCCGATGAAGAAAAGCACTCTGTGCCAGCATCGGGTGGAAAAGAACCAACTCATGCATTCGGCGAATCATCGCTCGGCGCCAGGACAACGAACATATCCGACAACATGTCAGACACACAGAAACCAAACCAAGGTAATCGCGAAGGTGGCAACCGCCGCCCGCGTCGCAACAACAACAATAATAACCGTAACCGTAACCGCAACAACAATAGCGGTGGTGGTAACAACCGTAACCGCAATCGTAGCAATCGTCCACCAAGGCCGCTCGTTCTCACGTTCTGGCAGAAGATCCTTAAAGCGATTGGTTGCCTAGACGAGGACAAGCTACGCAAATCCCTGCAGCGCCCTCAACGCTCACAAGCAAAGCAAAGCGAGCAAAAGACAGCCGCCCCAAAGAGCAACGTACGCAACGCCAAGTCCGGAGCCAAAGACGGTTCTGACAAGCCACGCCGCCGCGCTCCTCAGCCAGTAGCAGTCGAGTCCGCTCGTCTTTACGTAGGAAACCTTTCTTACGATGCTACTGAACACGACCTCGAAGACCTCTTCAAGGGAGTTGGTACAGTCAAGAACGTAGAGATCATCTACAACCGCAACACGCACAAATCTAAAGGTTATGGCTTCATTCAGATGCTTAACAAAGAAGAAGCTGAGCGTGCTGTTGAAGTGCTTCACGACCAGCCATTCATGAGCCGTCAGCTCGTGGTAAATGGTTCAAAGTCTCGTAAAGAAGGTGATACTTCTGGTGAGACTCAGACAAGCGAATCAGCGGAGTAATCCATCGACGTCTAAACATTCCAAAGCCCCAGTTGCTCCATGAGCACTGGGGCTTTTTTGTTTCATCAAGCTGGACATCACCGACAAAACCTAAAACATAAGCACTCCCATCTATCGTATGAGCCAGCCCATCTATATCTGCGGCCCCACCGCATCTGGAAAATCCTCACTCGCCATTGCACTCGCCCAGCAACTCGACGGCGAAGTCATCAATGCCGACGCCTACCAAGTCTACCATGGAATAGAAACTCTCTCCGCCGCCCCCTCCAAAGAAGAGCTAGCCCAGGCACCCCATCACCTTTTCTCAGTGCTCGACACCAGCGAGGAATTCGACGCCCAGCGCTACCGCGAACTCGCCCTCCCAATCATTGCTGACGTTCAATCCCGTGGCAAAACTCCCATCCTAGTAGGCGGCTCAGGAATGTACCTAAAATTCCTCACCCACGGTCCCTCTCCAGTCCCAGCCAGCGACCCCAAACTTCGGGCCCAACTAGAACGGCGTGACGACGCCTCCTTGGTCGAAGAACTCACACGTCTCGACCCCGAAGGCGCAGCTGCCACTAACTTTCAGAACCGCCGTTACGTCATCCGCGCCCTAGAGATCTGCCTACTCTCTGGCCAGAAAATGTCTGAGATTAAGAACGACTGGAAAAAAACCTCGACTGAGATCGACAAAAATCTCCGCGGAGCACTGATCCAGTGGGAAGCTGAACCACTCAGAAAACGTATTGCTCTACGCACCAAGCAGATGCTCGACCAAGGGGCCATTGATGAAGTCCGTGACAGCACAAACTTATCCGTCACCTGCGAAAAAGCCATCGGCGTCCCGCAAATCCGCGCCTACCTTGCAGATGAAATTGACCTAGCCACCTGTGAAGAAAAAATATTCTTCGCCACCTGCCAATACGCCAAACGCCAACGCACATGGTTCAACAAGGAATCCTGGCTCACCCAACTCCCCTACCGTAACTCAACCACTCCTCAAGAAACGGCCAACGCTCTCACGGAGGCTTGGAAGTCTACTTAACTCCAGCACGTTTGAACACGTATGAAGAGAACTCTTCAGAGCTCACTAATCACTAGAATTTAGCCTTTTCCTATTCTGGCCCGCGTTTAAAAATACGACAGCAGGCAAATGATACTTGAGCCGATGACGAGCGCACCACCGAGGGCTTTTCTTAAATTTTTAGGGTTTTTCATGGGAGGAATATTATTAAAGTAAATTCAACGTGCAACGTAACGAGCAAAGGAATATTTGCCGAGACTTTTCACAACTTATTCACAGCTTACTAACAACCTCTTCCGTATAGAGCTACAGCGATAATCTCGCGCATCCAACAGAGCCAACCCCTAGTAATGTTCCCTCTAGGACCCCTGAGATATTTGGTTCGACTGATGATAAACTAAGTCAAACTTTCACAGCTCTTGAAGCAAACTTCCGGCAAGTAATTCTTTACAGTTCATCTGTTGGAGGATTTGCATCATAAAATGCACCGAGTTTGGCTTGAATGTTCTGCCTGCCTGCCTACAACTCGACGCATGTCAGCAATTCCTAACGTGCTAGCCGAGCGCTATGCCTCAAAAGCTATCGTAAATATCTGGTCCGCAGAGGGCCGCATCGTGCTTGAGCGCGAATTCTGGATCGCCGTGATGAAGGCTCAGAAAGAGCTCGGTCTCGACATCCCACAGGAAGCGATCGACTCCTACGAGTCAGTCAAAGACCAAGTCAACCTTCCAGCCATCATGGAGCGTGAGCGCATCACGCGTCACGACGTGAAAGCACGCATCGAAGAGTTCTGTGACCTCGCAGGTCACCAGCATATCCACAAGGGTATGACCTCGCGGGATCTCACCGAGAACGTCGAGCAGCTTCAGGTTTACCGTTCACTCCTCATCCTTCGCGACAAAACAATCGCAACACTTTCCAAGATTAACGAGCGCGCCCAGCAGTGGGAAGGCCTCCTCATCACAGCTCGTACGCACAACGTGGCAGCTCAGCCAACTACTTTTGGTAAGCGCCTCGCGATGTTCGGTGAAGAGCTCCTCGGTGGACTTTCCTCACTCAACCACCTCATTGAGACCTACGCAGTACGCGGCCTCAAAGGTGCTGTTGGAACGCAGATGGATCAGATTTCCCTGTTTGAAGGTGACCTCGAAAAAGTGGACGCGCTCGAAAGCAAAATTTGCAAGCACCTCGGCATCCCAGAAGTATTTGACAATGTTGGCCAAGTCTACCCACGTAGCCTCGACTTCCGCACCGTTTCCGTCCTCACTGACCTCGCGTCCGGCCCTTCTTCTTTCTCTCGCACACTTCGTCTAATGGCTGGTAACGAGACTGCTAGTGAAGGCTTCGCTAAAGGCCAGACTGGCTCCAGCGCTATGCCACACAAGATGAACTCACGTTCATGCGAGCGCGTCAATGGCTTCCAAACCATCCTCAAAGGTTACTTAGTGATGGCCACTGGCCTCGCTGGTGATCAGTGGAACGAAGGTGATGTTTCCTGCTCCGTGGTTCGCCGCGTGATGCTTCCTGACGCGTTCTACGCATGTGACGGAATGTTCGAAACATTCCTCACCATCCTCAACCAGATGAATGCTTACCCAGCAGTGATCGACGCTGAGAACGAGCACTACCTGCCATTCCTCATGACCACTACGATCATGATGGAAGCTGTCAAAGCTGGCGTTGGCCGCGAGACCGCACACAAGGTCATTAAAGAACACGCAGTGGCCACTGTCGACGCTCTCCGAGCACGCGAAGTCACCCAAAACGACCTCCTCGGTCGCCTTGCTACTGACGAGCGCATCCCGCTCACTATCGAACAACTCGAGGCACTCCTCGAGGAAGGCCGCAGCAATGCAGGCTCAGCACGTAGCCAAGTCGCAGCATTCAACAGGACTGTTAACGCATGGACATCTAAGTTCCCTAACGCTGCATCCTACGAGCCCGGCTCAATCCTCTAATCTTTCTCTTGAAAAACCTTCAAATGGCCTAGCATCTGCTGGGCCATTTTTGTACCCATTCATTTTCCCATTTCCACCACCATGCACCCGATCACAGAATCCATCACTCAAGAGGCTGAAAACGTTCTTTTACCAGCACTCAAGGCGACGACTGAGCAAACAGAACGCGCCAGCTTGATCAAATCCTTCATCAAGGAACAAGACTCTAGGATTAGAGAGGTCCACGACCTAGGAGCTGGTGGCCTAGAAGTGGCAGGTGCACGCTCCGTGATGGTCGACAATGTGATTCGCACAGCATTTCTCACGAGCCAACAACAGCTCTCCCCACAGGACCCCATCAATGTAGCGGTCACTTCTGTTGGAGGTTATGGCCGCGGCACGCTCAATCCAGGCTCTGACATCGATCTACTCTTTCTACTGCCAGTGAGTTCCACTAAAATATCCAACCTCACCAAAGAACTTGTCCAGGAAATCCTCTATCTACTCTGGGATAGTGGCTTCAAGGTGGGGCATTCCTCACGCTCAATTGACGAATGTATCGAGGAAGCTAAATCCGAACAACAGTCTAAAACGGCACTGATGGATACCCGCCTCATCGCTGGTGACTCAGCTCTCGTCGACGACTTCATCCTCCGCTACCAGCGCGACTGTATTCAGAAGAATCCGGACGCATTTTTCGAACTCCGCCGCCAAGATCTACGTTCCCGCCATCGCAAGTATTCTCACACCGTCTTCCTGCAGGAACCCCACGTCAAAGAAAGCTGTGGAGGCCTGCGCGATTTCCACAACATCATCTGGGTCGAACAAGTAAAACGCGGATCCAATCATTTAGAAGCCCTAGTGAAAGAGCGTATACTCACCAAAACCGCTTATAAAGAACTCAACGCAGCCTACGACTTCGTCCATCGTGTCCGCAATGAACTCCACTACCACACTGGAAGTTCCACAGACATTCTCACCTTGCGACTCCAGGGCATTGTCGCCACCAACTTCCAGTATCCGGAAAAAAGCATCCTGCGCAGGTGTGAGTCATTCATGCGCGACTACTATCGCCACACCCGTGCTATTTACCATCATACCTCATCATTGATGGAGATCTTCCAAATTGAGATTAATGAAAATGATGGCGCCAAAGGATGGTTAAAGTTTTTACCTAAACCCAAAAAAAAGCGCATCGAACTCGATGGCTTCATCATCCGTGATGGCAGGATTTATCCGAAAAATAATGATATTTTTGAGGAGGATCCTCACCGGCTCATGCGCGTCTTCCTAGAATGCCAATTACGCAATTTGACCCTTGCTCCACAGACCCGTAAGCTCATCAAGGCCAACTGGACGCTCATCACCGCAGAATTCAGGAACGCCAAGGCTAATAGAGAAACCTTCCGCGCTATGTTAGAGCGCAAAGGAAGTGTCGCTGAGATCCTTAGAATGATGCACCGAGTAGGCGTTCTCGGTAGGTGGATGCCTGAATTTGGAGCTCTCGACTGCCTCGTTCAACATGAATTTTTCCACCGCTACACAGCCGATGAGCACACCCTACGCTGTATCGAGCAACTTGATGCTCTGATAGAAGACGATAGAAGAGAGCGAGCCATTTACCGCAAAATACTCACCGATTTAGAGGACCCCTATGCCATCTATCTCGCCATGATCCTTCACGACACCGGACGCGCTGAAAACGTCCGTGAGCACACTGATGGTTCAGCAATGCTCGCCGCACAGGTCTGTTCACGTTTTAAAATCAAAGGCGCCCGACGTTCACTACTCACCTTCCTCGTCGACCACCACCTTACATACTGGCGCTACGCTACGAGTAAAAACTTAGAAGACCCTGAGGTGATTGAAGAATTTGCTGGTATAATGCGCGACCAGGAACGTCTCGAAGCTCTGTTAGTTTTCACCTATGCCGACTCAAATGGCACAAACGAAGAAGCCTGGTCACCATGGAAGGAAACACTCATGCTGCAGCTTTTCCGATCCACCAGAGACTTCCTCTCCAGTGGAAAAAATCAATACAAGGCCGACCAAGCTGCTGAGTTAAAAAAGCTCAAGAAACGCACAAAGAATGCCCTAAAGGAAAAATACCATAAACAACTGGAAATTCATTTTGATACCATGCCAAAAGGGTATTTCCGCTATCGAGCCCCAGAGTCATTAGCTATCCACATTCGTGCTGTCCGCCGCTATATAAAAAAGGCAGAGAAAGCCCCAGCAGGCTTCCACGAATCCGACTTGCGCTGGATAAATCGCGACAACCGAGGCTACACTGAGCTTGTGGTTACAACGATGAACCGCCCGCTGCTGATAGAGAAAGTCGCCTGTGCCCTAGCGGCATCTCAGATAAACGTCATAGCTGCAGATGTTTACACCAGTACCGATGGTATTACCTGTGATATTTTTCACGTCTGCACCGAAGACCAACTCGCGGTGACGCATGCGGGTACTAAGAAAAAAGTGGAAGAAACCTTTTCGAAATTGATCCAAAAAGATACCTACGACTCGTCAAAGCATCTTAAGAAAAAGCGCAATTTCCTACAAAAAGACACCACTGAGGGTGGCCTCCCTTTTCCAGTTCAAGCGTTCGTCAACAATCAAGCCAGCCAGCAATTCACTGCGATAGAAGTCCAAGCGCTCGATCGCATCGGACTGCTGCACGACATCTTTCTAAACATTGGCAAATGCGGCCTCGTCACGGTTCATGCACGCATCTGTACCGAGAAAGGTGCCGCTATGGATACCATCTACGTCAGTAACATGGATGGCTCCAAAGTCACCGATCCAGAAATGATCTCGCACCTAGAGCACACTATCCAGCGACTCGTCGGTTTCGAGCACGCTGATTAGCCACCCTAGCACCACCCATGTGATATTTTAGCGTATCGAACCACCCTCCTTCGGGCTCGTGATCGGCGGTGCCACAGGCTTGAGCAAACCGTCCTTCAGGTCATACACCATCGCGTAGACTGTCAGTTCCTGACCTCGCTCCCAGGCTTCTAACACTGGAGGCGATTGGGAAACGTGGACAGCCTGCTCGATAGCATTGAGCTCGCACAGTCGGTCAAACTTCTTAGGCTCGTCGAGCTTAGTGAGCTCGGCGCCGTGGATATTGATGACATCGTTGACGTGGCGTATCCAACTATCAACAAGGCCGAAGCGCTTACCGGACATTGCCGCCTGCACACCACCACAGCCGTAGTGGCCACAGACGATGATGTACTTCACCTTGAGATACTCCACCGCGTAGTGGATGACTGCTAGGCTATTGAAGTCAGCATGGACGACCAGATTTGCCACATTGCGGTGCACAAAAACCTCACCCGGATTCAGCCCCAATAACTGGTTCGCAGGAACTCGGGAGTCGGCGCACCCGATCCACAAGTACTCTGGCGCTTGGCCTTCGGCCAGGTGCTCAAAATACTTCGCGTCTTTGGCTGTGATTTCGTCCGCCCATTTTTTATTGTTTCTTAAAATCTTCTCAATGCCGTCCATGGGTATGACTGTTAGCAAGATTGGAATTTCTGCAAGTATATCTTCACCCTTAGCTGAAATTCTCTCAACATCCCGGTGATCGCGGTTGCTAGTTTGGTTCTATTTTGTTTCAACTCAATCCATGGATTCGCTTTTCCCTGAGGGGCCAGAACCAACCAAAGCCAAGAACCAAGAATCGAGCAATGCCTCGCAACCCTTGGCCGCCAGAATGCGTCCTCAATCAATCTCTGAAATTGCCGGTCAGCACCATATTCTAGGAGAAGGAAAATTACTCCGTAGAGCCATCGAGGCCGACCTCTTTAGCTCGCTCATCTTCTACGGCCCACCAGGCACCGGTAAAACGACACTGGCCACCGTCATCGCCCAGACCACAAATTCGCGCTTTGAAATGCTCAATGGTGTCGAGAGCAATGTCGCCGAAATTCGCGACAAAATCGCCCAAGCCCGTACCTGGAAAAACCTCCGAGGTGAAACAACCATCCTCTTCATCGACGAAATCCACCGCTTCAACAAAGCCCAACAAGATGTACTCCTCCCCCACATCGAAAGAGGCACCGTCAGATTCATCGGCGCCACCACCCACAACCCATACTACTACGTCAACTCGCCGCTCACATCGCGTTCACAGATTTTCCAGCTCGAACCCGTCTCCACCGATGACATCGTCAGTGTCCTCCATCGCGCCATCTCCGATGAAAAAAATGGACTCGGAAAACTCCGCATAAACGCCCACCAAGACGCCCTCATTCACATCTCAGAAAAATCTGACGGCGATGTCCGTAAAGCCCTCACCGCCCTCGATCTGGCAGCACTGACCACCCCCTCCAGCTCGGACGGCAGCATCCATATTGACCTCAGCATTGCAGAAGAATCCATCCAGCGCAAAGCCATCGTCTACGATGCCACTGGCGACGCCCACTACGACACCATCTCGGCATTCATCAAATCGATCAGAGGCTCAGATCCAGACGCCGCGCTCTATTGGTTGGCTAAAATGCTCCATGCTGGAGAAGATCCACGCTTCATTGCCCGACGCATTGTCATTTCAGCTAGCGAAGATATTGGCCTAGCAGACTCCAATGCTCTCCGCGTTGCGATGGATGCCCAGCAGGCCTTCGAGTTCATCGGCATGCCTGAGGGCCGCATCCCTCTCGCCCACGCCACAGTCTATCTAGCAACAGCTCCTAAATCCAACAGCGCCTACGCAGCTCTTGGCGCCGCCCTTGCAGATGTCGACAACGGCAGAACCCTAGCCGTCCCACCTCACCTGCGCACCCCCACACGCAAAAAACTCTCCGCAGCTTCCGGCGAAAGCGAAAATGCCCTCGAATATTTTTATTCTCATTCTTATGAAGGGAATTACGTTCCCCAGTCGTACCTTCCCGAGGGAAGACACTACTACACACCCACAGAAAACGGTTTAGAGAAGCGTATCAAAGAACGCCTAGACCACTGGAAGTCCCTTCACGCACAACATTCACCACCTGCACCTTGATCCATGATTCGCTGGTTCGCTAAAAATCACGTCGCCGCAAATATCCTAATGATCGCCATTCTCTTGTTTGGTGGTTACACGGCCTATTTCCAACTCCCTGTAGAAATCGAGCCAGCTGTCTCGTTCCCTCAAGTTCGTATCAAGGTCCCCCTCCGCGGCGGCACCCCTAAAGATGTGGAACAAAAGGTCATCCTCCCCATCGAACAAGCCCTCGGCGACATCTCTGGCATTGACAGCGTCGAGTCCACTGCCAGCCGCAGCTCTGGAAGCATCATCGTCAACGTCGCTGAAAACACAGATATCGATAAACTTAAAACTGAGATCGCATCTAGAATCGACCGCATTACCACCTTCCCCTCTGAAGCCGAAAAACCAAGAATCTACATCCCTAACACTGCCTATTTTTACGAGGTCATTTCCGTCGCCATCTACGGCAACCTTTCAGATGACGACCTCATAAACGCCGCGAAAAAAGCGCGCGACGACCTCACCTCCATCGAGGGTATTTCAAAAGTTGTCATCAAAGGACGACTCAACAAAGAAATATCCATCGAAGTAAAACCCGAGATTCTCAATGCCTATAATCTCACCATTGACAAACTCTCACGCAAAATCCGCGAAACATCCCTCGACCTCTCAGCTGGATCAATCAATAATAATGGCGAGCGCATCCTCATCCGCTCCAGCTCACAGGCATACGGCGTCGAGCAATTTCGAAACCTCATCATTTCTAGAGAAAATGGCTCCGAACTCAAACTCGGCGATGTCGCCACCATCGTTGACACCAGGGCTGCGGACCAGAAAGTCATTCGCTATAACAACCAGAATGCCATCGTCCTAGAAATCCTCCGCCTCGATGGTGAAAACGCCCTCAAAATTGCCAACTCCGTGCACAAGTACGTGGCCAACGCGCAAGACAAATTCCCCGCTGGGGTAGAGCTCGCCACTTGGGACGACGACTCCGTCAGCCTCAAAGGCCGCCTCAAGACTCTCGGGGAAAACCTCCTACAGGGCGGTGTCCTCGTTCTTATTTTCCTCGGTCTCTTCCTGCGTCCACAAATTGCCTTCTGGGTCGTGGCGGGCATTCCTATCAGCTTCGCCGGTGGTATCATCGCCATGCATTATTTAGGAGTCTCAGCTAACAACATGAGCATCTTTGGCTTCATCATCGTTCTCGGCATTGTGGTCGATGACGCCATCGTCACCGGCGAAAACATCTACTCCAGAATGCGCGAACCCGGCAGATCGCAGCTCGATGCCGCCGTACTCGGAACCGAGGAAGTTTCTGTACCTGTCACCTTTGGCATGCTCACCACCATTGCCGCATTTGTCCCACTCATGTTCATCGAAGGCTACATTGGTGAAATGGCTCGCCAAATCCCACTGGTCGTCATCCCAGTTCTTTTATTCTCACTGGTCGAGTCCAAACTCATTCTCCCAGCACACCTCAAACACCTCAAAACCAACCGCAAAAAAAACGACTGGTTCATTCGCTCCCAGCGCTACATCGCCGACTCCTTAGAAAAGTTCATCCAGCGCATCTACAAACCTTTACTCGATTTCGCACTACACCACCGCTACGCCACCATCTCGCTATTCATCACAAGCCTGCTGCTCACTGCTGGATGGTACGTTAAGTCCGACAACTTCAACCCCGCCCCATCCACCGACCGTTACTATATATACGCATCTCTAGAAACCGTTACTGGAACCTCCTACGAAGCCACCGATGAACGTGTCAAGCACGTCGTCAAAAGCCTCGACTCTATTCGCGACAAATTCGTCGACTCAGGCACTGGTAAATCACTCATCGGTAACGTCCTCACATCCTCAGGTGGAAAACCTTGGAATAACAGCGCCAGACCAACTGACGGTTACATCCTAGTTGAAATCCTCCCCCCCGGACAACGCACTAGCCCTGGCCCCAAAAATATAGAAATCGCCGCAGCCTGGGAACAAGCAGTCGGTGAAATGCAAGGGGTCAAATCATTCTACATCCGCAGCGAACAAAATAACACCAAAGGTAAAAGAGTCGAACCAATCTCCATCGACCTTCGCTCCAATGACGACCAACAACGCCTCGCCGCCACCGAAAAAATCACCGATTGGCTCAGTGACAAAAATAACATCAGAAGAGCATGGAGCTCTAGCTCCCGCGAACAACGCGAACTAGAAATCAAACTCAATGCTCAGGGCCGTGAAGCCGGACTATCCGAAGAAGCTCTAGCTCGCCAAATCCGCAGTGCCTTCTACGGCACCCAAGTGCAAAAGATTCAGATGGCTGACTCCGAACTCCGCGTCATGCTCAAGCTCCCCGAGGAACAAAGAACATCCCTCCACACCCTAGACACCCTACGTATTAGTCTACCTAACAACCAGCTCGCCAGCATCGCACAGTTTGCCACAGTCAAAGAAAGCAGCACCCCCCCCAGCATCGAGCGTAAAGATGGCCTCAGAGTCAGCAGTGTCGTCGCCCACCCCAAAGGTGACTTTAAAGTCACCACATTAGAACCTGAACTCACAGAATTCCTCGACAAGCTCATGCTCGACTACCCCTCAGTCAGTTGGAACTACGAAGGAGAACTTGCTGATTTCAAAAAAGGAAACCAACGCCTCATCGCCCTCGCTCTGATACTCACCTTCACCCTCTACTCCCTCCTCGCCATCCCATTCAAATCATTCATCCAGCCATTCCTCGTCATGCTCGCCGTCCCATTTGGGGTCGTCGGCGCATACTGGGGACACGTCTTGCTCGACCTCGACGTCTCCTACCTCAGCTTCTTCGGCATGCTCGCACTTGCTGGCGTCGTGGTGAATGACTCACTCGTCATCGTCGACTTCATCAACAAACGCCGACTCGAAGGCGCACCGCTAAGAGAAGCCATCGCCGAGTCAGGCATCAGACGCTTCCGCCCGATCTTCCTCACCTCCATCACCACATTTGCCGGACTCATGCCAATCATCTTCGAGACCTCGATTCAGGCCCAATTCCTCATCCCTATGGCTGTCTCCTTAGGGTTCGGAATCCTCTTCGCCACCGTCATCACCCTCTTTCTCATCCCCTGCGCCTACGCAGTCAGCGTAGACATCTCCATCCTCAAACCAAAAAAAGAAGACTAACGACCTTGGCCACACTCCCACACTCCCACACTCCCACACTCCCACACTCCCACACTCCCACACTCCCACACTCCCACACTCCCACACTCCCACACTCTCAACTACCCCTTCGCCAACGGCGAAACTCATACAAGCCTAGGGTGAAGGGCAACGCCCAAACCCTAGGTACCCATCGTTTCATAACCCCTTGGCTGAAAGCCAAGCTCATTGGACTAGCTTTCGCCTTTTTCGCGGTAAAGAACTACTTCCCGATGCAGAAACTCCCAAAGATCTCTCCAAGAATTTCTTCCGTATCCACCCGCCCCGCAATCTCACCGATCGCGTCCAACGCCTCGCGCAGATCGATCGAGGCAAATTCTATCCCAGTATTGTCAGCCAGCGCCTCACGCGCATTTGACAAGGACTCACCAGCCTTCTTCAAACAATCTTGATGGCGGGCATTGATAGCCATCGCGTGCCCACCCCATGTCGACTCACTGAGTAAAAGTTCATCGGAAATAGCATCCGCCAAAGCATCGAGCCCATTCTCATCGAGACAGGAAATTTGCACACCGCCAGCACCGCCCCATACATCGTCTTGCCCGAGATCGGTCTTGTTCACCACTAGCAAATGGTGGCGGCCATTGATCTGCTCCTCAGTCAGCAATCGCTGACCAGGCTTCGAGCCATCCACCACCTCTAAAATGAGGTCGGCCAGCTCAATCTGCTTCTCTGAACGGACGATCCCTTGTTGCTCGATCTGGTCAGTAGATTCACGTACGCCTGCGGTATCGATCAAGCGCACAGGAATCCCCTTCACGTTGATCACCTCTTCCACAGTATCGCGGGTCGTCCCCTCGATATCAGAAACAATCGCCCGCTCGTAACCTAACAAAGCATTGAGCAAACTAGATTTACCCACATTCGGTTCACCACAGATCACAGTCCGCACACCCTCACGCAGAATACGTCCCTGTTCTGCAGTAGAAAGCATCTTCTTGATCCCCACCTGCACATCATCCACACGCTTCAGCATCGCAGCTCCCGTGTCCGGATCAATATCTTCATCTGGGAAATCAATGTACGCTTCTATATGAGCCACCACGCCCAACAACGTCTCGCGCAGCGCTTCAGATTGGTCGCCTAACCTCCCCTGCAGTTGCTCGTGCGCCGCACGCAGCGCCATATCGGTCTGAGCCGATATGAGATCCATGATCGCCTCAGCCTGGGTAAGGTCCAGCTTACCATTCTCAAAGGCCCTGCGGCTAAATTCGCCCGGGTCAGCCGAGCGTGCGCCACATTCTAAAAGTCTTTCTAAAACCCGGCGTGTGACCAACACCCCACCGTGACACGCCAGCTCGACCACATTCTCACCAGTAAAACTACGTGGCCCCTCAAACACAGTAGCCAGCACCTCATCCACCACAACACCATCGGCATTGAGCACCTTGCCCAGAACTGCGTAGCGCTCAGGTTGACTCTCGAGCCCACCTTTACAACGCAATGCCTTGGCAGACAAACTGATGGCATCTGGCCCGCTCACACGGATCAGCGAGACCGCCCCAACACCTGGAGCGGTAGCAATAGCTGCGACGGTGTCACCAATGATCATTAGAGTACTTGGTCGAGAACTTCGAGACAACGGGCGTTCTCCTGCGGAGTGCCGATAGAGATCCGCAACCAGCCCGGAAGCTTGTAGCCACGCATCGCACGGACAATCACACCTTGCTTGAGCATCTCAGCAAACACCCTGTCGCCGTCCCCCACCTCTACGAGGATGAAATTGGCAACCGATGGCACGTAGTTCATACCGCGCTCTTGGAAGGCTGCCTCATAAAAGGCCAGCCCTTCGTTGTTATTTGAAACCGTATTTGTCACGTGCGCGGTGTCAGCCAGCGATGCCAGAGCAGCGCGCTGTGCTACCTCGTTGGTATTGAATGGCTGGCGTGCTTTCTGCAGAACTGCAGCCACCTGAGGAGCGGCAAGTCCGTAGCCAATACGTAGACCCGCCAGCCCGTAGGCTTTCGAGAAAGTTCGCAGCACAATCACATTGCGCCCTTCACGCACATACTTTAAAGTGTCTGGCGCATCACTGAGAAACTCAAAATACGCTTCATCAAACACCACCACAACATGCTCAGGGACTCTCTCCATGAAGCGGGCAATCTCAGCATCCCCCACAATCGTACCCGTCGGGTTATTAGGGTTAGCAATAAATACTAAGCGCGTCTTCTCAGTGATCGCATCAGCCATCCCATCGAGGTCGTGGACGAAATTAGGATCCGTCACCTCCACATAGCCCGCACCAAACAAAGTAGCCATCAGCTTATACACCACAAAGGCGTGCTCGGCTGCGATCAATTCCGCATCCGGGTTCAGGAAACAATGGCACAGCAACTCGATGATCTCATTCGACCCATTGCCAAGAACCACATTCTCTAAACCCAAGTCGTACTTCTCAGCCAGCGCACTGCGCAACTTGTAGCCACCACCATCTGGGTAGATGTGCATCTCTGTCGCTGCATTGCGGATCGCGTCCAGCGCCATCGGCGCTGGACCCAGCGGATTCTCGTTCGACGCCACTTTCACAATACTCTCCGGATCCAAGCCCAATTCACGGGCGGTCTCAGAGATAGGTTTACCTGGCTCATAGGCCACCAAATCACAAACAAATCGGTTAGCAAATTGCTGAATACTCATGTGCAGAACCTAGCTCGCATCCCCCCACGAGCAAGCCCGAATCATATCGAATTTCCAGCGAGTCTAGTAAGCTGATAGGGTAGGGACAGCGCATTGTATTGCGCCGCCCCTCCCACCGAACCGTACGTGCGGATTTCCCGCATACGGCTCTCCAGTCAGTATTTCCTCTTCAGGACTCAAGGTGTTCCCGTCTTG
>Ga0233410_10000119_pt1 | contig 26772 bp, 34 predicted proteins | sample Na_anoxic_1_MG_FD_179869 | JGI IMG/M metagenome (GOLD analysis project Ga0233410, IMG submission 179869) | Seawater microbial communities from Saanich Inlet, British Columbia, Canada - Na_anoxic_1_MG | ecosystem: Environmental > Aquatic > Marine > Inlet | place: Canada: British Columbia...
TGTATGGCCTTGAATTTATTGATTATCGTATGTAGTTTATACAATCTCAATTCGCTGAAGTTTGATATCTCTACGATTTCTCCAAAACTATCATCCATATCTCCTACTTTTTTAAGGTAGGATGCAAGACTATTCAAGTCTCTTACTGTCGCTACGTAATTCTTATTGATACGTAGGTATACGTGTCCTTTATTGCTCATATCTATTTGTTTTTAGTTAAATACTCTGATTCTTCTTCTGCTTCCTGCAACCTCGATTCCGTTGATGAATATCGCTACGATATCAAAACGTAGGCAGTCTGTCCTTCCTATGGTTCTTCTCTTTCTCATTATGTTTGGTTTTATTGGTTAGTAAATTGTCCGAATTCTTCCTCTAATTCAGATATAAATTCTTCTTTCATTTCAGGCATAAATTCTCTAGATTCATTAAATTCTCCATGTTCTTTATGTATTTCAACAATATGGTTTAGTACTGCTTTCATATTGAAATAACTACAAGGTTTTTGAATGTATGGCGATATGTCGTATCCGAATCTTACTAATGTCTCTATGAATTTGCATAGGATTCTCTTTTCTTCTTTCTTTGTTAACTTCATTTTGATTTATTTTTATTGGTTAGTTTTTCTTTTGATAAATAGTATTATAGGGATGAATGCAAGACCAATGATGCAACCAAGAGCCGTCCCATTAGCCATACATAAGTTTCCTGCACCTGCACCACCAAGCCAATCACTTGTAGCATTACCTAAACCTGCACCAACGACAGTGCCTAATCCTTTTTGAAATCTTGAAGGGAGATAGTTCTCCAATTCACATCCCGTCATTGCTCCGATAATCATTACAAGATTATCTATTATTCCGAATATTATAAATTCTATCATCTTGATTTGTTTTGTTGGTTAGTATCTACTTCAAAATTATCATCAATATCAAGACCGAAAATCTTATTTATCTCATCTTGTATTATATCTTGAGTTTCAAAGTTATGCTCATCTTCTTTTAATATCCCTTCCGATATCATCTTGTCAATACATCGTATTGCCATATCCCTTGTATCATCATAAGTAATCTTCATTGTGTGTGTTTTTATTGGTTAGTGGTGCAGTGAGTATCGCTCTCATTAATTAGTCATTCTAACTGCACCTAGTGTTTGATAGCCACGTGAAACTGCTATCTCTCCTCTGTCCCTATATCATATTTGATATGGTTTTAACGACACCCACCTGAGTAGTGTAATGTTGCCCTTGCCTTACGTACTCCCGTAGTTACGCCTTATCCAAGCCCTCGTATGACCAACCGAGATATGTTTATTGTCTTATCAAGATGTCAATGTATATGTAGTTGCTCGTTTGCTTCTGATATCAAATCTCGGAATACTTAATCGTTCTATCGACATCTTTTTTTTCGGATGTTGTGCATCTAGATGAAAACACGTACACCAGTCTACGTAGTTATACTTAGTGGGTGCTACGTAGTTGACGGGTTTGTGTGCCATTGAATCAGTACCTAACTTGCTGTAAAACAAGCACTTGCAATTGATTTCATATAAACAAGTACTATTTTTGTTTTTGGGTGCAATTTTTTAGGGCAGATGCTATTCTCTGTCTCTACGTATGTAAGCCAATGAGAATGTCAAACGTCAGATAGGGCGAAATATAGGCAGATTGGTAGGTATATCGGCATATCGGCTCTACAGCCCTTATGTTTACTGGGTTTTCGCACATCTCAACTTTTTAATGGTGTAGTACTAGCGAGAGGCTAAAGTCTCTTAGAACGTCTCTAAATGCCCTCTATGAACATTTGTCTTATTTTATCAACATTCCTATGCACGCATATATTATGCACGCATAACAAATCGATTGACCGACCAATTACTATGCATGCATAACATCTCGCTCGTGCGTGCGTGCGTGCGTGCGTGCCTATCGTCAGACCGATTGATAGGTAGGTTGGTCTGAGGTTTTATACAGTCTGCTGATAGTCAGATAGTTAGGCAGATAGTTAGGTAGTCACGTCAAACGTAATAGACTGATAGACAGGTATATAGACAGATAAAACGCCAAAAAATCCAGAACAAATCTTCGATTTGTATTTGTTTTAGGGGGGTGGGGGTGCTTTTCCTTTTGAGGTCATCATCGTCATATATACATATTGACCAATTGCTACACACATCTGACAAGCTGAAAAAAAGTCTTATATTTGTGCTATAATATTAAAGACATGAGAGATAAGAAATGGGATAAAGAAAGTCAGAAGCAAAAAAGAATTGTAAAGAGGCAGGAGAAGGCTAATGCAATGCTGAACAAGGCGGTATCTTCAGGAAATCTAAAGAAAGAGGAGAGGGGTATTAAGAAGGTTAAAAAACTTCAGACTAAATATAAAGATGCTGGTGACGCCAAAAGAAAGGTCTTCAAGAACAACGAGGACGGGGTTAAAACTCGTATAGTATTTGACACAAATAAAGATCGAATAAAAAAATATGCGCGAAAGATAGGTCCAGGTGAAGTTGAAAAGTTGATATTAGATAGGGGTGGTAAAGATATCATAAAGATAAAACATGGAAAAAGGCCAAAGGACAAAGGTGATTTAAAAATAACAAAAAAAACGATAGTTTCAAAATATAGTCCTGAATATACAGGGGATGAAAGCAAGGACATTCTTAAAAAGAAAGTGATTCTTAGAAGAGTAAAAACCAGTGACAATGATTGGAATGGCGAACAGACCAAACTGGTGAATAGAAGAAAGACAGTGACGAAGGGCTCTGACAATTTTGGATCTAGTAAGTCAAAAACTACGATTAAGGATGGCGTCAAGACCAAACAGAAGTTTAGAAAGGACGGAACAGTCAAGAAGACTGTCACACGGACGCCAGGTGGCGTCGAGAAGGAGATCGAGAGAGGAAACAAGCGGATCGAGGTACAGAAGTACAAGGACGAGGGCGTGAAGAACAGGACTGTAATTAATATGGTGAAGAACTCTGCATTCAAAAACCTACCATCATCTATGGTTGAAGATGCAGCGAAGCCAGAGAACAATGTGATGATGAACAATAAAAAATAAATAGATGTGGGAGATCATCATAGAGAACAGGATCCGTTTCGGAATAAATGTAGGCTTCGAGTTCTACAGCCCAGACGAGGAGAGTGATGTCTATGAGTTTCACCTAAACATACTAATCATAAAAATAGGAATAATATGGCGTTAAACAATTACACAACAAGCAGTAGATTTTCAACAACCACAACGATACCTGTTACAAATCTTTCCGAAGTAACTGTTACAGGAAATGGTGAGACAGCTTCTCAAAGAAATGAGAGAAAATACAGAGAATATCAGGCAAAGAAACAGCAGAGAGAGAAATTAGTTTCGGCTGAAAATAAGCTTGTCTCTTCAAGCCAGAAGGATATAGCAAGCTATGATAAATTTGTTAAGGATTTTAATAAGGCTAATCCAGGTATGGACTTTGAGAAACAGCAAAGGATTAAACAGGATTTTACTATGTTTGCTGGTGGTGGAAAAAAAGTCGGATCAGAAGGTTTAAAAAAGTATAACGAGATGCAGAGATCGGAGGGATTACCTGTCGCAAGCACGCTATACCGACCTGGAGATTTTAAGGACGACGATACATTTCTTAAGGCACTTACGCCTAAGGGTACAAGTCGAGGTGCGATCCATCATTCGACATATAAAAGACCATCTGAATATAAGCCAAAGACATATGCTGATATTAATTTACCAGATTATGAAAGCGAGCCAGTTGACAGAATAGAAGTTCCGTCTTTAAAAATAAGAGGAATTAAACAAGATGCTGATCTATCAGGTATGGTTTTAGACAGTAGAGACAGTGGAGACAGTCAAGCTCAGTATTCAGATCCCCGTAAGCCTTCATCTGGTAAAAAAAAGGATGTGTTTAAGGGGAAGAAGGTTAAGTATGCCAAAAAATATTCTAGGGATAATAAAAAAGGATCTAAGGGAATTGGATACAAAAAAGAAGAGCGACTTGCAAAGGCGACCTACGGGCGTGGTCTTGAGGGCACAAACCTTGAGGGTTTGTCAGAACGTAAGGGAGAGGCTAAGTATGAGAGAAGAAGAGCTCTGGCAACTGGTAAAATAAAGTATGCTATGGATGCTGGCCGAGAGGTAAGAGACGTGAGAAAGGCAGAGCGTTATAGAAAGTTAGCCATGGGAGAAGGTGGTGCTAGGATGTCTGGAGACATAGACAGGTCTGGCGCACTGAAATACTTCACCCCAGAGAGGATGGAGGGATTCAGGGATTCAAAAGACAATCCACTCAACAGGAATAGAAGAAGTTAAATAAATAAGCAAAAGCCCACCTAAACGGTGGGTTTTTTGTATATTTGAAAAAATAATTAAATAAAATGATAGTAAAACAGGTACACCTTGGCGACAGCGGCCAAGAGAAACTAAGGGCTGGAATCAAGAAAATTGCGGGTGCTGTAAAGAGCACGCTAGGGGCTAGGGGACGAACAGTCTTAATAGAGTCCGAGAACCATGTCGGTGGAATAACGGTCACAAAGGACGGTGTAACGGTAGCCAGGTCGATCAATCTATACGATCCGACTGAAAATCTGGCTGTGATGATGCTACGTCAGGCTGCAGAGAAGACCGCAACCATGGCTGGAGACGGGACCACGACGTCCATCGTACTTGCCGAGGCGATAATAGACGCAGCAGAGGCATACATCGAGGAAGACACCAACGTGACCGAGGTCATAAGGGAGATAAACTCTATATCAGAGCGTATAGACGCACGACTCAAGAAGAAGAGCAAGAAGGTAAGTGGACGACGCCTAAGGGATGTCGCAACGATATCCGCCAACAACGACAGAAAGGTGGGTGACATGATCGCTGGAGCCTTTGAGGAGGTTGAGATGGTTACGGTTGAGAACAGTATGAACTCTGAGACCTATGTAGACATCATCAAGGGGATGCGTATCGAGCGTGGGTATACCTCAAAATACTTCGTGACTGATCAGAAGAAGCAGGAGTGTGTTATGGAGAACCCGTATGTATTGATCACGGACCACGAGATCAGCAACCTTGCAAATATAGAGGAGATCCTAAAACCTATCGTTGCACAGGGTAAGTCACTGTTGATCATAGGAGAGCTGAGTCAGAACGTGTTGAACACCTTGAACGTTAATGCGTTGCAGGGCAAGATAAAGGTATGCAACATCATACCACCAAACTTTGGATACAGGAAGAAGGAGCTATTAGAGGATCTTGCTGTCGCACTTGGCGGCACATACTTCTCTGACGATACTGGGGATGATCTGTCTGTTATACAGATGGGAGACCTTGGTCGAGCGGCCAAAATAGTCGTCCGTAAGGACATGACGGTTATCATGCATTCGGATGATATGGGTGAGACCATTTCAGACCATGTAGAGGTACTTAAGAAGGTTGTTTGGGGTACAGAGCAGAAGGAGGAGAGAGACTTCCTACAGGAGCGTATCGCAAACCTATCTGGGGGTATCGGTGTGATACATGTCGGTGCACTTACAGACATCGAGCAGAAGGAGAAGCGTGACCGTATCGATGACGCTGTCTGTGCGGTACAGGCGGCAATTGAGGGGGGAATACTTCCTGGCGGTGGAATAGCACTACTGAACTGCATGCCTATGGTCGATGAATCTAGTATTGCCTCAAAGATCGTTAGGGCGGCACTGTTTGCACCATTCAGTCAGATACTTGAGAACGCTGGAGTGGATGGGCTGTCTAAGATGATAGACTTCAAGGAGGATGGCGTTGGATACGACGTCAAGAACGACAAGATCGGTCAGATGCTTAAGATGGGGATCATAGATCCAGCGAATGTGACAAGGAATGCATTAGAGAATGCTGTCTCTGTTGCCACAACCATAATGAGTACGAGTTCAATAATAACAAACGTTAGAGACAATGGAGATACTAAATAAGTTTATACTACTTGAGAGGGTTTACGAGAAGAAGACCAGCTCAAGCGGACTCATAATGAGTGACGACGACTCAAATGAGATGCGTTACCAGAGGGGTAATGTTAAGGATGTGGGGTATAATGTACTCGGCATAAAGGGTGGAGACACCATAATATTTGACAAGGTGTCGGCATACGACGTCTTGATAGGAGAAGAGAGACTTACTATCATTCAAGAGAAGGACGTTGCCTGCGTTCTTTGATGTCTCTATTGGCATCCTTCACCGCAATTGATAATATCTTGTGTGAGAAGGGTGCCCCTTTCTTAAATATCTTATTCCTCCTAGGCGACTCTGGAAGCTCTTCAAATCCTAACATCTTTCTGTAGATCGTTGCGATCATCTTCTTACCCTTACGTGACACCTCATACAGGAGAGCCTCTCCCCATCTCTTTTCTCTAAACTTTCTTATAAAACCTTCCCTTAGTAGCCTGTTAAATCTAAGTCGGTCCCATGACATATGGTTGGCATACCTGTCGAACTGCTTCCTAGTGAACAGATGCTCCGAGTATAGGAACATTAGCATGTCTAAATCTGCAGAAGACTTTAGTTCGTAGTTAACGACGGCCCATCTCCTGATAACACTCCAGTGCTTCATGAAGTCGTACTTCGCCTCCCGTGTAAAAAATATCTTGTCCTCCCTCTTGGAGATTCTTTTCTTTACCTTTGGAATCATTTTATTATATTTGTATTTATAACAAAGATACTTATAAATGCCTAAAGACGCCTGCTATAAGAAAGTAAAGAGAAGGTACAAGGTCTTTCCTTCTGCTAGAGCCTCACAGGCAATAGCCAAGTGTAGGAAGTCTAAGGGTAAGGTTACTAAGTCTTCTAAGGGATCCAGTCTAAAAAGGTGGGAGAAGGAGAAGTGGGTAGACACTAGGACTGGAAAGGCATGCGGTGCGGGTAAGAAAAACGAGTACTGTAGGCCAACAAAGAGGGTGTCGTCAAAGACTCCAAAGACCAAGGGCGAGATGTCCAAGTCCGAGCTGGCTAGGAAGAAGTCAGAGAAGTCTAGGGTAGGAATGGGTAGACGTGTTAAATCAGTAAAAAGAAAGTAATGGCAAGTAGGGTAGACAAGAGTAAGATGGCATGCAACAAGCCGAGGTCTTCAACCAGGCCAGGAAAGAAGAAGATGGTAAAGGCATGCGAGGGCGGAAAGGAGAAGATCATACACTTCGGTGCGAAGGGTTACGGTCATAACTACTCCGCTGCAGCTCGCAAGTCATTTAAGGCTCGTCATAAGTGCGGAACTGCCACCTCTAAGCTAACTGCTAGGTACTGGTCCTGCAAGAACCTATGGGCGGGAAAGGGTGGCTCTACAAATAGCTCACCAAAAAATCGTCAAGGAAAATATTAGTATATTTGTAAAACAAAGTAAGAGAACTTGGAATAAGTTCCTTAGTAACTTAATGTTTAAAAATATATAAGATGGCAAAGTATAATGACCCTCCAAAAAAGAACGCTCTAGCAAAGGCTGCTGAGTATAAACCAAGTAGCAGCTTTAATCAGGCTGTCAAGCAATCTACATTTAAGAAGCTTCCTCCAAATATGAGTAATGGGTTCAGCTCTAAGGTTGAAGGCGGAACAGGTGGTAGGCCTGATACACCCCTTCCTTCCACAAGTTTTAATTCAGGTAGTTCATCAATGTCTTTTAAAGAAAAAAAGAAATCAATAAAGCAGCAAGCTAAGCTTAAGAAAATGCAAGCTAAGGCAGATATGACTTCGGAACAAAAGGCAGCTAAAATAAAATCAGTTGGTAAAAATATAGCAGCAGGTTTAGGTGCAGCAGTTACAGCAAGTCAGACATATAGTCAGATAAAGAAAAACATAAAAAATTAATACAAAAGAAATAGCATATAGAATATCACAACCCTTAGCGAATACACAGTTTAACGATGATAATCCTAAAAGTAAGAGAGGGAAATATTAGGACATGATCAAGATAAAGAAACATAAAGGTTTGGGAGACACGATCGAGGCTGTGACTAAAATGACTGGCATCCAACAGATCGTAAAGGCTGGAGCCAAGGCATTCAATCAGCCATGCGGATGCGAAGATCGTAAGGACAAACTAAACGAATTATTTCCATATGGGAAAAAGTAAGACATCCAAGTATTACGAGGAGAACCCTGAGGCGGCTGAGAAGCGTCGAAGGTATCAGAGAAAGCTGAACAAGACAGAGAAGCAGAAAAAGTACCGTGCAGAGCACACAAAGGAGCGTAGACGCAGGGGTATATATGGAAAGGGCGGAGACGATGTCAGTAAGAAAAAAAATGGTAAATTTGTACTTGAACATCCGTACAAAAACAGGGCACGTAATGGTGCTGACGGAAAGAGTACTAAAAAATAAAAAAAATGGGATACCAAAAATTACAAGCAAACAGGGCAGCTACAGTTACACTAAGTGACACTGTAGACATACCATACGTAGGAGATCAATCAGGAGCCAAGCTATGGCCATGCGTGTTATATGTAGGAGTAGGTGGAGATGTAAAGGTTAGAACAGCAGGTGGTGACGACGTTATATTCACTGGAGTCCTTGCAGGATCTTTTATTCCAGTACAGGTAGTAAGAGTATTTTTTACAGGTACAACAGCTACAAACATAGTAGCTCTCTGGTAATATGCCAATGCAGATATCAACATCAAATGCTATAGGCGGTGGCGGTGGCGCAAAGGGCGGTGGTACTCCTTCCTTCAGCAATGTTAATAGTTTTACATTTGACGGAGTAGATGAATATTTTGACGGAGTTGGCACTTATTCAGAAATAGATGGTTTAGATAATTTTGCTTTTAGTTTTTGGATAAAACCAGATACACTTATTGGCTTTAGACAAATTTTAACAATAGGTACTAATAGCGCAGATAATAGAAATCAACAAATTCAAATTGCAATAAGTAGTGGTAAAATACAAGTCTATGTGAGTAGTACGTCTTATTATTGGTATTCAACGACAAGTCTAACACAAGATGTATGGCAACATATACTTGTAACAAGAGATGCTTCAAGACCAATAAATCAGAAGGGTAAAGTGTATATAAATAGTGTAGATGAATCAAATAGTGATAACACAAGGTATTGGACAAATAACGCTACGTCAAATAGTGGCTTAATGATAGGCAGACACAACAACGGATGGGCATCATTATTTAGTGGTAAAATTGATGAGGTCGCAGTATATACTCAAGATATGGCATCTTATATATCTGAAATTTATGGAGGAGGTGAGGCGGTAGACCTTAACAATTTAGCAACTGCACCACAACCAACAACTTGGCATCGTATGGGAGAAAATGCAACTTGGAACGGTTCTATTTGGGCAATGACAGATGTCAACGGAGGTTATATTAGTGATTCTGTATTTATGGTAGAAGCCAATAGAACAACAGACGTACCACCTAATCCAAGTTTTGCAAATACAAAAAGCATACTATTAGACGGTATGGATGATCTTGTTAGCTTTTCTCAAGTCACATACACTGGTGAGTTTACAACATCCTTTTGGATAAAGCCTGTTAGCTTGGGTAATAATCGTTTTTTAGTTGGGCGTGAAGCAAATAGTGATTATGTATGGTTAAAAACATCATCAGAAATCAGAGTAAGAATAAACTTTAGCACCTATATATTCTCAGAAGGTAGTGGTAACGATATTAACACTGGAGCGTGGAACCATTTATTAATCTCTAGAGATTCCTCAAATAATGTTAGTCTATTTTTAAATGGTGCACCTTTTAGTACATCTCAAGTAGGTGCAGGAAATCATAGATTAGACCAAATTGGTAAGGTAGGTGCAAATTATTATGATGGCAATGTTGATGAAACTGCATTTTGGGATAGCGACCAAAGCGCAAACAGAAGTGTCATTTATAATAGCGGTGTCCCTAATGACATCAGCAGTTTATCGCCTACATTATGGTATCGTATGGGTGATGGAGATACTGCGCCAACTCTTACGGACAATGGTTCAGGTGGTAATGACGGAACAATGGTATTTTTTAACACATTCTCAACAGACGTACCGACATAAAAACGAATAAATAAAAAACAAAACAATGGCACATTTACCCAACGTATACGCAATAATATCTACAACGGATATAGACAACGTAGACTTCACACAAGTACCCGAAGAAAACAACGAATATTTAAGATATTCTTTAGACGGAACAGAGTTTGTAATTAAGTGGTTTGCCGAACACGAACCAACATTTATTTCTGATGGTACAGTTATTCCCTTACAAGAGCTGTCTCACCAAGAAGCCTTGACTTTAATGGCTACTACTAAATGGTCCGAACCTGTAGAAGAATAATGTAAGTATAAACACTTAAAATAAAAAAAAATAATTAATATCTTTACAAAATAAGTTAAATAAAATGACAGGTTTTCAGATAGGTTTTGACGCATTAATATCATTACTTTCAGCAGTGACGGGAGCTTTAACTGTATGGTATTCTTTGAAAGGCAAAGTAGAAATACAACAAGTTATTTTAAACAATCTTATGCAAGATATGGAAGAAGTAAAAACTCATAAAAAAGAGGGACATACTCAATTGCATAAAAGAATAGATGATCTTAAAGGTCAGGTAGAGAGAAATCGAGAAAAAAACGATGCTTCTTTATTAGAAATAAAAACAGAGATGGGCGCGATGGAGTTGAGAATTATTCAAGCTATTCATGCAATTAAAAAGTAGCTATTTAATAATAGTCATTTTATTAACAATCTCTTGCACTCCGCAAAGGAGATTCACTAAGCTTATAGAAAAATATCCACACTTACTTACCACAGATACTCTTGTTATACATGATACAGTTCAAATACAAGTTCCTAAAGTAATTCATGATACAATTATCAATGAGCACTTTTTTCATGAGATTACTAGAGACACATTAGTATTACAGAAAGAAAGACTTACTGTAAAAATATTTCATGACACTATTAAGAATAATGTATTCATTCAGGGAGAGTGTGACACAATTACTGTAGAGAAAATAGTTGAGAGAAAGATCCCAATTAGATATTACGAAAAAACTCCACTTTGGAAAAAGATATTCAATTGGTTAATCATAGCAGTTATGGCCTATGGGTTATATAGACTGTTTTTATTTTTAAAAAAAAGATTACTATGAAAAAGTTTTTTAAAGAATTATTAAGTGATGAATCAGGTGTATATTCATCTAAAAGATTAGGCGGTTTACTTTGTGTCTTAGCGTTAGTTGTAGCTTTAGTGGCTAATACCTTTACGCATAATGATATTAGACCTGCAGAGTATCTTGTAGATGCAGTAGCTTTATTTGCATTTGGTGCACTAGGATTAACATCTATAGATAAACTATCAAGAATATTTAAAAAGAAATAACAATGGGGTAAGTGCAGTTTTAGTATATTTGACTTTCTTTTTAATATATGCTATACCCGCAATAATAAGATACCTATGGAAAAAATAATTACTTGCCCACACTGTAATACAGATTTTGACATGTCTATTAAACCTCATCAACGAGGTTCTAAATATTTATGGATATTTGATAATGGTCACGGTGGTGTTATAGACGGAGTCTATCAAACACAGGGAAAAAGATCTCCAGTATGGCCAGACGGAGAGGTATTGTATGAGGGAGAGTTTAACAGGGCTATTGTAAACAGGTTGGTAGATATGTGCAAGTCAAACAATATTGACTATGTAAATCTTGTAGACACTCAGGAGGATGTCTCATTAAAAGAAAGACCTAAAATGGCTAATAAGATAGCAAAGTCCTCTGATAAGCCTTGCATATATGTAAGTATACATGCCAATGGATTCACTGATGAATCTGCAAACGGTTGGGAGGTATTTACATCTCCAGGTCAAACTAAGTCAGACACAATAGCTACTATACTGTACGAAAAAGCTAAGGTTGAGTTTCCAGAAAGAAGAATGAGACCATCAACAGGAGATGGAGATCCTGATAAGGAGGCAAAGTTTACGGTACTTATGGACACATCTATGCCTGCTATACTATCAGAAAATTTCTTTATGACAAACTACAGAGAGTGTCATGAGATACTTATGAGCGAGTCTGGAAGGGACAGGGTTGCCAAGATACATTTTGAAATGATTCAGCATCTGGAGAACAGCTAAGAATAATTTAGTTATATTTGTATAAATAACAAGACATGGCAAAGATAGATTCATATTCAACAGTTACACCGACAGAGAATGATCTCTTGCTTGGATCCGATTCAGACGCTTCTAATGCTACAAAGAACTTTACTGTAGGGGCATTAAGAGATTATATGATAACGTCTATAGTTCCAGCGACTGCAACTTCCGTTGGAACTGCTGGTACACTTGCGTATGATTCAAGTTATCTATATGTTTGTGTAGCCACAAATACATGGAATAGGGTTGCCATAGCTACTTGGTAGTAAATTAAATTAAATGAAAAAAATTGAAAAGGATGAGCTTGATAAATTAATCGAGCTCAACAAGAATTACAGGGATCTTAAGTTTCAGATAGCTGACATTGAGATAACCTTCGAGAGATTAAAAAATCAAAAGATAACGTCCATAGCCAACCTAGAGATGGGTGCGCATGACCTGGCTTCGTACCAGAAAGAAATTTCTGAGAAGTATGGAGATGTAGACATAAATCTACACACAGGTGAATATAGTTAGAAAGATATCCGTAGGTCCTGACTATATGAAGTGCATGCACTACGTAGTAGGTCAGGAGGTTCTTGGGAGGAGTTACACGATAGACTCAATAATACAGGAGGGCTCATCAATATCCATATACATACGTAAGGATGACGAGATAGTTAAATGGAAGGAATTTAGTTCCACAATGCCTGTGTCTATAGAGTTTAAAATAGACTTCTAATGAAATCACCATACTGCTTCGTTATTAAACCTGTCGATGGCAGGCGTTATGACAATATTAGAAATTATGATGGTAAGGAGTTTGTTATAAGCTCGTCTCAAGAGGATCATACCGTGTCAAACAGATTTGCAGAGGTTATATCAAGGCCTACATATTATAGTGGACCAATACGAGAGGGGGATATAGTTATCGTCCACCACAATGTATTTAGGTACTACTACGACATGCAGGGAAAACAGAAGAGTAGCTGGCATCATGTAATGGATGATATATTTATAGTCGAACCCAGTCAGGTTTATCTATACAAACGGGATAATGTATGGAATGCGCCATCTCCGTTTTGCTTTGTTAGACCTATAGAGTCAGAGGACCACATGTTTACACAGCTTGGTAACCTGGAGCAGCTGTGGGGAGAGTTGGTCTTTAAGAATAATGATATAGACTATGTGGATCACGGAGATATTATATCTTTTACCCCAGATAGTGAGTATGAGTTTAGGATAGGAGAGGAAATACTATATAGGATGTACAACAAAAATATATGTCTAAAAAGGTAGAAATATTACAGGCCGCAAAGCTGGCTATAGACGAGTTGATAAAGGTTTTGAAAGAGCCAATAATAACTCATGCAGAGGATGATATAAGTGCAGACAAGATGAAGAATGCAGCATCTGCAAAGAAGTTAGCATTCGATGACGCACTTGCCATGCTCCACAAGATAGAAGAGTTAGAGACTGATAAGGATCAGGTTAAGGTTATAGACGCTGGTAAGAACGGTTTTGCAGAAGGTAGGGCTCGTGGAAAATAATTTATACAAAATATCAAAGGATTATATAAGCAAGAATGCCTTAATTTCAAGAAACAGGGCAAAGAAATGGGTTTACGGCTATGACAAAAAGTATGACGTTGTGGTTATATCTAAGGATGGAACCATAGGTGATATATATGACATAAATGGACTCAAGATAGCCATACCTTTAACACCAAAGAATCTAGACGTAAAGGAAGATAAGTGGGTTGCTTGTGATTATCCGAAAGAGTTATCTAAAATAAGAACAATCTTTGACTGGAACAGGAAGGATAATCTTTTCAAGTCTAAATACGTAGACTTTATAGAGTCAGAGTTTGACAGGAGAGAGGATGGGTACTGGTTCATGAATAATGGCACACCCACTTACATGACTGGATCTCATTACATGTACCTTCAGTGGACAAAGATAGATGTCGGTCACCCTGACTTCAGGGAGTCAAACAGGATATTCTACATATTCTGGGAGGCATGCAAGGCTGACAAAAGATCCTTTGGAATGTGTTACCTTAAGAACAGGCGGTCTGGTTTCTCATTTATGGGATCTGAGGAGTGTGCTAACATAGCAACAATATCCAGGGATTCACGTATAGGAATCCTTTCAAAGACAGGTAGTGATGCCAAGAAAATGTTTACAGATAAGGTCGTACCTATCGTAAGAAACTACCCCTTCTTTTTTAAGCCTATACAGGATGGTATGGACAATCCAAAGACTGAATTAGCGTTCAGGGTTCCTGCTAGTAAGATCACTCGAAAGAATATGGACGAGGAAAAGGAAGACGAGATAGAGGGGCTTGACACAACCATTGACTGGAAGAACACTGATGACAACAGCTATGACGGTGAGAAACTTTTACTTCTTGTTCATGACGAGAGCGGTAAGTGGCTTAAGCCTAATAATATACAAACCAACTGGCGTGTAACTAAGACATGTCTTAGGCTGGGTAGTAAGATTATAGGTAAGTGTATGATGGGATCCACATCAAACGCACTCTCAAAAGGTGGAGAACAATTTAAGAGGCTATACATGGATAGCGATCCATCCGTAAGATCCGCAAACGGGCAGACAAGGAGTGGATTGTATTCATTATTTATACCGATGGAATGGAACTACGAGGGTTACATTGATCAATATGGATGGCCTGTATTTGAAGATCCTTCTAAACCAGTTTTAGGGGTAGATGGTGAGATGATAGATGACAGTGTTATAACATACTGGAATAATGAGGTTGAAGCACTTAAGTCTGATCCAGACGCATTGAATGAGTACTACCGACAGTTCCCTAGAACTGAATCACACGCTTTTAGGGATGAGTCTAGGCAGTCAATATTTAACCTCACAAAGATATATCAGCAGATAGACTACAATGACTCATTGATAAAGGACAGGGTGTTAACCAGGGGGTACTTTCACTGGAAAAATGGTGAGAAGGATACAACGGTTATATGGACTCCTGATAAAAAAGGTAGGTTTGTTGTGTCATGGGTTCCAAGCTTTGAGCACAGAAATAATGTTATAAATAGAGGGGGCGTCAAGTATCCTGGTAATGAACACATGGGATCATTTGGGTGTGATCCATATGACATATCTGGTGTTGTTGGAGGTAGTGGATCTAATGGTGCACTGCACGGTTTGACAAAGTTTCATATGGAGGATGCTCCGTCTAATGAGTTCTTTCTTGAATACATAGCAAGGCCAAAGACGGCAGAGATATTTTTCGAGGACGTACTAATGGCATGTGTATTTTATGGCATGCCTATACTTGCAGAGAATAACAAGGCTAGACTACTTTACCATTTCAAGAACAGGGGTTACAGAGGTTTTTCTATGAACAGGCCTGATAAGAATAAAAAGAGACTATCTAAGACAGAGTTAGAGCTTGGCGGTATACCTAACACCAGCGAGGATGTAAAACAGGCTCACGCATCAGCTATTGAGTCTTATATAGAGCAGTATGTTGGATTCGATTCTGAGGGTACGTATAGGGATGCTGGTAACATAGGCAGTATGTATCTTACTAGAACCCTTGAAGATTGGGCCAAGTTTGAGATAAATAATAGGACTAAATACGATGCCTCGATAAGTTCAGGACTTGCAATAATGGCAAACAAGAAGTATATTTCTAATGTACAGAAACAAGAATCAAAAATAAGTATTAAATTTGTAAGATATGACAATCGTGGTAGTAGAAGCGAAATAATAAAGTAATGGATAAACCTTCAATAATAATTAATCAATTACCCTTCCCGAACCAGATGGCCTCTGACGAAGAGAAATCTTCAGAGAAGTATGGACTTAGTGTAGCTAAGGCTATAGAGGGTGAGTGGTTTAAAAGAAAGGGAAGTTCTTGTAGGTTTTATGACCAATGGGGAGAGTACCACAGATTAAGACTTTATGCTAGGGGTGAGCAGCCCATGCAGAAGTACAAGGATGAGTTATCTATAAACGGTGACATGTCTATGCTTAACTTAGACTGGAGTCCTATTCCTATTATACCAAAGTTCGTAGACATAGTTGTAAACGGAATGAACGACAGGCTTTACAAGGTTAAGGCTGAGGCTCAGGATGTAATGTCTGCAGAGAAAAAGAATCAGTTTCAGGAGTCTATAGAGAAGGACATGGTTTCAAAGGACTTCTTGAATATGACCAAGGAACAGTTTGGTATCAATGCATTTAACATGGATCCAAATGAGCTTCCAGCTGATGATCAGGAGCTTTCTTTATACATGCAGATAAACTACAAGCCTGGTATAGAAATAGCTGAGGAGGTTGCTATAGATACCATACTTAAAATGAATAAGTTTGACGAGGTTAAGAAAAACTTTGACTACGACGTCACCACGATAGGTGTTGGCGTGATGAAGCATGAGTTTCTTGTAAACGATGGCGTGAATGTAGACTACGTAGATCCAGCTAATTGGATACATAGCTACACGGAGAAGGAAGACTTCTCAGACTGCTACTACTTCGGTGAGGTTAAGCAGGTTCATTACACAGAGTTATTAAAGATAAACCCAGACCTTACAGATGAGCAGTTGACAGAGATTAAAAATTCTAGTTCTGCATGGAATAATTACTTTCCAATAATAAGAAACTATCAGGACGATTCATTCCTAAATGAGGTTGTCACACTGATGTACTTCAATTACAAGACAAGTAAAAGATTTGTTTGGAAAAAGAAAATACTAGAGAATGGTGGTGAGAGAGTTATCAGAAAGGGAGACACGTTCAATCCTCCGACAGGAGATGGCGTTCCTTTCGAAATAATAGAGGCACCAAGAGAGGTATGGTATGACGGAATCCTTGTTGGTGGATCTAACATACTTCTTAAATGGGAGATGGCTAGAAATATGGTAAGACCAAAGTCAGCATCTCAGAGCGCAATGCCAAACTATGTGGCACATGCTCCAAGATTATACAAGGGTAACATAGAGTCATTGGTTAGAAGAATGATTCCATTTGCTGATCAGATTCAACTGACACACCTAAAACTACAGCAGGTAATGTCAAGAGTTGTACCTGACGGTGTATTTATAGATGCAGACGGTATTAATGAGGTAGACCTAGGTACTGGTGCAGCATACAATCCTGAGGATGCACTTAAGTTATACTTCCAGACTGGTAGTGTTATCGGTAGGAGTTTTACTCAGGAGGGAGAGTTTAATAATGCAAGGGTTCCAATACAGGAGCTTAACTCAAACAGTGGACAGTCTAAGATGGCTGCACTTATTGGAAACTATAATCACTATCTGAATATGATCAGGGATGTGACGGGTATAAACTCTGCAAGGGATGGATCAAGTCCAAACCCTGATGCACTTGTGGGTGTACAGAAGTTGGCTGCATTGAGCTCTAACACTGCTACAAGACACATACTAAACGCAGGTTTATATGCAACAAGAAGGCTTGCTGAGTGTATATCGTTAAGGGTTGGAGACATACTTGAGTATGCAGACTTCAGGGAGGAGTTTGCTATGCAGATAGGTAAGTACAACGTCGCTATACTTGATGAGATTAGAGACCTATACCTTTATGACTTTGGTATTTTTATAGAGGTAGCCCCAGATGAGGAGGAGAAGCAGATGCTTGAGGCTAACATAAATGTAGCACTTCAACAGAAGACTATAGACCTTGAAGATGCGATAGATATCAGAGGAATGAATAATATTAAGCTGGCCAATGAGATGTTAAAGGTTAAGAGACGCAGACGAATGGATCAGCAGCAGAAACAACTTCAGCAGCAGCAGCAGATGAAGCTACAGTCAGACCTACAGACACAGCAGTCATCGGCACAGCAGAAGGCACAGTTAATACAGCTTGAGGCTCAGGCAAAATCACAGGTTAAAGAGGCCGAGGCTCAGTTTGAGATTCAGAAGATGAATGCCGAGGTTGAGGCAAAGAGGTATTTGATGGACCTAGAGTTTCAGTACAACATGCAGCTTAAGGGTATAGAGTCTGAGTCATTGATGAAGAGAGAGGACAGTAGAGAAAAAGGCAAGTCTGAAAGAATTAGCCAGCAAAACAGTGAGCAGTCTAAGCTTATAAACCAAAGAAAGAACAACCTACCTCCACAAAATTTTGAGAGTACCGAGGATACGTTGGATGGTTTTGGGTTAGAATCATTTGGTCCTAAATAGGATACAAAAATATTACTTAACTTTGTGGATAAATAAAATATAATAAAATGGCAGAAGAATTTAAAGTAAGAGCTGTTGACTTTGAAGAGAAGTCAACTCAGGAGATCGAGAAGGATCTTTTAGAAAAGGCAGAGAATGAAAACAACGAAGCTAACGATGCAGGAATGGAAGGAAGCCCTGAGGGTTCCACCGCCTCAAAAGAGCAAAAAAATATACAGCCGCAAGGCGAAGCACAAGAGTCGTCCTTAAATGACGATGACGTTCTTTCATATATTGGTAAGAGGTACGACAGGGAGATAAATTCCTTGGATGAGTTGATCGAACAGCGTAACGCTAACGAAGAACTACCTGAGGATGTGTCAGCATTCCTGAAGTACAAGAAAGAGACAGGTCGTGGTATGAATGACTTCATCAAGATTAACAAAAACTATGATGAGGTTAACGATGACCAGCTACTACTTGAATACTACCTAGAGCAGAACAAGGGATTAGATCCTGAGGATGTAAGCTTTGAGATAGAGGACAAGTTCTCCTATGATGAAGATCTTGATGAAGAGAGAGAGATCAAGTCCAAGAAGGTGGCGAAAAAGAAAGAGCTTGTTAAAGCTAGAGAGCATTTTAATTCTCTAAAAGAACAGTACAAGGTTCCACTTGAGTCAAGGGATTCCTTTGTTCCAGAGGAGGAAAGAGAGAGCTTCAATAGCTACAAGAAAACAAAAGAGCAGCGATTGCAAAACGAGCAGGAGCTTGCTGAGAGGGCTAAAAAATTTACAAGTAATACAAGTAAATTATTCTCTGAGAACTTCGAAGGTTTCGGGTTCAACATATCAGAAGATAACAAGGTTGTATACAAGCCAGCTGATAGCAAGACCTTACTCAACGAACAGTCTGACCTTAATAACTTTGTTAATAAGTTTACAGGTGAGGACGGATCGATTGAGGACTATGAGGGATTCCATCGTTCTATAGCCGTGGCTTCAAACCCTGAGAAGTTTGCCAAGTACTTTTACGATAAAGGTATGGCAGATGCGGTAGGTGATGTGGCTAAAGAGTCTAAAAACATTGACATGACTCGTCAGTCCACAAAGGTTACCCCTAAGGAGGGTGTGCAGGTCAGGTCTATAGACGCAAGTCGAGGCAATAGATTAATTATTAAAAAACACAAAAACTAAAAACTAAAAAAAAATGGCTGGATCATTACAAACCACTCCAGGTGTAGCAATTACACCGAGTTCGGTTAAGGCAACATTGCCTACAAATTACATCACCAATTTCGACTTCTTGACACAGTATCTTCCAGATACTTACGAAGCTGAATTTGAGCGATATGGAAACAGATCAATCTCATCATTCTTGAGAATGGTCGGTGCAGAACTTCCTACTAACTCTGACTTAATCAAGTGGGCAGAGCAAGGACGTTTGCATACAAAATACAAAGCGGTTACTTTTGCTGCTATTGATGCACCTCTTGCAGGTCAGCAAGTGTTTACTTTAGCTGGAGGGGCAATATGCAACTTTAGAGTAAACCAAACTGTATTTTTATCATCAACAACAATAGCTGCAGAGTCTGCTAAGGCTGTTATCGTAGCAGTAGCAGGATCAACATTTACTGTTGCTTATTACGCAGCGACTGGTGCAGTATCTCCGTTTACAGCTGCAACAACTGTAACTGCGTTTGTTTACGGATCTGAGTTTCAGAAAGGTACTGCAGGTATGGACGGATCGTTAGAGGCTGAAGATTCAATCTTCTCTTGCAAGCCAATCATCATCAAGGACAACTACGAGGTGTCTGGATCTGATATGGCTCAAGTTGGATGGGTTGAGGTTACAACTGAGAACGGTGCGACAGGATACTTATGGTACTTGAAGTCAGAGCATGAGACTCGTCTACGATTTGACGATTACTTAGAGATGGCTATGGTTGAAGGTGTTCCTGCTGAGGCAGCGTCTGGTGCATTGAACTACCTTTCACCAGCTACAAATGCAGCTCCAGGATCAGCGGCAGGTACAACTGCGGCAGGTACTGAGGGTATGTTTGACACTATCGAGGATAGAGGTAACGTATGGTCAGGTGGTAACCCAGCTGCATTAGCAGACTTTGATACAATCGTACAACGTCTTGACAAGCAGGGTGCTATCGCTGAGAACGTATTGTTCTTAAACCGTCAGTTCTCTTTCGATATTGACGACATGCTAGCAGCTCAAAACTCTTACGGAGCAGGTGGTACATCTTACGGATTGTTTGACAACTCTGAGGAGATGGCACTTAACCTTGGATTCTCTGGATTCAAGAGAGGTTATGAGTTCTACAAGACTGACTGGAAATACTTAAACGATGCTACGCTTCGTGGAGGTTTGACAGGAGGTGCTATTAATGGTGTACTTGTACCAGCTGGTACTACATCAGTGTACGATCAAGTTCTTGGTAAGAACGCTAAACGTCCATTCTTACATGTACGTTACAGAGCTTCTGAGGCTGAGGATCGTCGATACAAAACTTGGATGACAGGTTCTGCAGGTGGAGCTATGAGTAGCGACATCGATAAGATGCAGGTTAACTTCTTGTCAGAAAGAGCACTTTGTGTTATGGGAGCTAATAACTTCGTATTGTTCAAAGGATAATACAGGACTATTTATATACCAGGGGTTTCGGCCCCTGGTTTTTATTGTAAAAATTAAATTAAAATAAAATGAAAAAGAGAAAATCAGTACTCGAACCTAAGGATAGGGTATACCTATTAAAAAATGACAAGGAGCCTTTGGCTTACTTTATAGCGTCGAGAGATACACCAAGAAACAGACTGCTTTACTACGACGAGGAGAACAACATGAATAGACCTCTTCGATACGCACGTAACGCAAACTCACCATTTCAGGATGAGCAGGATAGCAATGTTATTTTAGAGCCAATAGTCTTTGAGGATGGGGTATTAAGAGTTCCAAAGACAAACCCAGTACTTCAGGAGTTCTTACACTACCACCCTAATAACGGTGCAGAGTTTTATGAGTTTGACGAAGAGCAAGATGCTCAGGAGTATGTTGACTTCATGTATAATGAGCTTGATGCTCAGGTTGCGGCTAGGGATTTAGACTGGACGACAATGGAGGCCGTGGCTAACGTACTTCTAGGAGGAAAGGTTTCCTCTATGACTGTGGCTGAGGTCAAGAGAGATATGATGCTTTACGCAAAGAGATATCCTCAGGACTTCATGGAGGCTGTTAACGATCCATCTCTACGTGTGAATAACATAGCGTCCAGAGCTTTATCTGACGGCTATCTGTCATTCAGAAACAACAAGAAGGAGATATTTTATAATCTTAAGGAGAACAAGAAGAAGTTGATGACGATACCATTCGGAGAGGATCCGTTGTATACATTATCATCCTACCTTCAGTCTAATGATGGACTGGAGCTGTTCAAATTCCTAGATGAAAAGATATCTGAGAATTAGTATATTTGTGGTATTATTAACCCATTAAATTTTTAAACAATGGAAAAATTTTTAAAAGTCACCCTTGGCGGGACACCTCATCTTATTAATGTTAATCAGATTATAGGAATAGACGCAGACGCTCTAGTTGTAAAGGTCTATCTAAATCTTGTTGGTCACAGAGCAACAATGGCATCCGAAGTTATAGGATATCAATTAAAATCAACCGCTGCTGATACTAACGCAAAAGTACAAGAGCAAATGCTCGCATTTGTTGGTGCTATGGAAACTGCTCTTAGAACAAGTTGGCAGCATCCTGTGTATGATATTACTTCAGCATTTCCTTATGCTCTAACTGAAGTTAGACAAATAGAGGATGAGTGGTCTGCTTAATTTAGATCACGTAATTCATTAAAGGCACTTTTTAATCGAAGTGCCTTTTTTTATTTATCTTTGTTAAAACTAGATAGATGATCAATCAAGTAAGAAATACTGTACTGTCTATAATCAGCAAGGAGAACAGGGGATATATAACCCCGTTTGAGTTCAACCTGTTTGCAAAGCAGGCACAGCTTGAGATATTTGAGCAGTACATATACTCATACAGCACGTCAATAGTAAAGCAGAACGCAAGACTACATGGCGAGGGGTATTCAGATATACCTAAAAAAATATCGGACGTTATAGACACCTTCTATAAACTGTCATCACTTACATACACAGGATCTGAGTTTACACCACCTACAGACTATTACTTTGTAGATAAGCTTATATATAACAACTCTGTAGATATTGAAAAGGTAAGCCAGAACAAGGCTCTAAAGCTTATAAACTCAAATCTAACGGCACCTACTGTTGTATACCCAGTGTACACATTGGATGAGGCAGGATTTATAGTATATCCTACCAGTGTGACATCAAACGTATCCATGGGATATGTAAGGTATCCAGTGGATCCTAAGTGGACGTATATTCAGTTAACAGCTGGCACTGATCCTATGTTTGATGGATCTGCATCTGACTACCAAGACTTTGAGCTTCCTAAGAGTGACTTTGCAAACCTTGTTATAAAGATACTACAGTACTCTGGAATATCCATAAGAGAGGCTGACATTGTTCAGGCTGCAAAGTCTGAGGAACTTCAGGACGCACAACAAAAACAATAAACATGGCATACATAACTAACTATCAATACTACACTAATGGAGGTGTCATACCTACAGACCTAAATCATGGAGAGTATCAGTACGTATCTCTGGCTGATATCGTTAATAACTTCATGCTTATGTATGTGGGTAACGATAAGCTTGTAAATAACGTAGACAGGTATGCAATACTATTTCACGCAAAGAGAGCGATACAGGAACTTAACTATGACGCACTAAGAAATATAAAGGTTATAGAGCAGGAGATGGGGGACCAACTTAAGATGGTCATGCCTCCTGACTATGTGAACTATGTACGTATATCTGTGCTTAGTGGAAATGTTTTGTTTCCATTGACCGAAAACAGACAGCCAATATCTGCAACTGGATATCTACAGGACAATAACCTTGATATACTTTTTGATGCAGATGGAGAGATTGTTACTGGTGATTCTAGATTAGACATACTAAGACAGGAGAAGACTCTTTATATGGGAGCTGGCGCATACAATGGATGTGACGGATATAACTACAACGGTGACTGGTATTTTGGTTACAGGATGGGTGGACGTTATGGCATGGACACAGAGAATGCAAATAATAACCCAAGGTTTTCAATAAATAAGGCCTCTGGTGTTATAGATTTTTCTTCAGGCATAGAGAATAAACATATAGTTCTAGAGTACGTCTCTGACGGAATGGAGAACGGGGACGACAGTAAGATCACTATAAATAAAATGGCTGAGGATTACATGTATAACTACATAAAATGGGCTCTACTGAACAACAAGACAGGGGTTCAGGAGTATGTTATCATGAGGGCTCGTAAGGAGAAGACAGCCACTCTAAGAAATGCAAAGATTAGACTAAGTAATCTACATCCATCTAGGCTTCTAATGAGCCTGAGAGGTAGAGATAAATGGATTAAGTAAGTATGGAATTAAAGAAGACATTCCTGGGAGGGAAGATGAACAAGGATCTTGATCAAAGGCTTCTGTCTGGAGGTCAGTATTCTGATGCACTCAACATAAGTATAGACACGTCTGAGGGATCTAATATAGGATCTATATCTAACTCGTTAGGTAATATTAAGATAGGAGACATACAGGCATTATTGTCAGGATATGTGCCAGCTATAAACACTTCTAATTCAAAGGTTATAGGTGCCATAGCATACGAACCATTGAACTTAATATACTGGTTTGTATCTTCTGATAATTATGACGCTATATTTGAGTACAACGAGATTGATAACACAACCACACAGGTATTGCTTTCTACTAAGACTGGAGGTAACTCCAGCCAGTTAAATCTTAGTCAGGAATATCTAATCACTGGGGTTAACTATATACCAGGACATAAGAATGATGGTGCTTTATTATTTTGGACAGACAACCTTAATCCTCCTAGAAAGATAAACATATCAAGATCAAAACAGTACGGTATTAATGACACTAGGATAGATATAGATATAGATGTAATACTAAGACCTCCTTTAAAATCACCAGTAATATACCCTATAGAGTCAGATATTATAGAGTCTAATAATTTAGAGGAAAGATTTCTTTATTTTTCATACAGATATAAATACGTAGATAATGAGTATAGTTCTATGTCTCCATTCTCTGCTGTATTATTTAAGCCAGACGATTATTATATAGACTTCTTAGCTGGTAGTAATAACGCAATGATAAACAAGTACAATGAATGCAAAATTGTATTTGAGACTGGCAATCAATTTGTTAAAGAGATTCAGTTACTTGCATACGACACAAGAAGTCTGAACATAAAGATTATAAAATCTGTAAATAAGCAAGATGAGGGGGTTAGTGATAATGGTGTATTTAATTATACATTCAGCAATAATAAGATCTATGCCCCACTTACAAACGATCAGATCACTAGACTTTTTGACAACGTTCCTCTACTAGCAAAGTCTCAGGAGATAATAGGTAACAGACTCATATATGGAAACTATACACAGTTCAGAGATATAACTGATAGCTCTGAAACCGATATAAATATTGACTTTAATGTATCTTACACATCTACAGACACAAATATAGGTATACCTGTATCTACATTTAAAACTGATCGAGATTATGAGGTAGGCATAGTTTATGGTGATGATTATGGTAGACTTACAACTGCATTAATAAGTAACAATAACTCGGTATACATACCCTCCTCTGATTCAGACAAGGGTAACAGTATAAAGGTAGATATAAATAACACCGCACCTACATGGGCTACAAACTATAGACTTGTAGTTAAGCAGGCAAAGCAGTCCTACTATAACATATTTCCTATATGGTTTTACTCAGATGGTGCATACAGATACTTCAGGATCACTGAGGCAGATAGAGATAAGTTTAAGGTTGGAGAATACGTCATATTTAAGTGTGATGGAACTGGACCTACACTTTCAAACGAGAAGTATAAGATACTTGAGTTTGAATTAAAGGAGTCAAACTTTTTAGGTGGAGAGGAGACAGCAGGATTATATTTTAAGATAAAGGTTGATGACACGGCACAATTCAATGAGGATAACCTCCCTCAGTTTGGATCAGCTTCACTAGGAGGAAGTTTTATAGATGGATTGGTAGGAAGCTTTATATCTCCTAGATTTACAAGAGAACCAATAGTTGGTGAATTTTTTATAGGATTAGATAAGACAATATTCTATGGAAAGGGAGATTCAAACTCTCTAACAGTATATAAATTATCTGGAGATGTAGGAAGTACATATCTTTCTCAAACAGATGAAGCACAAAACATACGAACCGCATTAAATAAAGATCTCAGGATTACGGTTGAGATTCAAAGTGTAAATCCAACTACATATCGATGGACATCATCATTAGACCTTCAAAACTGGAATCAGCAAAACATACCAATATCTACACAGACAGATATTGAGTTGACAAACGCTGGTCCTTCTGATAGTGGTCAGCAGGCATATGCTAGAATAAAATTTACTGAGACTGATTCGTTCTATGTTAAGGATAGGTGGAAGATAAATATGAGATGTAATGAGGCAAACTTTCCGTATGCATATCCTGTATTTGCTCCAAACTCATACCCTAATGCTAGCATATATAATGTAACCCCACCAGATTTCATAAATGCACAAACAGCTGTTGACGCACAAGGAGATGTAGATAATGATGGTAACGGAGGATCTGTTTACGGAGGATTTGCAGTTGTAAATGGAGGTCCACAGGCAAATGATACAAATGGCAACGAGGTTGATAGAAAAATAAATCAGGGTGACACTATAGTCATACAGATAAAACAAGATACAGAAAATCCATCTGCATATACCGAACCTCAGGAGTTTTTCTCTCCAGGTGATTATGAAAACATTGAGGAATGGTTTATAGAGTCTGGAGCGTACAAGCAATTCATACAGCACGACAGTAATGGTAATGATATAGCAGCCACAGGTATTTGCTTCAGAAGAGGTAAGTATGACGCTGATGCTGATGGTCAGAATATATACACAGGATTAGATGAAGGTTTCTTTTCTTCAACTTTAGACACTGAAGAATACCTTGAAAGAATAAATTACCCTGTTAGAATGTTCATACCAGGTCTTCCAGCAGGAAAATCAAACGGAAGCTTTAATCAAAACAATCTTATAGAGGTTTCTTTTAGTATAAAACAGGCTGGTCCAATATCATGCGAGACCGATCCCTTAGAGAATGATGTTGAGATTTATCATGAGATAACAGACTCTTATGATATAGAGAACGGACTTCATAAGGTTGGGTGGAACTATGCAGACTTTACGGATGCATCAACAGTATTTCCTGATCTTAACTTTATATCAGGACTTACAGTCATTGGGCCTTTAGATCCAACAAATCCACAGCCTACAGATAAGCCTCACAACTTTACGGTAGGTCA
>Ga0233410_10000120_pt1 | contig 26685 bp, 25 predicted proteins | sample Na_anoxic_1_MG_FD_179869 | JGI IMG/M metagenome (GOLD analysis project Ga0233410, IMG submission 179869) | Seawater microbial communities from Saanich Inlet, British Columbia, Canada - Na_anoxic_1_MG | ecosystem: Environmental > Aquatic > Marine > Inlet | place: Canada: British Columbia...
GTGATGATTTACTCACCTCGTTACTCAGAAAGTACTCGCCTAGTCGTGAGCGCACGTGCTCGCCGCCCATATTGGCCGCATTATAGACCAACCAAAAACAAGCCCCGGCCCAGACTAACTGCCATGCGGCCTGCGCAATCGCAGGGTGACTCACAGCTGGGTCAACCTCAATATTCGTCATTTCCTGCAACACAAACGGCAACACAGCTAAGAGAAATAGCACCAAAAAAACCGACTTCTGTCGAACTGCTGTCGCTAGTGATAATTTAAATATTTTATACATCGCTTATCCCTTCAATTATTATTTTAGCGAATCCTTAAGCTCACCCCAACTTCTCCCCTGATCACTGCTCGCGCCTGTAATCTCACCATCAGAAATAAGCACTGCGCTATCGATAGCCATGCTGTCGAAATCTGGATGGCAACTCACCAAGCGACAAATGCCATCGTCTCGCTCAGACCAGTATTCCATAAACGCCTCGCGGACGTACGAATCCAAGCCGGTGAATGGCTCATCTAACAAGAGCACATTCCCTGCAGCTAAATCACAAGAAAACTCGGCCATCAGCCAGCTAATTTTACGCTTATTTCCCGTCGACAAATCCCGGTAGTTCTTTTTTAAATCGAGCTCGACACGCTCAGCAAAGGAGAAGCACTCCTCATGCCGCCCCTTTGGTAAGATCGCCTTCAAAATAACATGCGCAGACAAATGGTCATTGTACTCGATATCTTCAGGTACAAACTGCACCTTACCCTCAATCAGTACCCGCCCAACGATAGAAGGTAGACTCCCAGCGATAGATCGTAGCAAAGTCGTCTTACCCCGGCCATTACGCGCCAGAAGGTAGTGTGTACCCTCACCCAAAGTAATCTCAGATTTAGCCACAGCTATTGCGCTACCCCGATAGCCTATAGCAAATCCTGGGGGGATCGTTATCCTACATCTTCCGTCCATTTGATTTAGAAGCTAACCAGATAATGCGGTAGCTCAAGAGATAAATAGCGCGCACAAGTCTACATCCTCTCCACGCATCGCCCTAAAAGCCCTCAAACCCCATCTGAACATTCAGAACAAGCAAGTAGCACAAACCACTCTAACTCCCAAAGCTAACACTCCTCCAAGTGAAAACCCTTGCCCCAAGATATCGCCCCATTCCCTCACTAAATCAACAAATAACACACGCATAATGAACTTTCAGCACCTCACACTCAAATTCACACAACTCATTTAAGATGAGCGTCAATAGGTAAACAAAAAAAAACAATATCGGAACAAAAGAGCAAGAATGTTCAAATTTTACTATTGCCAATCAAAATTATTCTCCCTATAGGTAAATGACTGACGCGATTATTTTTCCGTTAGAACTTTTCACAATCACCTTTTTTCCTTCACAAAGCACCTTCACCCTAGCACAATGTAAAATAGCGCGAATCCCCCACCGCAATTTTTATACCATGGAAGCAGCAATCAACATCCCAAGCCCCCCGCCATTGCCAACCGAGCACAGCTCACAGGCATTTAGCGAAACCATGTCTGGCGAAGATCTTCTCAAGATCATGTTTCAGACCTGCCAACAAAAAGGCGTCTCAGACATCCAGCTTCGAGCGAACCGCCCGATGTACATTGAAACGCATCACGGCATGGAGGCTCTACCCTATTTGGGAACACTCAGCGCAGATTCGTTAATGAAAGTTTACGAAGCGCTACTTAATAACAAGGATGATGATTCACATGGCTTCGGCGACACTAGTGCGGAAACCGACCACGTTAAGGAAGCCGTCGCCAAATTCCTCGAAAAGCGCGTGGACGACTTTTCCTGTAGCGGAATCCAATACGGCGAGCACGGAGAGATCTCTGGGCGTCTGCGGATCCAAGCCCACTTGAGCGCCCCCGGCCTAGGCATCACCTGCCGAATCCTCAACGACTCAATCCCTGAGCTAGAATCTCTTGGCATACTTCCCGATACGATTGAATCTCTACGCAAAGGAGTACTCAAGCGCGCCGGACTATGCCTAGTCACTGGCCCTACGGGTTCAGGAAAATCCACCACGCTCGCCTCACTCATCGATTGGGCCCGGCGCCACCACCCTAAACATATCGTCACTATTGAGGATCCTGTGGAATACCAGTACCCTCACGACATGGACGACCCAGATGTCCCGGGCATGAAGACGCTGGCCCCATCCATCGTTACCCAGCAAGAAGTGGGACGCGATGTGGCTAACTACCGCCAAGGCCTCAAGGACGTACTGCGTAAAGCGCCACACATCATCCTACTCGGAGAGATCCGCGACAGGGAAGCCATGGATACTTGCCTGGAGGCAGCCCAAACCGGCCACCTTGTCCTCTCCACTCTCCACACAACAGGTGCGGTAAAGACCATGGGACGAATTTTGGAAATGTACCCAAAAGACAAACATGCCTCGATCCTCAACCGACTGGGTGAGATCATGATCTTCATCCACTCCCAAGGCCTCCTCACTGGTGTCCACGGACGCGTACTCACCTACGAGTTCCTCAACAACAACGACGACTCAGTCGGCGCAGCGATCGCCGCCTACGACCGCGGTGCCAGCGCACTAGAAGACGCCATACGCCGCTCAGGCAACGTCCAGTGGGACAACAACCTTCTCAGACTCTACCAACAGGGGCTCATTTCTCAGGAAGCTTTTGAAAATGCTAAACTCGCCAAATCTGACGACTAAGCAATTTCAAATAATTCCCCCATACATAAACAACAAACATAAAATAATAAATACCATGAAACTAAATAAAAATATCCGCAAGTCACCAGCAGGTGTGACTCTTATCGAACTCTCAGTCGTTATCGCTGTGATACTCGTACTCATCTCCGTTCTTTTCATCGGAGCTAGCTATTACAGAACTTCAGCTAACGAGGCAGCATGTGCTATTAACAGGTCTTCTATCCAGAAAGCCGCTGACTCATACATGAATATTTCTGGAGCAGCCACAACAGACACAATCAAAGGTTTAATAACAGGAGACACTGGGCCTATGTCAAGCGGACTTCCGGCTGACCCAGGAACTGACACGACTGACGGTTCCAATTATACTATTACAGTTACAGATGGCTCATCAGCAGTAACCTGCGGCACTACAGGCCACAACTAATTTATCTAGTTTCGAAAACTAACTAAACACCTCATCTTCACCTCCCATAATTAATAGAGGTGGAGATTTTTTTTCCAACACCCCCAAAAGGATCTTCGATCAATCCAATAGCATACATGAATCTGAGCCAACCCGACTCCCTCACTTATAAGCAGCGCTACAAGCAAGCTGCAAACCTTCTTAAAGAAACGAGCAGAGCCAACAACCCGAATTGGTACGCTGACGCACTCGCTATCAACCTCCAACTGCATGTTTTTGTCGGCAGTGACTCAGGAGCCATCTCCTACATCCGCAACATGGACTCAGGAGCCTGGGCAAAGGGCCCTAACATCTCACCTGAAATGGAGGAGGACCCATCACTGCTCAAACCCGTGCTGGACGGCATCGTAAATGAACACCTCGCGGACATTAAAAAGCCAGGACTCGGCGTCATCCTTTATGTCGCCGATGAATTCTCCACAGCAGAGCTCGGACCCGAGCACCAAAACCCAGCGGAAGTCGAAGAACTCCGCAAGCTCATCAAGGAAAACCCACGCTCGATCCTAGAAGACCACTCGATCTCGAATGAGTCCCACTCCTGGAGGCTTTTCCCTTACCCAGGAGCCGCCAGCGGCCAAGCCTTCGCTACGGCGATTGCTTTCACCCGCCGCCACGAGAACCTGATGCAGGAGTTTCGCGACTACGGTAACCAGAACGACGTGCCGGTTCGCACCAGAGCAATCAGCGCTCCGCTCTGCGCCATCAGCGCCCTACCTTGGCTGCTAGAACAAAAGCCTGAGAATGGCTTTGTCGCGCTCTATCACTACCCGCGCTTCACAGTCCTGAGTTTTTTCAACACCCACGGTGATCTGGTCCTAATCCGCACCCTCCAGCACCACGGCAACATTCCCTTCTCTCCCCAGACAGCAAGCGCCATCATGACCACCACGGCTTCTCTTGAACTAGAGGAGCCCCACATTTTCATCATCCCAATGGCTGGAGCCGCCCCGATGGGCTTGAGCGACTCACTATCGAGCATGCTGCCTAATTCCCAAGTCATCACCCTCAGCCCAACAAGTTCTGCCCTCCACATCCCCACTGCTCCAACTGCAGCGTCGGCACCGAGCGACCTCGGCGTCACACGTCCGTGGAAATGGAGTGACCTCACCGCCCAAGCAGCGGTCGAATCTGACCCGACGCAAGCGGACCTCCCAACCTCAGAAACTGCGATACCGGGAGTCACGCGACCATGGAAGCTACAAGACATGGCAGCAGTCGCCATGCTATCTCAAGTAAGACTCGAAGTCGTTTCCACCACCAACCCGCCCTCAGCAAGCAAATCAATGTTAGCGGAAAGCCACACCTTCAACACCTTAGTGAAAGAGATGTGGCCAATCCAAGACTTCCTCCCAGCAACAAGCTCAGAAACGGCACTCTACCCACAGCAAATCGAGATAAAGCTCCTCAAATGGAGTAAATGGATCAAATTTGCGGCTGCGTGCCTAGTGCTAGGCTCACTTGGAAAACTTGGCATCGACCTGTCAAAATCGAATTCTGACCCTGCGTGGGGATACGAGGCGGCAAACCCACAGTTTCAGATTGCCTCCTATCAAAAGGATGCCATAGAATATGACCAATTGAACAACCTACTCAGTGACCGGTCCCGCGCTTGGAGCAACATGGAGTTCCTCACGCGACTTTTCCCTAAAGACAAGGAAATCACCATCAAGGACTTCAAATATAAGACCTCGGTTCAAGCCGGAAACGCAACAAATCAGCGAATTCCCGTCATTCGCACATGGGAAATCACAGGGGGAGCTGACTCATCTGGCCGAAACTATTTAGAAACCCTCAACTCCAGTTCAGGTATGGCGGAGGTCTTCGAAAACACCTACCAAGGCACACTTGATGAATCCTTTGACGTGAGTATTGATGGACGAAAACCTAGACCAGACATTCAAATCAAAAGGGCCAGTAACAACCGTAGAGAGTCCACCTCAACTCACCCCTACGATTTTAAAATGACCATCACGCAGCGTCTCGACAACAAAGACGCGCTCACCCTCCCGCTCGCCAAGAAGAAATAAGCCACACTCCTTCTGCATGAAAAAATACTATATTCAATCGATTGGCACCTTTGCCATCGCCCTACCGCTACTGTCGGCACTTGTCCTGACAGGCATCATCACCCTAGTCAAATCAAATCTGTTAGGAGACTATTCTCAAAGCAAGAACCTCTACAAAACCGAGCAAGCGCAAATCGCAGTGCTAGAAAATCTCAAGGTCCAGCACAAGGCCAATCAAGGGCAACTCAAGCAATGGACTCAGCTGATGACTGGTGACAGCTTCACCAAGGTCAATGAACAACTTCGACAGTCCATCTCCAATAACAACAAAACAAAAACCCTACAACTGACCGATCAGAAAAGGGCAACCACACCATCCTTTGCAGTTGCCGCCTCTCGCTCAGCTTGCGATTTCACGCTGGAGGGAACCTTCAGCGAAATACAGCGATGCATGACCGAATTGGAATGCAAGCTCCCCAACCTCATGGTCAACACCATGAGTATCAAACCAGAATCAAATAGCAACTTACTCAACCTCAAACTCAACTACACGATATGGGAAAAGGCACAATAATCACTCTCCTCTGCTATCTAACGATTCAAGGACTCGCTCTAGCGAATGAAGCGAGCGCGGCAAAGTTCCACCTCGATGCTAGCGACGACTTCATTGGAGAGAAAATTTCAGTATTTGCGATAAGCCAACGCGCAACTGACCCCTTCGGTAAACCTCAGGATCCGCATAAGAAAGTAGTGGTTGCAAAAAAAGAGGAACCTAAAAAAGCGCCAGTTGGAATCACTAAAAAGGAGCAACAGATCCTCATTGAACAAGAGATTTCCAAGTTAGGTAAAAAATTAAACATCCTAGGTAGACGTGTCATCATCGGCTCAAAGACCTATTCCAGAGGAGATAAAATCAGCGTCTCGGTCAAAGGGAAAACATTCCCATTGAAGTTCAACTCAATCACCTCCAGCAAAATCACATTCCTCGATCTAAGCGACAAAAGCATCATCTCCTTAGATATGATTAACATATCAGTCATACCCCGTCACTCCGACAAAGCAACGACTCTAGGCTCAGACGAACCAACCATTATTGATGTGGATGAGTAGTCCATCGCAAGAATCGCCTTGATCACTAACAACAATTCTGTTCAGTATAACAAATCTCCCACCACATAACTAAAATAAAATATGAGAAGCTACACAACTAGCATAAAGCTACTGCCAAGCACGCTTGCCGCTTTCGCGCTCTATGCCGCGACTGCAAATGCGCAAGAACCAGCCACTCCCCCCTCAACTCCACCTTCCACACCTCCAGTCGTTGACGCCCCAGATGTCGTCGACGCACTGACCGCTCCTCCCGCAGTAGCTGAGGAAGCCGCTCCAGCAACAGATCCCGCTCCAGCATTAGCACCACCAGCCCCAGCTCTCCCGGGCGAAGAGCCTGTAGCAGACGCTGCTCCAGAAACACAAGAGGAACTTGAAGATGGAATGCGCCTCAATGACGCGGACCTCAACACCGTGTTCGAAGTGTTGGCTCGGGACGCGGGACTTTCCTATTTCCACAACAACCGCATTGCTGGTGATGATTTCAAGGTCAACGGATACCTCAAAGATGGCGACGTTTTAACACAAATGGAAGACCTCGCCTTCAACAACGCTCTCACTTTGCATCGCCGAGGAAATACTATTTACGCACTGACTAGCGATCAACTGAATCAACTTCCGTCCACAGAATGGAGCTACCAACTCAAGTATCTGCGTTCCTCTAACATGAAGGATCACATTCGTGAGCTCATCAGCCCACTCCTGAGCCCTAACACTGGTATTGTCAACTATGAGGAGAAAACTAACACCCTCATCATCATCGATACGCCGTACAAAATTGAACGAGCAAAAAGCCTTCTAGAGCGCATTGACCGAGCTAAAGGACAAATCGTTGTGGAAGTTAAAATCTACCGCGTTCTTTCCTCAGTAGGTCAGAGTGTCGGCTTTGATTGGTCCAGTTCGTTGGGAGCAAACGCACCTATTCCTACACGAGCAGTCTTAGGACTAAACGACATCCTTGGTCTACCATCCGCAGCGGGCACGCTAGCAGCAGGTGACCTAGTATTCGCTCCAAATGAGATCAGTGCTGTTCTCACCGCCTTGAATGAGGGAGGGATCATAAAACTCCAGAACAACCCTGTGTTGATCACTGAAGACAATGAAGCCGCATCTATCGCAGTGATCGATCGTATTCCGATCATCACCACTGAGAGCACACAGAACTCATCCGGAGGAAACCCTACGGTTACCGAGGAAGTACGCTACAAGATCGACGAAGAGGATTCTACAGATCCTGAAACAACTCGAGAAATTGGTACCACGATCTTTGTCACTCCGACACTTCTCCCAGACGGAACCATTCGTTTGGACATGCGTCCACGTGCAGCATCAGTCACACGCCTGGTAGAAAGTGCTTCGACCGGCAACAGCTACCCAGAAGTACGCGAATCCACACTCACTACGATCGCACGTATTCCAGATGGCCATTCACTCATCGTTGGTGGATTCTTCCAAGAGGCTGAGATTCAAAATGAGAACAAGGTTCCACTTTTGGGTGACATCCCATTGGTGAGCTTTTTCTTCAAGAGTAAAAGCACATCGAAGGAACAATCCAGTCTTCTCTTTGTCGTAACTCCAAGCAGTTACAGCCCAGAGAATCACGCTTCCCATCACCGCACCCATAACCGTGTAGAAGGCAATCTACAAATTCGTGATAAAGAGACTACCTTTGCTGACCCGAATAACTACGACCTAGAAAAATCTAACCTTCGACGTACGTGGAACAACATCAAGAAAGAGTCAGGACTTCCGCTCAAGCAAAATGCCAACTCTAACGGCACAAATAAGCCTTACCGCGTCCGCCGATAAACAATAGTCCAAGAACCGTACACCACTCAGAAATAATGTCAGACCCTACCACGGAGAGCTCGAACCTCACCGAATGGCACACCTACTCCCTCCAACAAAGTGCTGCAGCCTTTTTAAAGGCTAATATAGCAACCCAGGAGGAAGTCATGACGATTTCCGATCAGTGTATCGAAGCTTGGAACAACAACCTCGCTGCCGAGCCTTTATTTAGGCTGGCAGCGCTCGAGGATGACGATGAAAGTCAATATGAAGCGAGCATTGAGCGCTGGAGCACAATGCTCGCTTCTCTCGTCAGCCCCATCATGCCACCAGCTCCCTTTGCTGTCAAAATGATGACACCCAGTGCTTTCTACGAGAAACACGAACCCATCTATGATCTAGCTAGATCCCTGCAATGCCCTATTCTATACAATGAAGATGCGGACGTTATTGGACTCGGTACGATCAACCCTGTGACCGCAACCATTTTTGCCCAAGCGTTACACGCCTACATCACGGGCACCCTAAACATCGTCCCCTACATCACATGCGTCCGGATGAATTACGAGTCATGGAAGGCTCTCACCGCTAAACACTTTGCACGATGATAGAATTTGACGGCCTTCACTTTAATGATTTCATCAGTAAGCAAATCATGCGTAGCCTCGGTGAACATGACGCCGCGTTCGACGAACTCAGCCACGACCAAGTCCAGAATCGCGTCACAAAAACGACGTTTATGGCTGCCGTGGCAAAACTCAATGGCCTTGCATTCTTCCCCAAGGTCGCTGAATTCTGCGATGGTGCATTGCTGGAAAAGTGCGATCCTTCGACGCTAACACGTGGCGACTTCACACCTTTATGTATCTATCACAACACTCTGCTAATAGCAGTAGTTGACCCGTGGAAACCCTTAGCTGAAGAATACCTATCTCCGCGCTTTCCCGAGTACGAAATCGTCAAGATCGTCACGATCAAGTCGGAAATCAGCCGAACCATCGAGGCCTCATCAACCACTGGTGGACCAACTAAATCTGAGTTAGAGTCGATCGATGTCGAAGATTTTGAGGAATTCACCAAAGACTTCGACGTCACCTCGACCGAATATGATGAGCCAATGGCCGCCCTCACCGCGACAATCATGGCGGACGCGGTCAAACAACGCGCTTCAGATGTCCACTTTAAGGTAGAAAAAGAATCCTTCTACTACTCGTTTCGGGTCGATGGAGATCTCGGTCAAAAGCGCGAGCTTCCGATGAAACTCAAAGACAGGATTGATGCCTTCATTCTCAACCTAATGAAGCTTCCTACAGAAATCCGTAACACTGTCTGCGGAATATCAGGTCGATTCACCATTAGTTATTTCCACCGCCCTATTGATATTCGTTACGAACGTCACCGCACCTATCGTGGTTATCACATCACGATGCGCTTATTGGACAAAGGGCACCTCAATGTCACGCTCGGTAAAGGCTCACTCGCGTTTGATGAGGAAACACTTTTTGCCATCCGCAAAGTGATGAAAGTCCCCGCGGGTATCATTGTCATGTCTGGCCCCACCGGCTCAGGAAAATCGACGACACTCAACGCGATGCTGCGAGAGCTCAACAGACCGGAAGTGAACATCCTCACGCTGGAAAACCCAGTGGAAGATGAGGTCCCAGGAATCACCCATTGTGACTTGAAAAATGCCGGTGAGTTCAAACCTATGATCGCATCCTTCATGCGTTCGGATCCCGATATCATTCTAATGGGTGAGGTGCGTGACATCGAGTCCGCAGAACTTGCCATTGAAGCGGCTGTAACTGGTCACAAAGTACTCACAACCGTCCACACGGCTCGCGCCTCACAGATCATTGAGCGATTCGAACAACTCGGTATTGAGCGTTGGAAAATCGCCCAAACTCTCAAAGCTGCTTGCGCTCAAAGATTGATCAAAATCCTCTGTCCGTATTGCAAAATTGAACTCGATGGACTTTCTGATCTTGACCGCAGAACGTATAACCTTGATGATAGTTGGTCCAACAAAAAAATCTATGAAGCAAACCTCGAAGGTTGCCAAGAATGCCGCAACTCTGGTTACGCTGGAAGAACTGCCATACTCGAAATCATTCCCATTACCCCAAAAACATCTGATCAACTCTCTAAAGGCGAAATATCTCCCTACGACCTCGAAGTCAAAATTGCCAAAGAAGGAATCCTTCCCAATCTCAGGCGCAGCGGCCTCAAGTTGCTAGAAGCTGGGAAAACAGATATGAACGCCGTCAGTAAAGTTATCGATATGTCATCCGATGAATAATACCCAATCACCATCCATGTCCGAAAGTACAGCAGCCACAAGTGGTGCTGACAAACCTAAAACGGGAATGAATAGAGAGATCAAACTCTTTAGCTCAAGTAAGCCCAAACTATTTAAGACCAAGGAGTTAGTACAGTTCTACCGAGGCGTCGCCTCGATGATTAAGGCTCAAATAAACACTGCCGATGCCTTAAAGTACTATGCCGACGGACTACCCGACAAGGGAATGGCTGACACTCTCATGGCCGTCCGTAACGACATTCATGCAGGGATCTCTGTCTACGAAGCCTTCAAAAAATGCAAACGCTTTGACGACATGACTCTAGGATTGATTAAAGCCGGTATGGACTCGGGCAAGCTAGACTCAGCATTTACCGATCTCGCAGCCCGCGCCACCACCGAAATGTTTTTTAGAAAACAAATCCGCAAAATCGTGCTGATTCCGAGCTTTGTGTTCCCATTTTTGGTCATCGCCTTCATCTATAGTCAAACGAAGATTGTCCCTCAAATTAAAGACATGGTGGTTGTTGGTGACTATCAGCCGCAGGGGCCAGTGAAGGTCTTCTTCACCTTAAGTGATTTTGTTATTCTATGGTGGCCCGCAATGGTCATCACTCTCATCGCGATTGTTGCTACCTTTGTGCTCTCCGGAAAACTGCGTCACGTTGTGATGACTCTTGCGATGTCGAAGTGGCGACTATTAGGAAAATTAGTTCAAGGACTTCGCCAAGTCACCTTCCTTGGGGTAATCAAGCTTCTGCATGCCAACGGAATTAATATGTCAAAAGCGATTCGAACGTCGGCTACAGCAGTCAAAGGCACCCCACTGCACGACGAATTGCTCAATGCGGCAGACAAGTATGAGAAATCTGGAGTCCCCTTGGCAATTGCCTTCACCAAGTACACCTCGGTTGATGACCAAGTGGTCCACATGCTGGCAATCGGTGAGAAATCGGCCTCGATGGGAGTCCAACTCGAAATGCTGACTGATATGTATGAAGAAGATTGTAAACAACACATGGAAGACTTCACCAACATCCTCAACTTCTTCATTTTGCTCGCAGCGGTCAGCCTGATTGCCTTTGTCTTCCTCTCGGTCTTCATGCCAATCTTCTTGATGGGACCTGAAATGATGCAGCAAAGTATGTAACCCACTACGAATATGACTAAAACAAAATTTGACAGATGGCTCATCGAGAATTTCGTTTACGAGCACCATATTAGGGTCGTCCACCTACCTGAGTCCTTGCCATCAGGAGTGAGCGTCACTGAGCTGAAAACCCAAAACTACCATTACCTACTGACGGTAAAGAACAAGTCCCGAGCTGAAAAATTGATTCAACAGCTGACAGACCAAGGGAATATGTTTTCGACCAAAATCGCCGAAGGATCACATTGGTACAACCCATTTATCTTCAACAAGAAAAAAAGTTTCTCCTACAGTGTGTTTTGGTGGGTCGTTCTTATGAGCATCGCTCTCTTCATCCTTATCAAAATCAGACAATTCATGCAAACTGATCTCTATTTTGAACTCATTGAACACACAAAAACACTAATCAACGTATAATATGAACATACAGCAAACTTCAAAGAGAAAGGGTGTCACGCTCATCGAGCTCTCTCTTGTTATTGGCATCATTATCATACTAGTATCAACTTCTAGCATTGGCATTTCTTTCTATAAAGACTGGCAGAAAGGCTTAGCAGCTGGTGAAGACCTCAAAGTTGTGTATCAGGCACAAAAGCTATTCTTAGCGGATAATCCAACAACGCTTGTTGCGGCTATTGAGGCGAGCGACATCACTCCCTATCTTCCAAGCGGCATGGCCGCCATACCTACAATTACTGGCCTAGACGGTGTTGCTCGTACAATTACCATCACTGTGAGCCCACCAGTCATTAATGGAGGCTATGACCCATCAAGTAGCAATGATGACAGCCTGTGGGACACTGGTAAGTAGTTCTGCCCACTAGATTTAGCCTGAGAACTCATATGGGTCGTTTTAGTATTCTCTTGCTCGCTTTTATAAGTCTAGCAAGCTCCAACCTCCATTCGGCCCCCTCTGTTGCCCTTGTTGTCGAAGACGAAGTCAAACCCAAAGGCTTCGATTTGATTGGGGTTTACCTAGTCCAATCGACAATTCGCGCCCGAGAAGGCAAGTCCACAACAATTCCTATTACCGACACCCGCTACCGAGTGTATTCGAATGGCCAAGAAATCCGTCTTTATCAAGCGGCAGTGGCCGACTCCTATCATAGCTATAAGATCTACCGCTCCGACGGAATATCTGAACAAGATGCGCAAGGAAACATCTCGATCAAACCTGGGATTCAAGCCAGTCACAGTACCAACCATACAGTAAAACAACTCAGCGTGACTCAGACACGGCTGACAATCACACAGTTCCCCCCCATTTCAGACACAGTCGTGATTACCTATGCGAAACGGCTTGCCGTGGGCGAAGCAAAACGCTAATTATACTGCGTTCGCATTCTTTTAACAAAGTGACATAAGCCAAATTCATCCATTTCCCCTTTCTCACTCCCCCTAGATCAGCCCCTAAGCCATCTAGAAACACACACACATGTCTACACCAAACTCACAATCAAGCAGTGAAATCACACTCACTTATAAGTACTTACTCACCTTCAGCACTCTCAGCGCAGTTTTCTTCTGTTGGCTCTATGTGACTAAACCCACAATAGTTACTGCCTCAAAAGTTGAATCAGAAGATAGTTCAGCTACCCTTTCAAACTCCTCTGACACAACAGAAAAAGTTCAGCCTGACCCAGCACTCAACAGCTTTGCCAAGTTAAACAACACAGGACTACCTGGTGACACGTCGAACGGCGAAACTCTCTCTCCAATAAGTGCTGCGACAAAAGGATCAAACATCCCGCTCCCCCAGAGTGATTCAACAAAGAGTTTAGTGGGCTTTGAAGAGACCAATGACCGAGTACAGCACGTCATCACCGCTCAAAGTAACTCTTCATCGGAGCGCATTATTCTCGAAGTTCCCGTTATCTATAAAACGCGTGGGCTGAGGTTTGGCCCCGAGCAGGCAAATGAAGCTCAGCGAGTCCTTAGGGCTCTAAAAATCTACCAATCACAAATTAAGAAACTCCATCAAGACGGCAAGAATATACAGGTCGCTTGGGACAGTTTGTTAATGAGTGCTCAGCCAGTGGAGGCTCTTCGAGCTGACAGCCCCTCGCTCCCTCAGAAATCATCCACCCATCCTAGCATGCTCTCTGGAAACAGTGCATCAACAATCAAGCTTTCAAACTAATGAAATTCTTTCCATTCTATTTATTTCTCATTCTTCCTATCACGGGTTTCTCTCAGGATTCTCCTGCAGCCATCATAGTGGAAGACGAAGAGACTCTTGAGACCGATTCCAACTCAACAATTACGGATGAGGAAATAGAGACCTCCCATAACCTCGAGAAGTCCGAAGCCAATGAGAACTTTGATACGCCAGATGAAGAAGAAAAAGAAGACTCAGGACCCGCCACTGTAGTGAACGAAACCTTGCCTGAGCAACCAGAAGATCTTGGGCTCCCAGATCCCGAGGAATCTGTCACCGTCAAAGTCGAAATTCCGAAGCAAATCAAACTCTCCAAGGCTGAAACAGACGACTTTAAACTCATTACTCCCTGGGCGCCAAAACCTATGCAAGTAGCTCCTAATGGCTGGCGTTACATCCCGGCTCGGCAGGATAAAGCCTATCCCGTTGAAGTGAAATTAGCTACTGGCAAGATTCTTTCTCTTAGCGTCATCCCTTACACTCTCGTTCCTGAGCTCTCTAAGACAGTTATTCAAGCAAGAGAACCTGGCTACCAGCCTGAACGAGGCTACCAACAAGTGCAGAGTATTTCAGCACGACTCCAGACGACTGCCGATAATCTAAAGCACGCTGGAGATTCTTTAGACCAAAGTATTGAAAATCTTTCGGCCCTCGTAGATTCACTCCCAAAATAAGGATCAACGATGAATCACATTTTAGCTGTCGCGTGCGCGAGTATCACAGGTATCTCACTCGGAATCGCACTCCACCATAAACAGAGCCTTGGCACGCCTACTCCCACAGCCCAAGAGTTCACAACAATGATGCCTCAATCCGCTCCTAATCACTATGCGTCAGAGATAGGCAACGAACATTCCTCCTCTAGAACTACGTCACATGTTGGCAGCGGCAGCCAAGTGGAGAGAAAGCTCAGCATGTTACTAGAACAACAAGAAACTATGAGAAGTCAGCAATCAGAGCTCAATCGCGAACTGAATGCCATTCAGTTTCGCCTAGACACTCATAGCGCTAGTTTTCGTCCTCTTCAGTCTGAGAGAGAAACTAAAGCTCTCAGGACAAACGTAAACTCTAGTTCTTTAACCCCTTTATTACCACCTCGCCAATAGTCAGCTACTGAATCGAGTTAAAATTTTCTTAGATTGAATGAAAAAGGAGCGACATCAAATTATCAAACAGTTGGGGTCAGGTGGCTTTGGTTGTGTGTACCAAGCCCGTGACACCCAGCTTGAACGCGACATCGCCATCAAGCGCCTCAAAACTGAGAGTTATTCTGGCCATCTTGAGCTCCAACAACAACTGCTAACGGAAGCCAAAGTCTTAGCTGGACTCAAGCACCCCAACATAGTCTCTATCTACGATGTTATCGAGACTGAAACTGGTGGTGATATCATCATGGAACTTATCGAGGGGGAAACTCTCGATGTCGTTGTCAAAAAATCACCTCTCGTCCTGCAACAATTTCTTTTTGTCGCCACTCAGCTACTCAGCGCAATAGCAACAGCGCACGAACATAGCATTTTACACTGCGACCTAAAGCCGAGCAACATCATGCTCACCGAGTTGGATCGCTCAAACTACCAGGCTACAGTGCTGGACTTTGGTATGTCGCCTTCACCGGATGACTCTTCGAGCAGCAAAAGTGGAACTCAGCGTATCGTTGGCTCCATTCACTTCATGGCACCGGAAGTCATCGAATCTAATATCAACACTGAGGCCTCAGACATCTACTCACTGGGCTGCCTTTTTTACTACGCTCTTACTGGACAGTACCCCTTCACAGGGGATTCTCCCGTAGTCATCATGGCTTCGCACATGCGCAATGACTTCATCCCCATTAGGCAAATTTTGCCTGAACTTCCAGATTCATTTTGTCAATGGCTGGAATCTCATTTCCAGTACAAACAAGATGAGCGTATTGAAAGTTGCAGGGAATCCCTCAATGCTATGATGCAACTCGAAGGTGTCGAAGGTTTAGAAGCTCTTTCTGAAATAACCCATGACAGCAACTTAGATAATAGCATGCTGGATTCGCTTTTATCCCTTACTAAATCCAACCTGAAACTTTCTACTAAGCAGCAAGAAGAATTTGATAAGAGCAAAAGAACAACGCCTGTTACTCCACCACAGGACATGGTTCCTATGTGTCAACGTGTCAATCAAGCTCGTCCACAAGACATGTGGTACTTTTCGATAGATGACGTGCGTAAAGGGCCAGTTCCGTTCACAAAGGTTTGCGAACTCATCGCTGAAGGATTTATTCGCTCAAACGACCTTATCTACCAACATCGGATTGGTGAATGGACTCCGGCAATCCAAATCCCTGAGTTCAAAGAGGAATTTCAAGTGGCTGAATCCATGCCCCCCAGACCCAAGAGAAAAAAGAAAGTCAGCCTACGGAATTCTCAACGGATTCGAGCGCAACGCGCAGCGGCAAGAGCTGCAAAAATTCGTGTGACTCGAGATGAGCCCCTCCCTTTTCCAACCGAAATAACTTCATTGGTCGTACTCAGCTGTCTAGCCGCCGGCTTTATCCTGTTTCAGCCGATGCTCTGGCAAGGATGCCTGCTAATCACTTCGCTCCTCTTCATTTTAAGTTCACTCATACTGACTCGGGTCCGAATGAAGCAAGATGACCCTCGCTGGTTAATTCCATCCGTATTTTTGCCCGTGCTCAGTGATCTAGCCTTCGCTTGCATAAAACCTAAACATGGGGCTCAGAGTTTTCAGCTCCTCGTACTAGGCGTCTTGCTCTTCCTCTACTGCTCTAGCCACAGCTACTCAAATGACTTTTTGAGTCAGTTCCATTTAGAGTTGGTCAGTAAGCTGCTTAATAAATAAAAAGGACGCGCGTAAATCCGCTATCACCTATTACCAGTCGGCATTATGTCCACGGGTATCAACGTGGGTAAAGCTGCTATAGCGCCCGACTCCACCAGAAAACTTCCCCTGTGAACGGATGCTTCTAGCTACCCTAGAGACGGTGTAAGCCGAAACTCCTTTGAAACGGACATCAATGGCCTGGTTCTGCAGGTGCTGAGAACGACTACGTCCACGCACAGCACGGTTGTAGGTAGGGCTACGGTAAATCGATAGCAGCTCTGATACAGGAGACCTCATACTTGAAGACATAGCATCAATCACTCTCAATGTCGGAGCTATACGCTTCCACATGTAGCGGGGTGGTAGACTGTTCTTAGTTCGGCCCCGGGTTTTAAAATGTGGATGCAACACCATATAGGGTGTCACATTCTTAAGATTTAAGCCTTTGATGTAATTGGCATAGCGGAGCACATCCGTCCCCTTTTGGTCAACCCAAGATTTAGGAATACCAGCGACAGGCTTTGTACTGTAGAACAAACCAGCCTTTGCGCTTTGTAGCGACATCATACAGGTACTAGTAAAGGCACCTAACACACCAAGGAAACGGCGACGACCAGTCAAGTTGAGTGGTTCATCTCTGTCGTTTACAACTTGCATCACTGCATTTGTGCACACTCAACTACTGGATGACCAGCGAAAAATTGATAATTTACTCTACCTTTTACTATTACGTCTTATTTTCAGCTTTATTTCAACAATAGGAATTTCTATGACGCTATGCCCAGATTCTGAGTCTCCCCCCCCCTCTTAGCGCTCCTGCATAACCTTCAGTATATCATAGAGACAAAAGAGGATTAGAAAGAGTACACCTAGAAATAAAGCTCCCCAATAAGCGCAAAATAGCCACGTGCTTTCCGCGAGGAAGTCATCTATAAGCCAAGTACCCAATGCCAGCATTCCTACAAGGAAAAGCAGTATTCTCATCATCATTTTACGCCGGGCTTGCCGGTCGTGTAGGATTGCACGAGCAACTTGCGCACTCTCTTTGCCGCTGCTTTTGATACTGCTCATTTTTAGAAGGTCAATTGAACGTAAGCTTCCCAGAAGGCCTCAGTTTGCTTGGCACAAGGAACCAATTCAACCACCGACGTCTTCTTGGCTGGCTCGATCTCAATGGCATCAGTACTGGTGAATTTCTGGTAATCCATGTCCCACATCGCCGCCCAATCTTTGAATTTGAAATCATGCGCATTTGCCACGATGTTCTGAGTGGGCTCAGACATATTCTTCACCCTTGGCAAACGTTCAAATATTCTGCCACCACCATTATTGATAACAACAATCACTCGTCCACTTGCCTCACAGCCATCGAGCAAAGAAGGTCCAGACATGTCATAGAGCGCTGTAAGATCACCGACAACACACCAAGAATCATCTAGTCCGTGAGTCAGACCTATCCAAGTCGACAACTGCCCATCAATTCCGTTGGCTCCACGGTTAGCACGCACATTTTCAGCGGGGTAGTCGCGTTGCGCAAACTGCCCCCACTCACGGATCGGAAGACTATTTCCGAGGTAGATGCTATCCGCCACAGTAGAGTAAATAGAAAGCATCCTCACCATCCCAGGCTCACTATCTGGGTACATTTCAAGTAATTGATCAATCTGCCCCCACCGGCTACGGCTATGTTGCAAAATGTCGAGTGCATCTCCAAGGTCACCGATCTCACCTAAACCTCTAAGCACGCGACCCACTTCACCGTGGATCACATTGCTCTCGCGCGCTAAGCCTGAGAAGCCCGTCCGAGTTATCGAGAAAACATCCACCTCAGGCAGCATTTCTAAATTGCGCCAAAACCTGCCAACCGGAACTTCACCTAAACGAAGAACTGATTGTGGTGAAGTCTCGCTCAAGAGTCGTTCAGGATCTGCAACCAAAAGCGGCCCAAGTAACTCTCTAAGGCCAGACGTCGCATCGGCTATCACTGGCAGCTTCACTTCTTTCAAAAAGCTAAATACCTCTTCGCGATCTTCCGGCTCCAGTCCACCGACACACACAACCAATCCCTTCCAGTAATTCGCAAAAAAATGAACCAGCTGGCTCACATCAAAATTTTCTCGTTCACACTCAAATGGAACCAAACCAACCTGCACGGGTTGGGCTACCTCCTCCTCTTCTAGGCAGACATTGATGTGCCAAGGTAAATTCCCATTCCACCCATGAAACATCTCCACTCCAGCCTCTGTGACATCCACACACCCACCCACATAGCTAGAAAAAATACCCACCTGCTCGATCGCTTGCGGTGCTCCACTACCACGGTACTCCACGGGCCTATCAGCAGTGATCACTACGAGCGGTCGGCCTTGGTAATAGCTCTCAACCAAAGCCGGTAACAGCTCTGCCACCGCCGTGCCTGAAGTAGTCACAATAGCACACGGCTCACGTGAATCCATAGTTCTGCCCAACCCGAAAAATCCAGCTGAGCGTTCTTCAAAATGTGACCATATCACCGCATCCTCGCTACTTACTAGAGCCTCTACTAGACTGAGATTTCTAGCACCGGCACAAACCACATACTCCCGAACTCCAGCCTTCAAGCAGGCTTCAATCACCGATGTTCCTACTGCGTCATTTTTCACGCCCCACCTCTACCCTAAGTTTGCTGTTTGGAAAACTTTAATACTTCGGCTGAATCAAAAATTGAGCTCAACTCTCACCCCAAATAAATTTCATGTATCCACACTGGACGACTCTCAGATCCCCTATAGCATCTGCCAAAATTTCCAAAATGCCGTGAATCAAGAAAAACCAGCAACCTCCAAATTGAAAACCATAATCTCCCGGTTTTCACGCGTGACGAGCTCAGGTAACTATATGCCTGAGATCGACGGCCTCCGTTTCGTCGCCATCATGGCCGTACTTCTCTACCACGCCCACATTCATTTCTTCAGCCAACCAATCCCTAAGAGCATCACCCTCGAACCCAGTTGGCAATGGCTCAACTTTGCCATAGGTCACGGTTGGTTTGGTGTTCAGGTCTTCTTTGTCATTAGCGGATTCGTCCTAGCATTGCCGTTTGCGGGCCAACACTTAACCAACAAGCGACCAGTTGACTTAAAAACTTACTACCGCCGCAGAGTTGTTAGGATAGGCTTTCCCTACATCATAGCACTCACCCTAGGCTTACTCTTTGCTGTATTCGGCGGCATGCCGACCATCGACGCCTTCAGCCACTACGCAGCAGGCATGCTCTATTCACACGGGCTTTTCTATGACGGAGCGCTCAATCCTATTCTGTTTGTATCCTGGACTCTCGAAATTGAAATTCAGTTCTACCTACTCGCACCCATTCTCTGCTCTATTTTTAAACTCAAAAGCTCATGTTTGAGAACTGTAATTTTGCTCACTTCTATTTATGCAGTTCACTACCTAGCAGGCTTAATCAACTTAGCTCTACCTTGTGGCATTTGGCACCACTCCATAGTTGGCCAGCTCCAATTCTTCCTCGTCGGTCTACTGCTAGGTGAACTCTACCTCACTTACTGGAAAGACAGAGCAGCCTCTAGTTCACACAAAGCGCTCTATGACATCGTCGGGGTTGGTGCTTGGTTATTTATCCCATTTGCTCTCGAAATCAACGGCCGTGACTCATGGATCGCCTACCTATTGCTCATCGCCTTCACCTGCGTAATCCGTGGAAACATCCTCAAAAAGGCACTCTCATTCCCACTCATTTCAATAATCGGAGGAATGTGCTACTCTATTTATTTATTCCATGGAGCCTTCCTCACATACTTCTTCTACAACATCACCACCCCCCTCTTCGGTGATCAAAAAGGAAACTGGCCCTACAACCTTATTCCTTTAGCCACTCTGTGTATCCTTACTTTACTAGCCTGCAGCATTACCTACTACTGGATCGAACGTCCAAGCATGCGCTGGGGTAGTAAAAAGGTCTAACATAAATATAAATGGGGCCACTCTCTCCGTCCATTCCCAGACGAATCAGTTTACTACTGAGCCTGATGTCCGCAACTGTTCACTATCGGCGAGGAGGCTTACAGGTCGAATCTCGTGCTCCACATCGTTTTTTCTGTCCCTCACAGAGTATAAGGCATAGGATACTACTCCCTTTCTCCTCCCTTCCCCTAAAAAAACGCTATGACCTCCCAAACTACTAGTAATCATCTCAAGTTTCTCTGCCTACTGAGCATAGTGACTCTCATCGTATTTGGAGTCTATATCCTCATTCATGAAAGAAGCTCTACCTATTCTGCTGAGAACGCTACGGAGCATTATGGTGAGTTGTTTTCCAGCTATTTATGGAATGTTGATGAGGAAACAGCTCAAGAATATGCGGCGATCATTGCCTCCGAGGGAAAATTCACCTCAATCTGCGTCACTCACCCAGATAACTCACATTTTGTAGAATATCAGAACATCGAAAAATCTACTGCGATCCAGGAATTTTTCAGGTCTGCCGGACTCATCAGCAACATTGAAAGTACTGGGCCAATCTACTACCGAAACCAACTGATAGGCAGCATCACAACTATTAGAGAGAACTCTAATATCTACACATACATTTACCTTTGTCTCACTCTCCTTTTGATGATTTCTAGTATCACTCTCGTAAGAGTTGGACGATCTAACAAGGAACACCAGAAAATAATAGAACACGATCTCAGCGAAAATCGTGAACGCCTTCAGACGGTTGTCTCAGCCTCCCCCGTTATTGCATTCTCTTTAGACCGCCAAGGGAAATTTACAGTCTGTGAAGGGATGGGACTCAATAAACTTCACGAAATCCCCCTCAACATTATAGGTAAATCAATCGAAGAAGTGCATAGATACATGCCAGCAAACATCGGTGACTTCCTACGAGCACTCAAGGGTGAGAGTTTCAGTGAGATTCGGACGACGGAGGCTAGATCCTTTGAAACTTGGTATTCTCCGATGAGAGAAGGTGACAGCATTGTGGGAGTGATCGGAGTATCCACAGACGTCACTGCCGCCATCCACGCGATGAACTCACTGAGTGACTACAAACGATGTCAGGCTAAAGACCTTCAAATTGCTCAGAGAGCCCATCAAGCATTTCTGCCAACAAAAGCGCCCGAACTCAAAGGCTTCGAGATTGGATTTTTCGCCAAGCCTTCACCTTCGATTGGTGGCGACTACATTCATTTTGACACCTGTCCAAATCAGCAACGCTTAGGTGTCACTTTTTCCGAGATGTCTGGCCATGGAGTTTCCTCTGCCTTACTCGCCTCCATCTTTCACACGCAGCTGGTCGAATACTTAGGCGTATCCACGAAATCCATTGCTAAAGCATTCTATGAAATCAACCTGCGGGTCCATAAACTTTTTCCTGAAGGCAGATTTGCCAGTACATTCCACACAATCATAGACGCTGAATCCAGTTCTATGCGCTATGTCAAAGCTGCCAGAGAACCCGCCATTTTATACCGAAACGATGGAGCTACGGAAGTATTCGACAAAGGCGGACCGGCACTAGGTTTACTCCCCTCAGAACTACTCAACAAGGAATCCTACACCGAACATTCGCTTACTCTCCATTCTGGCGACACCCTCTTCCTCTACTCCGACGGACTGGTAGAAATTGAGAACTGTAAAGGCAAAAATCTCGAGAGAAAGGACATCATTCAATGGGGAAAAGATGATCTAACGCTAAGCCCACAAGAGATCGCCGACTCGATCTTCAGAAAAATAGTTTCACACGCCGGCGGAGGAGACATCGTTGATGACGTAAGTGTACTCGTTATTAGAAAAGTCTAAACTTCCTTATGAGACAAATATTCCAACTGAGGAGTAAAATACTCGGCCTAATTGTCTTTGGTTTAACAATTCTACACACGGTAAACGCCCGTGATATAAAAATGGTCACAACCCAGTGGGCTCCATTCTATAGTAAGCAACTCCCAAAAGATGGTCCCGTTACGGAGATCGTCATAGAGGCATTTAAGCGAGCCGGTCACAATGCTTCTGTAGAATACCTGCCTTGGGACAGAGCTCTGCGTAAAGTGAGGGATACCGGGGCTGACATTGTACTAGGAGCATACTATACAGAGCCCAGAGCCAAAGAATTCACCTATTCCTCACCGATCCTCATGGTTGATGTCGGGCTCATAGCTGGTGCACATATTGACATCATACGCTACAGCTCTCTGCGCGATCTCAATCGCTTTCGAATTGGCGTAGCTAAAGGCTGGGCAAATAGCCCAGAGTTTGATGCCGCTCAATACCTCAACAAAGACGTCGCAAAAAACCAAATTCTAAACATCAGAAAACTCAAACACGCGAGAGTGGATATGATTGCGGTTTCATTTGAAGTTTTCCGGCACGAAAATGCTAAATTCCCCCCTCCGTATTCCTCACAGAAACATATCTACCTAGAGCCATTACTCTCTAGGTCATCGCTACACCTAATGATGAACAACAAACTAGATGACCACAAACAAATCATCGCAGGTTTCAACCTTGCTCTTCAGCAAATGAAAGTCGACAGAACTTACGACAAAATTCTTCGTGCACACAAAATAGCCCCGTCCGCAGCCTGTGCCGACGATTAAGCTAACCGTATGTCTGAATCACCGCTATAAATTGAGCTAAATACTGATCCGCCTTAGCTTCACCCACTCCCCGAATTGTGCGCCCAGCCTTCATTGACTTTGGCCTCAGCCTAGTGAAAGCCTCTAGAGTCTTATTTGGGAATACTGCATAGGCTGGAATGTTCTCGGATTTAGCGATCTCAAACCTCACTTGTGATAGGCGTTCATAGAGCGCCGGATCAAAGCCAACTTCCTCGAGAACTAGAGCTTCATCTGACTCCTCAATAATCTTATTTTTACTCGAATTGGGCCAGACTAGCGAACAAGTGGTCTTACCCAACATGACTAACTCTCCTCTAGGAGCAATAGAGACCAACGGGTATTCCCCCTTTTGTGTGAAAATTAGCCCCGCATCATGCATCGCATGAAACAATTCGTTCAGATAAGCCGTTCCTTCCTTTTTGAGCAACCCGTATGTGCTCAGAGTCTCTAGCCTATTTTTTTTCACCTCCTGAGATTTACTGCCCACAAGCATCTGGACAATGCGCCCTCGCCCAAATCGACCTTGCCATTTTCCTCCCACCTTTCGGCTCATACGTGCAACGCCACTGAGAGCTTTTCTCATGATCAGAATCTCAGCGTCTGAGCCCTCGTTTGCGTTATTCCCAAACTTGCTTCGGCAGACATCACAGCTGCCACAGACTGCAGCATCAGCCTCACCGAAATACTCCATGATCCACTGCTGCCGGCAAACTCTGGCATAGCACAGCTCAACCATCGCTCCTAGCTTCGAGCTATCGCGCCGTTCTTTCTCTTCCAGTGCTGCTCGATCAATCCCGATCATGCTTGTTAAGACTTCAGGCTTCAGCAGCCTAGTGCCCTTTGCGCGAGAGCCCGCGACATCGAACCTCTCGACTAGCCCATGCCGCATCAAGGCACCAATAGCACTGCCCACAGCCATACCATTTTTCACATCAGCTCCCTGCTTGATTTGATCTAATGTTTCATGCACATCGAAATCTGCATTCGCATGATTCTGCAGGTGTTGGTAGACATTACAAATGGTAGCGTAGCTTGGATTTACCCCCTCAATAAAAAACTCTTGTGTCCGTGTGTCAGCGTAATTGAATAACAATTCACACATCGCCGCCTCACCATCTCGGCCTGCTCGACCGGCTTCTTGGTAGTATGCCTCGACACTCCCTGGGATTTCAAAATGAATGACAAATCTCACATCGGATCTATCAATCCCCATACCAAAGGCATTCGTTGCCACTGCCACGTCCGCTTCTTTTTTGATGAAAATGTTTTGAGTTTTTTCACGCTTGTCATCGCTCATTCCACCATGGTAGGCGATACAGCTCACACCCCAGTCGTGTAGCATTTCAGCCACCTCGTCCACACGCTTTCTGGTCGCACAATACACAATGCCAGTCTTCCAGCGTTTCACAATTTCGCGAATGCGCTTATATTTTTGCTCATGCTTTGAAACTGATGTGATCATCAGTGATAAATTAGGCCTAGCAAATCCACTCACAATTTCAAAGGGTGTCCGCAGATCTAACACCTTAAGCATATCCTGCCGAACAACAGGAGTAGCCGTAGCTGTCAGCGCTATACATTGTGGTCGGCCAATTCTCTCAAGAGCTTTGCCTAAGCGCATGTAGTCTGGCCTAAAGTCATGGCCCCATTGGCTTAAACAATGCGCTTCATCCACAGCAAATAGAGCTAAATCCATGTCCAACAGAGCGCTGATAAAGCTCTCCACTTTGAACCGTTCTGGAGCAACATACACGAGCTTGTACTCACCAGCGCGCATACGCGAAATTCTATCTCGTTGCTCGGATAGACCTAGCGTAGAATTAATCATGGTCGCAGGGATGCCTTTCGCCACTAGGGCGTCGACCTGATCTTTCATCAGCGCGATCAAGGGACTCACAATGATACTGACCCCCCTAAGACAGAGGGCCGGCAACTGGTAACACAGCGACTTCCCTCCTCCTGTGGGCATCACGACAAGACCATCTTTTCCGGTCATAATCTGCTCCACAACCTCCTCTTGACCGTCCAGAAAACCGTCAAATCCAAAATACTCTTTCAGCGCATCTAAGGGCTGCTTGATCACACGTTCACTCATCACACTAAGAAACTAAATCGCCAATGGAACCAAAATCTGGAATAAACAAGCGCTTATAAAGCCTGCTGGTAGATCCATCTGTCATACTTGCCATGAAATCGCATAAAATCCGTTGCTTCAGCTCTTGTGACTCAGCTGAATCCAGCTCTTCTGAAATAGCATCTGGCAACAAGTTGTAACTAGCCCCTCCCCCCGTAAGGTAACGCGTACTCAACAACTCCCACAATCGCTCTAACATGTGATTGCCTTTATATTCTAACTGGTTCAGTTCAGGCGACAAAAACACAACTTCGTAAGCTAATTTTTTGAACAACTCGGACTCAGCCCTCACCTTAGAATCGATCACTAGGTCATAATGGTATCGGTTAGTTGTAGCGCTCATGAAGTTGACACTCTCCTCTAACGACACAGCTTGTAAATAAACTCCAATACGCCGGCCAACCATCGGCTCGATCATACCTCCGCGGATAGCTGCCAGCAAATCCGCCACAGCCGAGCCATCCTCACGCGTGATTTGTTTCGCATCGGCCCACCTCTCAATTTTTTCGATCGTTAAAAACCCGGCACGCACACTGTCGGCTAAATCATTCAAGGAATAAGCGACATCGTCGGCCCAATCCATGATTTGGCATTCTATAGACTTGAAGCTATCTCGAACCTTTCCTGGGGAAAGCTCCAGAGGGAAATCTCGGCCACCTAACACCCAGTCTACGTACTGATATTGTTTATCGTAAATAAAATGATTCTTCGGAAGCTCACCACCATTGACAGACTTCAGCTCAGACCAAAGCGTCTTGTATTTTAGCACACCATCGAGAAATGCCCTAGATGGGTTCATACCTGTATTTCTAGAGGAAAAGATACGCTCCGTGAGTAAACGTAAGGTCTGAGCATTTCCTTCAAACCCTCCACATTTACCCATCAACTTATTGAGCGCCATTTCCCCAGCGTGGCCGTAAGGTGGATGGCCTAAGTCATGCGACAAACAGATCGCTTCTACTAAGTCTCCATCAATATAAAAATCTTCCGCAAGCAAATCTGATTTTTTCTTAAGGAACTGGCAAATAGAACGCCCAATCTGTGCGACTTCCAGTGAATGAGTCAGTCGTGTCCTATAGAAATCGTACTCACCACTCCAGAACACCTGCGTCTTACTTTGTAAACGACGGAACGAGGGAGTGTGAAGAACCCGGTCTCTATCGATCTGAAACGTCGACCTAAAATCATCCCTAGGCTTTTCAGCAATCAGTCGCTCGGTATCAAAGGCGGTGTAAAATCGATTTTCCATAAGGTCTTATTAGCTTAATTCCAGCCTCCGACTCAGCAACCATAAACGACAATTTATCTACTCGTTGAGGATTATATTCTCACACGTTACACGATAAAAATATTAGACCAAGAGGGGGATTTCAGCCAGTCGGTGAATGCTTTGCGTTCCTCGCTTGCTAGGTGGGGATTGTTGAGTAAGCGCAG